>Ga0118677_10007584_pt2 | contig 16816 bp, 20 predicted proteins | sample AliMusrvi5mmetaG_FD_86154 | JGI IMG/M metagenome (GOLD analysis project Ga0118677, IMG submission 86154) | reverse complement strand
GCGCAATAGGACCAAGCTCATAGTGGCGGGCCATTGAGCCGATAAATCCGACCTCTTTGTCGTCAGAGTGCACTTTGGCGCCGTGTTCTGGCATGTGAACCATCGATCCATCCAAATGGAGCAGCACTAGTCGACGAGGAGGATGACCTAGGTTGAAAACCTTCGCCACGGTCTCTTGTCCGCGGTAGCAACCCTTGTTCATATGTACCGCGGTGTTGAGAAGCCCTAATTCGTTGGGGATCGACTTGTGATCAGTCTCAAGCAAAATTCTGGGTCGCCCCGCAGCGATTCTCTCTGCTTCTAGCGCCCACGTTCCAACCTGCATATGTCCCGCACTTTTAAAGGCGGCGACAACATCTTCAAGTTCGGTTCGTGGCACAAGGGCGTAAGGTCCACCAAAAGCATCGGCTGCGCCAGGTGCACGCAGAACCGCAAATTCAGGTGTTCGATCTTGTACATCGACATCCAACATAAATTTCATCTTATTTAAATAGTCAATAAGCTCTTGTGCCTTCGCAGATTCAGTATGAAACCAGATGGTCTCACCATCATCTACAAAGAAAAGTTGTTGTTCAATATGACCTTGAGCATCGAGCAGTAAGGTTTCGCTCCACTGTCCAACCGGCAGAGTGAGCAACTCCTGCGTCATCATGTCGTTGATCCATTTAATTCGATCTTTGCCCGAGACCGTGACTACAGAGCGATGTGAGAGATCCGCCCATGCTGTACCGGCTGCGAGCGCACGTTGTTCATGATTAGGTTCGCCGAAATGCCAGATTGCGCCAGTATCCAATCCGGATTCGACGAGTACCGCGCTCATAAATTAATTAGTGAGAGCAGCACATGATGCACATGTGCCATAGATTGCAAAGTGAGTGACATCGGTCCTGAAGCCGTAGTCATCAGAAAGTTGTTGTACAAATGGAGCGGCAGCTTCGATGGGAGCATCTCCAACAACTCCGCAAATGCCACAGACCAGGTGGAGATGGGTTAACTCTTCTGCCGCATGATAAGTGGCCCCGCCGTGACCCAAATGTGTGTGCTGTACCAACCCAACGTTTTCAAGGGTTTCTAGGTTGCGATAAACGGTCGAGAGGTTGATCCCAGGATGGGTGAGGTGAATTCGATTCGCAACTTCTTCAGGGGTGGCATGTCCAAGGTCACGCACCGCCTGTAGGACCAGCTCTCTCTGAGGAGTTAAGCGGAGCCCTTTTTCACGTAGTTCATTCTGTTCAGCCATGGTCCTAGCGTACCGAGCCTAAACCTCTTCCGAGAAGGTGAATAAAGCTTCGATGTAGTGCTCGCCTGTAATCCCAAGGTTTTGAGCGTTGGGAGGAGCGGTTTGGGGCTCGATGCAGACTCCATCACTATCTTCGGTATAGACCACCCAGTAAGGGGCATCAGATTCCACGGTCACGCGGGCTGCTCCTGGCCAGACCACCGATGGAACTCCCTTGATATCTGTAAAACAGTCATCCCATGGCTCTTTAGGCTGTGACACAAACTCGCCCGTTGGTAGACCATCGTCTCCGCGCACCAACATTCGACCGGCTGTGAATTCAACCTCCGCCGCATCGCCACGTTCTAGTTCGCGTGGGAACCAAGGATGAAATCCCAACCAGGCTGGAAGATCGCAACCGTTGGGTGTGTACTCCAAAATCCATCGGACCGCATCATCAAGAATCTCGATCGTCTGATCTACGACAGCTCCGTTGTAAGGAGCGGGTAGTTCTAATCGAGCGCGACCACTGCCGGTCTCTTCCCAAGAACTTGTAAAACCATACCCGTGAATTGCATGGGGTGGGGACCACGTAGTCGGCAAGGTATGAACGACGCCAGATTCACTGGTGATTAAACCTTCATCGATTCTGCCGGCCCAGGGAGCCATGGCATACCAACCCCAGGAGAGTGGAGTGCCACGAAAGGGAACCGCGAATTGCAGATCGCGCCATTGCAGAGATGCAATGCGCCCACCTTGATCGAGATCTATCGAGACAGAGATTTCTGCGCCATCAATGTGTTGCATTAGTAACCTTCTAGCTCTTTGAGTGTTGGTGGATTGGCTCCCGCGCGCGAACAGGTGATCGCTGCCGCTCCTGCAGCACGTTTTAAAGTGCGTTCAAGGGTGGTACCGACCAAATTATCAAGACCATATTTGACGATCGCCTCAACAAGGATTGCACTGACCGTATCGCCGGCACCGACGGTATCGCCAACATCGATCTTCACGCCGGGGACAGTTACTTCGCCGTCCTCGGTAAAGCCATCAATTCCCACGCCACCTTTGGTGATGACAACCAGTTGAGTCTTCTCGTTGATGAAATTCTCAGCGGCGCTTCTAAAGTCCATCTCGGGATAGAGCCAGGCCAGGTCATCATCGCTCATCTTGATGACAGATGAGATCGTGGCCCATTTTTCCACTATCTGCTGATATCGGGTGCGATCACTAACTACAGAACTTCTAATATTTGGATCAAAGACCAGTGGAGCTTTAACACTCTTGGCCCAGTTGAAGAGATTAGTCGCCCCTGGTTCCACAATTGTGGCCAAGGTTCCAATATGTAGCACTGCGGGTGGGTGAGATGGATCTGGTAGCCAAGATTCGTTAAATTCGAATGTTGCAGTTCCTTCAATCAGAAAATCATAAGAAGCACTGCCATTTTCATCCAATGTCACGGTGGCTAAACAAGTTGGATTCTTTGAATTCAATGCGTAATCAAGTTTTACGCCATCGGACAAGAGTTCGGCCCGAGCTTGCTCACCATATGCATCGGCGGAAATTCCATCGATAAAATATGTATCAAAACCTAAACGGGCCAGCGCTTTCGCGGTATTTGCCGGACCTCCGCCAACAATTGCAACGCGTTCAGTGCCTCGTGGGATGAGGTCGATTAATACTTCACCTGCAACCCAAATTGCCTCGCTCACTCGTTCTCACCAACTCGGGCCAGGAACTCGGTTATTACGCGAATCCCAAAGAGGTGATCTTCAACTTGAGGTAGGCCGCTGATAAGTAGAATTCCTGTTAGACCTGCACCTGTCACATTGAGTGGAAGTCCACCTCCGTGAATTGCATGAGTCTCCTCAGGCAACCCGTATGTTGCATACCAATCAATCTCTGCCTCTTCGGCCTTAACTCGTTCAAGCATGGTGGAGTGTCCGGTTGCGAGAACTACGCGTGCCTTGCGTGCAATCCATGATGGTTGATCAGGCTTTGCACCAGGCAGGGCGGTATGGAAGACAGTCCACTCTCCGAGACGAACCTCTATCGAGATTGCGAGTGATTCGCGTTTAGCGAGTTCTACGGCAATCTCACCGATCATAACCGCATCCTTTAGGTCACAATGTGGCAGAACTAGCACCTGCTCTTCGAGTTCTAGTTGAACACTTGTGAAGCCCCCAGTTGTCATGTGCACACTCTAATAGAGAGCCATAAACTTCTCGGCATGACCCATAAATTGCTAAATAAGACCGATCTTAAAGTCCATCAACTCTGCCTAGGCGGAAATGTCTTCGGCTGGAGCGCCGATGAGTCTCAATCTTTCCAAGTTCTTAATGCCTATACCGAACATGGCGGAAACTTCATAGACACTGCGGATGTCTACTCGGAATGGAAAGATGGCAACAAAGGCCATGACAGCGAGACCATCCTTGGTAAGTGGATGAAGCAGCGTGGAAACCGCTCTGACGTAGTTATCGCAACCAAGGTAGCAAAACTTTCGACAAGGCCGGGGCTATCTGCGGCCAATATCAGCGCCGCGGTCGAGGATTCACTGCGTGCGCTGCAGACTGACTACATAGATATTTACTACGCCCATGAAGACGATAAGACAGTTCCACTGCGCGAAACTTTGGCAGCCTTCGATGGCTTAGTGAAATCGGGCAAGGTTCGTTACATCGCTGCATCGAATTACACCGGTGAACGTCTGGCAGAAGCCCTAGAAATTTCCAAGGCAGAAGGCGTTGCGCAATACATTGCTCTGCAGAATCACTACAACTTACTCGAGCGCGCAGAGTTCGAAGGAGATGCCGCACCCGTACTTGTGGCAGAAGGCATCTCGGGAATTCCCTACTTCGGACTAGCTCGCGGATTTTTGACCGGAAAGTACCGCCCCGGTGCAACTATTGATTCAGTCCGTGCTGCGGGCGTTGCCTCTTATCAAAATGATCGCGGATACAAAGTTGTCTCGCTACTCGACGACATTGCCAAGACCCATGGAACCACAATCTCATCGGTGGCTCTTGGTTGGTTGGCTGCGCAGCCTGGTATTGCCACTCCGATCGCAAGTGCACGAACAGTTGAACAACTAGAAGAGATCGTGAACTTCACAAATTTAAGCGCGGAGGAAGTTGCGGAGTTATCTGATCTCACTAAGTAATCTGATTCAAGGTCAAAAAAAAGACCCTCAGATATCTGAGGGTCCTTTGCTCTTTTTGACGAAGAGAACTAAACAATAACACTTTCCACAAGCTTCTTACTTCGTCGCTGCTGGTGCCGGTGCTGCTCCGCCGGGAGCCCCTCCACCGAATCCACCACCAGGAGTGATTCCTAGTTGTGCGAAACAGGTCTGCAGCGCTGCCGCGGTCTTTGGATCCTGGAAGTTTGGACGAGCTCCTGCTGCCAAAGTTATTCCCGCCTTGGTCAAACAAGCGGTCAACTTTGGATTAGAGAAGGCACCACCCGCACGACGACCTGTGCCAGTACTTGCTCCATCAGATGCAACTGGTGCAGGAACCGTCGCAGCGCTACCCCCACTAGTTGTCCCTCCAGAAGTTGCTGATCCCCCGATCGCAGCGCCGCCAGTTGCAGCACCTGCTGCGCCGGTATCCGTTACGCGGGCAGCATCTCCAGAAACGAGTGATGAGGCTTGTGTTGGATCATCCAAGAGGATCGTGACGGTTGAACCTTTAACAGATTTGATAGTTCCGGTGATGCGCGTTCCCCCGCCACCAAATCCGCCAAATCCGCCCGCAGCAGCGGCAGCGGCACCAGTCCCTGTCCCAGTACCTCCACCGAATGCGGCGCGTAGCGAAGCAAAAGAAGCAGCTCCAGAGGTTGATGTTGTCTTTGTCGCTTCATAGTGGCCATACCAAGTACCCGCAGAGAGCAAGCCCACAATCACAAAGGCGATACCAAGCACCTTGGTGTACTTATTGGTCCACTGGAAGGTTCCCTTTGCTAACTCCTCCTTGAGGTTGTCCTCAACTTCGGTCGCAAAGAGATCAAACTTGGGTGCATCAGAAGGCTCTGGATTTGCAGAGTTAATTGGGATTGTTTCATCATTCATAGCGAAGTGCCTCGATTGGTCGTAGTGATGCGGCGCGTGATGCTGGGTAGCCACCGAAGAAGACACCGATCAAGATGCTTACCCCGAAGGCCAAGAAGACAGATGCAGGAACGATTACTGGCTTTGTGCCGGCGATAGTGAAGTGGCTTCCTATAAATCCCACCGCAACTCCTAGCGCGCCACCTAAGACCGACAATATCGTTGCTTCGATCAAGAACTGGCTCAAGATTGCGCCCTTAGGGGCGCCGATAGCTTTGCGGATACCTATTTCGCGAGTTCGTTCGATAACAGTTACCAACATGATGTTTGTAATACCGATGCCACCGACTAATAGCGAGATAGCAGCAACCATTCCAAGCAGGGTTGTGAATGTCTGAGAACTTGTTGATGCCGTAGTCAGCAGCGAGGCCTGATTGAACACGCTGAAATCTGCGGTCTTGCGGCCGGAAATTCCATGACGCGCATCCAGAATCGAAGTGAGTTCGGTTTGCGCAGCATCTGTTGTCTTTGAATTCGTTGCTTCAACAATGATGCTCGATAGTGGCTGATTACCTGTGATGGTGTTTTCCATCGTAGTAATTGGAATCAGGACCAAACTGTCTCCATCTTGGAAACCAGATGCTCCTTTAACAGAAGTTAAGCCTATAACGGTGAATTCGATTCCAGAACATCGCATCGTCTGCCCAATGGGACTGGCAGTGCCAAAGAGCGCCGTTGCAGTCGTCTGCCCGATAAGAGCAACTCGTCTACTTTGAGTTACATCATCGTTTGTGAAATATGAACCAGACTGAATCGAGGTATTGCTCGCTTTATAGTAAGCAGGCCATGTTCCATAAAATGTTGATGGGGTAGTTGTGCTAGCTCCAACAACACAAGTTCCGTTAGTAGAAGCGATGGGCGCGACTTGCAGGATATCCGGAGCCTGGGTCTTATCCATCAGCGCTGCAGCATCCAGGATAGTGAGCGGCTTCTGCGAAGAAGCGCTGGTACGGGCGCGGGCGCCAAAGCCCCCACCTCCCGATCGGACTTGCAGCGAGTTCGTACCAAGACGGTCAAGGGAAGCCTGGATCGCCTTACTGGAACCGTTACCAACAGCCAGCAAAATAATCACCGATGCAACACCGATAGTGATGCCGAGGACGGTCAGAAAGGTGCGGAGGCGATTGGTAAATAGCCCGCGGATTGCGAAGCGTACGATTTCAAGGACACTCATGCGACGCGCTCCTTATTGAGTTCATCGCTGACGATCTTGCCATCGCGCATCCGAATAATTCGTTTAGCGCGATGCGCTACATCGAGTTCGTGCGTGATCACGACGACGGTGCGTCCCGCAGCATTGATTTGGTCGAAGAGGTCTAACAAGTCCGCAGTTGACTTGGAATCAAGTGCGCCTGTTGGTTCATCTGCCAAGAGCAGTGCGGGGCGGGTCACAAGTGGCCCCAACAACGGAGGCATTTTGTACGATACGTGGCTTGCGCATTATGGACCGTCGACCATCGAAGATTTGGCTGCTCTTCAGGGAGATCAGATCTTGGCCATCCAGGTCAATGACGGAGCAGAAGAACGTCCCGATGACTATGGCTTTGCCACACGCCGTCGTCGCACGCCGTTAGGGGAAGGGGCGTTTCTCTTGCCCGACATGGTGCGCACGCTCAGGGCCATCGGCTGTGATGCTCCATTAACCGTTGAGGTCTTCAATGACGATCTGGTAAGGGAACTCGGCCCCAAGGCCTTTGCTCAACGATTAGCTGGCGGCTGGGAGAGCCTCTCTCGAAAGTATGTGTGAAATGCACATAAATGCTACGATCAAGTCGTTGCCACGAAAGAGAGAACACGATGAGCAGCGAATTTTCTGCCGAACAAATCGAGATCAGCGCCGATCCCGAAGCCCTCTATGCCCTTTCACTCGATGAGCGCTTTGGGGATGGTGCACCACTCCTGCCGCCAACCGACGAACGAGTCGCCGCGCTGTTAGATGCCACGACGCAAGATGCAAGCACGGTCCTTGGCGTCTTACCTCCCAAAAAAGGGGTTCTCACGATTGAACTGGCGGCCATCAACGCAGCAATGGCCGGCGTCACTCCTCAAGCGTTTGGCCACGTGCTCGCGGCCCTCGAAGCAGTGATCGTCCCTGAGTTCAATGCCTTTGCCCTGACCACCACGACCTCGAGTGTCTTTCCCATGCTCATCGTCAACGGGCCACGTCGAGATGATCTCGGCATTGACTACCGGGCCGGATGTCTCGGTGGTGCAGCTGGTCGAGGCTCGATGACCATTGGTCGTGCGGTGTCGTTGTGTTTGCGGAACGTCGGCGGCCAGCGTGCCGGAGAAACCTCCCGGACCGTCTTTGGCCAACCGGCCCGGTTTGGACTTTGCTTTGGGGAGTGGGAAGAGCGTTCGCCATGGCCGTCGCTCGCCGAGCGACGAGGGTTCTCAAGTGACCAAGACGTCGTGAGCGTCCACGGCGGAAAGGGCACCTTCCCGATGGCCGACGTGAACAATGACGACCCGCGTGATTTGATTCAGATGATCGCGAAGAGTATCGCCTTCCCTTTGAACAACTGGTACTTAGAACCCACGGGAGAAAACGGCCAGCTCGTGCTTTGTCTCAACCCCATGTGGGCCGAACGATTCGGCGACGCCTTCGAGAATTGCGAATCGTTCCAGGAGTATCTCTGGAGCCATGCCTTTCAGCCCATCGAGTTGTGGCCCCAAGCCAATCAAGAAATCTTGCGGACAAAAGACCGGGTCGATGCCAAGGGCCGTGTGTATCTCACCAACCGGCCTGACCAGCTCGTGCCGGTGGTCTGTGGCGGTTTGGGAAGTCTCCACGCGGTGGCGCTCACGAGTTTCGTCGAAAGTGAGATGCAGAGCATGGCCGTCAACGCCGCGGCAACGGTGCAGGAGAGATAATGGACCAAGCAGCTGTCGAAGCCTCCGTTGAAGAAGTGCAATTACTCCTCCGAGGAGATGGCGCAGATCTTCACTTGGTCGACGTCAACTCAAAGACGGCTCGGATCACCGTACGCCTCGATCTCGACGGCGTGGACTGTGCTGACTGCGTGTTACCACCCGATCTCTTGAGCGAAATGATTACTGCCGCATTACAAAAACGTGTTCTTGGAGAGTTCGAAGTGCGCGTTGACGATCCGAGAGTTGTCTAGTCCTTCGATCCTTCTGTGCGTGGCGCAATAAGAGAGTCCACGTAGGCGGTGAACTCCCCGTCGAAGCGGCCGAGGAGTGTTAACAACATCGCTTGATCACTCTGCGACCAACCTTTCGTGATGGCCGACAACGAAGTGAACCATGCGTCATAGACCCGGTCGATAATCGCTCTCCCCTTCGGCGTCAACTGCAACATCACCGCTCTCCCATCCTCGGGATCGGCTGACTTCTTCAGACACCCCAGGTTCACCAACTCAGTGATGTGACGGCTCACCGTTGATCGTTCGTAGTCCATCTGCTTGGCCACGTCGGAGACTCGGGCCGGTTGAAGATCGCGCACTCGTGAGAGAACGCCAAAGAGGTAAGGGCGAAGAGGGGTCTTGGCGTTCATCCCCATCACTTCGTAGAGCTGCATCGAATGTGCCTTCGTGGTCACCGAGGTAATTGCCGTCGTCAGGTCGTTAAGCCATTGCTGGTCGCGCTGTGAGCGAGCCTGCGACGATCCTGATCTTCTCGTTGGCGCCATGAGCCGAAGACTACTTGGAATCATGTGGATGGGACGTCGGTGCGTTAGCGTCGTGGCATGGATGAACGCTTGAGGAATCTCAATGGCTGAGGCACTGAGTGGTCTCAAGGTGCTTGATCTTTCAAGTTTTTTAGCCGCCCCTCAAATCTCTGCCATCTTGGGAGATTTCGGCGCCGACGTGGTCAAGGTGGAGCCACCTCGTGGCGATGCCATGCGATCGATGGGTGTCCAACGCAACGGCCACTCACCCTTGTGGGCCCTCGTCAGCCGTAACAAGCGAAGTGTCGTGATCGACACCGAGACCCCCGAGGGTCTCGACAAGCTTCACCAACTGGTCTCGGCAAGTGACGTCGTCGTGCTCAATCATCCTCGCTCGCTCCTTGAACGCTGGCAGCTCACACCAGAAGCGATCGCTCAACGCAACGACCGCGCCATTGTGATCAACGTCTCTTGTTATGGCGAGAGCGGCCCGATGGCCGGAACGCCTGGTGCGGGAACATTAGCTGAAGCGTTCAGTGGCATCACCGGTCTGACCGGCGAAGCAGACGGTCCGCCGCTCCTGCCGTCGTTTCCCTTAGGCGACACCGTCGTGGCGATGGCTGGGGTGGTCGGAGTCTTGTTGGCGTGTTATCACCGTGATGCCAAAGGAGGGAGTGGCCAATTCATCGATCTGAGTATGTACGAACCCTTGTTAACCCTTCTGGGGCCAAGCATTGCCGGCTGGGAACAGGGCACACCGTCACCCCAGCGCAGCGGCAGTCGTGTGGATGGCGGTGTGCCTAGGAATGTCTATAAAAGCAGCGACGGTCTGTGGCTCGTCGTGTCGGGAACGACTGATGCCCAGGTGGCCCGAGTGCTCAGCGTGATCGGACACACGAGTCCCGACGACCTCGCACGCTTTGGCCGCTCTGAAGAACGCCTTAAGGTAGGCGACGAACTCGATGGTCTCGTTGCCGCGTGGATCGCTGGTCACGACCGAGCGACCGTGCTGGCGGCGTTCAGTGATGCACGGGTCCCCGTGGCTCCCGTCAACGATCTAGGAACCCTCGTTGAGAACGCACAGGTGCTGGCCCGAGGCTCACTGATCACCATGAACGACGCTGATCTCGGGACGGTGCTGCTTCCCGGCCCGCTTGTCCATCTTCAGGGAACTCCCGGTGTCATCACCACAACCGGACCTGATCTCGGCGAACACACCGCCGCAGTGTTCAAGGAGTGGTGCTGAAGGTCAAACGGGACTGCGAGGGACCTTGTGGATGACTTCTTCACCAAAGGCATCCAGAAAGGCACATGCTTCTTCGAGCGTGGTGCCCTCGCCATTGACCGCCATCCACGTCACACCAAGCCCTGAAAGCTCCTCGACCATTTCGATCTCGGCGCTTCGCGTGTGGCCAGTGTTCGACGCAGGGAACACACAAAGAATATCGAGGGGGTCGCTTCGGCCAATCTCTTTGGCATAAGAAAACAAATAATCGAGCAGACCCACGAGATCTTCCGTGGTCTCAAGGGCCACGCCACCCATACCTCGAGGGCTCGGCATCGGCATCCATCCGTCAGCTCGCTCTGCTACACGGCGACGCGTCAGTTGACTGTTGCCACCGAGCCAGATGGGCGGTCGAGGTTGCTGCACCGGTACGGGTTGTGCGGTGACTCCACGAGCCGAGACAAACTGGCCGTCGAAGGTGACCGGTTCGCCAGTCCACGCTCGCTTGAGGACTTCTAAGTACTCGTCGAAGATTCCGTTGCGGTCATCAACGTTCACGCCGAGCGCAGCGAACTCAGATTTTTGATAGCCCACACCGGCACCCATAATCAGCCGGCCTCCCGAGAGCACGTCAAGGGTGGCTGCAGCTTTCGCCAAAAGAAAGGGGTTGCGATACGGCACAACGGTGAGATTCGTCAACAATTTGAGCGTGGTTGTGGCTTGGGCCATAAAGGCCAAGGCCACAAAGGGATCAAGCGCGTCGTGACCACCCGCTTCACGCCACTTTTGACTCGGTGCAGGATGTTCGGTCAAGAACGCTGCATCAAAGCCGGCACGTTCAGCGCCTTGCGCCAAGGTGGCGAGTGCCCCGGGTTCAAGCAACTCAGCACTCAGCGGTGCTGAGAGAGGAAAGCCGTAGGCGAACTTCATCCTTTAGGCACCGTAGGGACACGACGTATCGGCGGGCTTTTGTGTCCACGTGCAGACACTGACCCTGGGCACCGACGGATCGGAGCCGATAGTGATCTGTGCGAACGCGCCAGGGGCAGAGGCTTGAACTGTTGATCCTGATGCTGCATAGCTCGTACCGGACTTGATGATCGTCCACCCAAGACCTTTGAGTTGGGTCTGACACATCATCCAGATGGACTGGGGCGGCGCATTTACAGTGAAGAAAAGGTCTACGCCATTTTCTTGCACCCCTCCGTAGCCGTCCGATTCAAGTGGATAGTAGGGACAGTCAGTCTGGGCCACAAACCCTCCCGACGATGTAGCCGTCGTCGTGGTCACCGGAACCGTTGAGGTGGTCGTCGTCGTTTTTTGGGTGGTGGTGGTCGTCGTCGTCGTCGACGATCCACAGGCCGACAGCGTGAGGCCGAATGCGAGCAAAACGGCGGCAACGCCAGTGCTCAAACAGAAACGAGGGGTTCGAGATGTGTACATACTGTTCCCCTGTTGTTCGCCCACTTCCTCACAATAGTGCCCAAGCGGTCCCACGAGAAGGCCTCCAGACAACGGTGATGATTCGATCTTTTCAGGATGGATGATCCCCGATAGCCTGTGGGCACACGCAAAGGAGGGGTCATGGCAATCGCAGAACACTTAGATCCTGAGTTATTCCTTGATGAGCCAGAACCGGCCGACGTTCGCTACACCGTCATCAGTGTCGATGACCACCTCGTAGAACCTCCCCACATGTTTGAAGGTCGACTCCCTGCAGGATTTCAAGATCGAGCACCGAAGGTGATCGAGAACGACAAGGGCTACCAAGTCTGGGACTTTGACGGCGCCACCTATTCACAAGTGGGCATGAACGCCGTTGCCGGACGCCGCCCCGAAAGTGTGGCCGTGGAGCCCTTTCGTTTCGATCAGATGCGCCCTGGTTGTTATGACATTGATGCACGGATCGCCGACATGGATCTCAATGGGGTGTGGGCGTCGTTGAACTTCCCTTCTCAGGTCAGCGGTTTTTGTGGTCGAATCTTCTCGTCATGTTCGGATCCCGTTCTCGGAATTCACACCACGAGAGCGTGGAACGACTGGCTCTTTGATGAGTGGTATTCGCCCTACCCTGAGCGCATTATTCCGCTCGGCATTACCGTGCTCTCAGATCCCGAAGAAGGGGCGAAGGAGATTCGCCGCAATGCTGAGCGGGGCTTTCGCTCGGTCACGCTGCCGGAGCGACCGCACCAAATTGGTTTCCCTTCAATCTTTGATGACTACTGGACGCCCATCATGGAGGCGTGCGCCGAAACTGACACTGTGATCAGCCTGCACGTTGGCTCAACTGGCATGCCTGATCTTCCTGCGGGCTCGCCCATGTTGGCTCTTGGCGCCACGCTCTTCGGCCAGATGTCGTTAACCGCATGCTCCGAGTGGGTCTGGTCAGGGTGGGCTCATCGCTATCCCGAGATCAAGATCGCCATGAGCGAAGGTGGCATCGGATGGGTTGCGATGTTGTTAGATCGACTCGACAACATTATTGATCGTTCTGGCTATGGCCTCGGCTGGGATATCCGCCCCGCAGAGTTGCTGAAGCGGAACTTCTGGTTCTGCACGATTGATGACCCATCAACCATCGACACGCGCTATCGCATCGGGGTGGAGAACATCATGGTGGAGACCGATTATCCCCACGGCGACGGTACCTGGCCCACAACACAAGACGTCATCGCAGATGCCTGGGGACATCTCCCGGCCGACGAGCTGCGAGCCATCTGCAGTGGGAACGCCGCCAAGCTCTATCGTCACCCTCTGCCTGACATCGTCTTGCCGAAGAACTGAGGAGTAGTCATGTTTGTTCCAACAAAAGACCAGCTGATGCCCGATCTCACGGCAAAACAAGAACTCGCTCTCCTCGCTCGTACCCTTTGGAAAGAAGGCTACGACGATCACATCTCTGGACACATCACCTATGCCGTCGGCGACGGCACGTTGTGGTGCACACCGTGGTATCTGACCTGGCACGAAGTGCGGCCTGAGCACATTATTCGTATTGATTTAGAGGGCACCGTCCTCGAAGGTGACTGGCCGGCCCCCTTGGGAATTCCGTTGCACTTGGAACTCCACAAAGCACGGCCCGACGTCCAAGTCGCGCTGCATAACCACTCTCGCTTCGGCACCATCTGGGCCGATGCCCAACGTATCCCGCCGGTATTAGATCAAAGCTCTGCCTTGGGCGGCGGTGACGTCGTCATCGTTGATGAATACAAAGGTGCCGTAAACTTGGCCACGAATGCCGCTGCAGCTGTTGACGCCATGGGGGGCGCTGACCTCGCGTTGTTGGCGCACCACGGTGTCTTTGTGGTCGCTGGTTCTATCCGTGCTGCACATCAACGAGCCGTTGCGTTAGAGCAGCGCTGTCGTCACGCTTGGTATGCCGAAGCACTCGGTGGAGGGATTCCTCTGACCGGCCCACCTGCTGACATGTTCCGAGCATCGAGTGGCGAGGGCTACATCGGATTCTGGGAAGCCATGGTTCGTGCAGAGCTACTTGACGACCCAACGCTGTTAAGCGGCGGCTAAATCTCTCGGCGACGCTTCGCCTTGACACAGAGAGCGAACCCGAAGCCAAGAAGACTCACGCCAAGCAGACCAAGGGGTGCGAACGGCGTCCCTGTTGCTGCCAGGAGCGTCGCCGGGGTGACCGGCGTCACAGGGTTTGGGTTCGTCAGTTTCCAAAGGCCCTGCAGATTATCGCCAGCGGTGCAACGATTGCCGCCAGACTCAGCGAACTGACCGCGAAGAATTTTCGAAAGCGACGATTTCCTTGTTTCCATACCCAACTCATTTCTTGCACCCGGTCGCTCAAGTGTCCTTTCATCCTGACAGGTTTTTGTACCACCGTCATTGGAGAGAAGTAACGTAGCCATATGGTGATTCGTCTAGGAATTCTCGGAGCTGCTCGTATCGCTCCACCAGCAATTATCCGTCCTGCTCGAGCAATCGACGGGGTTGAAGTCACCGCAATCGCTGCGAGGGACCGCACCCGGGCAGACGCCTTCGCTTTGAAACATGGTGTCCCGCGGGTGCTTGACTCCTATCAACAACTCATTGACGATCCTGCTATCGATGCGATCTACAACCCGCTCCCGAACGGCCTCCATGGCTTCTGGACACTGAAAGCAATTGACGCAGGGAAACACGTGCTCTGCGAAAAACCCTTTGCGGCCAATGTCGAAGAAGCCACCGCGGTGACCGAACGCATCGAAGCCCAGGACAAGATCGTGATGGAAGCATTTCACTACCGCTATCACCCGGTCATGAAAAGAGTCGAAGAGATCTTGGCGAACCAAGAACTCGGTGAGATCCAGACTGTGTCGACTTCACTGTGTATTCCTTTACCCATGCACAACGACATTCGCTACCACGAGCACCTCGCGGGTGGGGCAGCCATGGACATCGGCTGTTACGCCACCAACCTTTGGCGGGTCTTGTCACAAAGCGAGCCGACGGTCACCTCGGCAACGGCGAAAACCATTCGCCACAACGTGGATCGTGCCATGCACGCCACGTTGATCTCTCCACTTGGAGCAACAGGAACGCTCGATGCATCGCTCTTGTCGTCCAAACTTTTCAAGCTCTCAGGCAAGGCCAGTGGATCGCTCGGTTCACTCAGTCTCTTCAATCCACTCGGGCCGCAGTTCTACCACCGGCTCAAGATCACGACCAAGGGATCGTCTCGAATCGAACGCTTCGACCGGGTACCAACCTACAACTACCAACTTGAAGCATTCCGTGACGCTATCAACGTCGGCACCCCGTTTCGCACAACGGCGCCCGACTCCATCAACACGATGCTCGTGATTGATGCCATGTACGTGGCGGATGGCATGACACCGCGTCAACCAACTCTTGTCAGCGAGGACTAATTCGTTAACGACTGGTTAACGCCAGCGCAGAACGAAAGGCACCAATCACTTCTTCTTTCGTCCAGGTCTGCGGTGACATGGTGATGAAATAATCGCTAAGGGCAAGGTCAGCCAAAGCATCTAGGTCACTTTCGCTGAATTCCAAATCGCTCAGCACGGGGAAGTTCAGCGCGGCGAGGACTTTTTTGACCGCCCGCACTGCCCGACTGCCGTCTCGAGAGCCGTCATCGGGCTCGCCCATGGCATCAGCCACTCGTTCAAGTTGTTCAGGAATGAATTGACGCTCACGCTCCAGGGTTTCAGCGACCACAAGACCAATCGTCAATCCGTGAGGCACGTGCTTCACACCACCAATGGCTTGGCCCAACGAATGTTCGGCCGTGCAGTCAGAGATGTTCATCGACAAACCCGCCATCATCGACCCACAGGACATCGCCGCTCTTGCTGCGCTGTCAGTGCCGTCGTTATAGGCGGCGACAAGGGCGGGTGTCATCATCCGAATCGCTTCAAAAGCAATAGCGTCGCCGATGGGCGTGCGCACAATGGCCACGGTGGCCGCGATGGCTTGGGCTAAGGCATCAACGCCGGTGTTGGCCGTCATCGATGGCGGCATGGAGTGCGTCAGCAACGGGTCAACGAGGGCGATCTGGGCCCGCAGGTTGGCGTTGGCGATGCCGGCTTTCTTCCCAGCCTCAGGATCTGAGATCACCGCACCTCCTGAAACTTCAGAACCGGTTCCGGCACTTGTCGGCATGGCAATCAATGCGAGTTCTGGTGCGGGGTAGGTCGGTGCTGCACCGAGAAACTCTTTGAACCCGACCCCCAGCTGCGTACAAAGTCGTGCCGCTTTTGCGGTATCAATCACCGAACCACCACCGAGAGCCACGACAACCGTCGCTCCAGAAGCGACAAGCGACGCCGTTGCTTCATCGACCATGGCAATGGTTGGTTCAGCCGCGGGCTTGTCGAAACGGGTGAACGAAAAACGCCTATCGCTCAAGACGTCAGCTAAGAGTGCTTTCACTGCAGGGTTGTGGTCCTCGATACCTTCATCAACCATCAAGAAGACTTTGGTGGCCGAGAGCTCGACGAGGGCGTCGGGAAGCGTCTGCGCGATCCCCTCGCCGAAGCGAACTTTGACCGGAAGAAAGTTCTGAAAAGAAGAAATCGTAGTCATCGCGCTGTTCTCCAACTCATCGACAGACGGCGGTCGTCTGTGCCTCCGTATCGTAGCCCAGGGGTTCCGGATTTCCGCTGTGAGCGACTCCGAAACTCTTGAAGCTGTGGCAAACGATATTCTTTGGTGACGGACGGTTCTCAGGCTCAGGGGAGCAAAACATGAACATCGATATTTCACGCCAGGATCTCCACCTCACTCGACTGCGTGACGATATCCGACCCCTGGTTGACGGTGAGGTCCGTCTCGACGTGGAGTCCTTCGGCCTCACCTCGAACAACGTCACCTACGGCGTCTTCGGCGACCTGATGAACTACTGGGACTTCTTTCCGACCCCTGGCGACGACGGCCCAATCTGGGGTGGCCTCCCAGTCTGGGGTTTCGGGGTGGTCTGCGAATCTACCGTTGCTGAGCTCTCGGTGGGTGAAAAAGTCTTTGGCTACTTCCCCTTAGCGTCTTCGTTTGTGCTTTCGCCAGGGCGGTTCGATAACAGCGGTTTTAGTGACCTGGCGCTTCATCGCCAGCACCTCCCCAGTGTGTACAACCGCTACGCCTACGTCACCGAAGACTCGGCGTACGCACAAG
>Ga0118677_10008221_pt1 | contig 16817 bp, 14 predicted proteins | sample AliMusrvi5mmetaG_FD_86154 | JGI IMG/M metagenome (GOLD analysis project Ga0118677, IMG submission 86154) | reverse complement strand
GTATAAGATTATCAATTTTTGATTTGATCTTATCCCTGACTAATCTTGTTCTGGCCAGTTTCTCTTCTTGCGATCCATTAAAAGCTGAAGGGTCTTCAAAAGACCAGTTTAATCTGTTAGTTTGGCCAGGAAAGATTGGGCAACGTTCTGCTGCAGCAGCGTCACAAACAGAAATTACAAAATCAAATTTCCGCTCTTTGGCATAGAAATCAAATACACTTTTAGTTTGGTTATTCGAAATATCAATACCAACTTCTTTCATAACTTCAACGACAAACGGATTCAGATTTCCTGGCTCCAATCCAGCACTTTCGACCTCAAACTGATCATTTGCCAACTCTTTTAGGAACGCTTCAGCAATTTGACTACGAGCTGAGTTATGTACACATACAAATAGCACTTTTACCTTTTCCATAGCATAGAATTTTTTAAGTATTAGAATTTTGAATATTTTTTATTGAATGCAAAATATGATTCTTTGATTTTTGAATTACCAATGGATAAGATTAGCAAATCGCTTTTATTTGCAACAGAAGTTTTCAGGGATCTCAATTTCATACAGGAATCCGGTCACCATCTTTTTCATTTCCGCTATTTTTTCGTAATCAAGACAATAATTGGTTTTTACGCCTTCCACATGACCCTGGATCAACCCTGCATCTTTCAGCTCCCTAAGGTGCTGATTGACTGTGGTACGGCTAAGGGGCAGCTTCTCAGAGATGTCGCCGGATATGCACGTTTTTGTTTCGGACAGGAACTGGATGATCTGAAGACGGGCCGGATGGGCCAACGCTTTGAATAAATTTGCCTGCGTCTGCAGTACTTCGGTGAAAAGTTCTGTTTTTGAGACTACCATAATTTCCGTTTTAATTACGGCGTAAATATACGTCAAATAAGAATACGACGTATAAATACGTTATCTATTTTTAAAATATTTTTTGAGGGCAGTTTATTTTCGCAATATCTTGATCCCCAATATTGCGAATGTCGGTTATTTTAGGCTGCTGTTATTCTTAGTGCTTGGATACCAGAGAGAGTAATATGCAGTAATTCAGATTATAAGTTCAGTAATAATCATCATCAGCTGGTTTAAGGTTTCCTGAAACTGCAAAAAATAAATTGCTGAATCGTATCAAAAGGGGTTTTATGCTCAACTGTAATACACTTAATTTTTTCAAAAAATCCTTGCAGCCTGTCCGTCATTGAAGTTTCGGAGTACTGTTTGATTTCTATACCACTGCATTTTTTGGGACCTTGCTCCGAAAAAGTTCCCAGGACTAAGATACCCGCGGGGTTGATTCCTTGCTGAACGGTATTAATATAGTTTTGAATTTCATCTTCCTTAGTCAGGAAATGAAATGCTGCCCTGTCGTGCCAGAAATCATATCGTTCAGTTGGTTTGAATGTTGCAGCATCTGCGACTATCCATTTTACCAATTCTGAACGTTCCCCAAGCCTTGATTTGGCACGTTCAAGTGAAACCTCCGAAATATCGAGGACAGTAATATCTTTATAACCCCGGTCAAGCAAGTTGTCTACCAAAAGACTGTCACCCCCTCCGATATCAATAATTTTTGCCTCTTTTGGGGTGTTATACTGCTCAAAAAAACTAAGGGAGGTAGTTGGCATTGGTTGGTACCAGCTCACTTCATCGGGCTTCTTGGTCTGATATATTTGTTCCCAATGTTTCTTCCGGTCGAACTCTTCCAAAATATCTAAGGTCTTTATTTTTATATTTTAATCAACTATAAATGTTCTTCTTAGCCCTTGTCTTTAACTTAGATGGCTTTCTGTGGGAAACTGTAATGCTTTCCACATCACGAATCCACCATCCAGGCTGGCGACATCTTTAAATCCGTTGACAGATAAAAATTTGGCTACCTTAGAGCTGCGAACACCGCCCTGACATACCACAATAATAGATTTGTTTTTTGGGATCTGATCAAGTTTGTTTGTTATTGCGGACATGGGAAAGTAAAGGATATCTTCAAGATCAATCGTTTCTACCTGATATTCATTTTCTTCCCGGACATCGAGTAAAATGGCATCACCATTTTTTACAGCAATTAATGCTTCAGTTGGGACTATGTGTTTTACCCCCTCAATGTGAAACCTTTGTAAGGTTGGAATTTCTGTTGTTATCATTTGTCTGAGAATTAATTTGTCAGAATATTATTTTTCCTGACTGAGACTTTCCTTCCCGGTTTATTGTAATCAAGAACAATCCAAAATATCCAGAAAGAGATACAAATGAGTAGTCCAGCTAAAGCATAAAAGAATGAGATAATAAAGGACAGAAGGTAGACAATGAATCCAAACCAATACGCATTTCTGATTTTGTTAATTAATTCATTGGAAATTTCATCTTTAACTAAAGCCTTTTTATAAGCTGTAGTATACCAGAGTACATTAAAAGCCACGTTTATCAAAACCATTGATCCGCAATAAAAAGCGGATGCCGTATTAGCTGCTGTAGTATTGATATGTTCAGCAAGCACAGCTGTAGGGAAAGGAATAAATGTGACCATCAGGAGCAGAAACCCATTGGCATATAAAAAGTTTAAGTTAATTGCCTTGATGTATTTGAAGAAACCATGATGGTTAATCCACATAATCAAAACGGCTGTGAAGCTTAGTAAAAATGCGAAATAGGATGGCCACAATCCAATAAGTGAATTAAATAGTTGGATATTAGTCATTTGCTCAGATGTCTTGGGAACTTTGATTTCCAAAATAAGCAGTGTGATTGCAATGGCAAAAACACCGTCACTAAATGCTTCAACGCGGCTTGTCTCTTTTTCGTTGCTCATCATTAGGCTGTATATTTTTAGTAACAAAAAATTTCTCCTGCCAGGTTAGACATTGCCAGTTCCGTTTTGTGACAGTTTGTAATTCAGAAGGAATCTATTCAGATTCTCCGGCTTTAAAGGTGGTCCAGGGTTGCGTCGGACGATCTTTTAGCAATCCGTTCAACCAGTCAAACTGGGAATGATTTTCAAGAAATATTTTTTCGCTGAAAGGAAGCCCGCAAGCCGAACCCCATCGGGCTACAAAAGTCATCTCTTTTGCCATTCCCGCATCAACAACTTTCCCGTCGAGAGTCCCTTCAGGACTAAAAGGAAGATCTGTTCCATAGAACTGCTCATCAGTTTCCCAATGACCACAAAGTGAACGACTTCCAGGATTTATTTTATTCAGATAAGTGTCGTAATGGTCAGCCTCGAAGGCTTCGGCCAATTCCAGATTAATTTTGCCTGCATTGGCTTTCATCAGCTGTTTCCAACGAACTCGCCTGGCAATGGAAGAACTTTTAATGTTCATTTCATCTTTTTTTGTTTCAAACCGGAGAATTTTCAGGTTTTCTGCAACATTAGATCCGATAAAGTATCCGTCTTTCGTCCGTTCGAAACCCTCATATTTCAATCCAAGTTCCAATCGAGCTATCTCATTGGTGTTAATATCGCCAATAAGCCAGGCATTTGCGTAGCCGCCATTGTTTTTATTTCGCATCATTGCACACCATTCATCGATCGTGGAAGCGTATTGGGTAGCATGCCTCATCCGGGAAAATTCGGGGTCACCTTTGGGATCGAAATGGACGAATTCTCCTATTGTTGTTTCAGAGCCGACTAGTCCGGCATCAGTTATAAAAAAATCGGTTTCACTATGGATAAAACCACTGATTGACTGCATAAGAATGTGATGCCCTTTTTCAGGCAATATGTCCAGAATGAGGTTACAGGCGGGATGATAATAAGCATCCATTGTATTATGCCCAAGGACAATTTTTCCATCAGAAGTCATGCTGCCGGTTGCAATAAAGGAGCTGCACGATTCACGCGGGAAAATTACGGAATTCGATCGCAAGGAGTCTTTGACAGAGGGCCACCAGTATGAAAATAATTCGACATATCCGTTAAGGGCGACAATCTCATCCCTTGAGGTGTGAATGCCATTTATATTCATTCCTTCAACGATGCCATCTATTTCATCCCTATTTTCGGCATCGATTCTGGGAGTTAAGATTTGTGCAGCTTTGCTAACGATCCAGGTCCAATCCATAGCTGTCTGGTAATGCCATGTGGTACTCAGAAGGCGGATTGCCTCTTGTATTTCATTGGCCATCAGATAACCATGCTGGAATCCCCTTTCTCGGGGACCCCCTTCTATATGAAGATATGTCCAGCCATTCTTTTCGTGACGATTTGCTTTTGAGAGCCAGGCTTTTTTTTCGGCACTCAAAACAGACGGCGCCTGCCCATTAGCCATACCTGCAAACAAAAATACCAGCAGAAAAAGGAATACCTTCATAATGAAAGATTTGTCTTCGTTATAAAATTATCAGATTTAAAAGTTATTTATTCCAGCCTTTGATTGATTCAACGTTTTTGATATTTGCAATATCCTTTGCTTCTAAGGTATAGATATAATCCATTTCTGCTTTATAATACTCTATGATTTTTCCTCTGACGATTTTTAATGTGGAATTGAGCAGATGATTTTGTTCTGTAAAGGCTTCCGGAAGAATCATCACCGCAGTGGGTAACCATCTTTCGGGGAACATTCCTTCGAATTTACCCCCTTTGCGATAAGCATCAATTTCGAGTTTAATCAGTTCCAGCGATTTGCCAATTCCTTCATTACTATCAGGTTGTATTTCGAGTTTGTACAGTGTACGGTGAATCGCGGCAATATTTGGAACAATTAGTCCAATCGTATACGGGTTTTGATTGTTATAGAGCATGGCCTGATCAATATAGGGTGACTGATCAACAAGAGCCTCCTCAATACCCTCAGGACTGAATTTCTCTCCGTCATTAGCAATTAACAGGCTCTTAAAACGACCCATTACATAGAGATATTTGTCTTTGGACAAATAACCCATATCACCGGTATATAGCCAGCCATTTTTCAGTGTTTCCTCTGATGCCCTGTCATTTTTCCAATACCCTTTCATCACATTCTCACCTTTCACAATTATTTCTCCCTTTTCACCATAAGGTAACTCTTTGTCATCAGCATCTATAATTTTAATGTCCAGATATTTTACACATTTTCCGGAAGATCCAAACTTTACGGTTTCAGGAGAATTTGCTGAGATTACAGGAGATGCCTCTGTGAGTCCATATCCTTGATATACAGGAGTTCCGATGGCATAGAAAAAACGTTGTAATTCCACATCAAGTAAAGCTCCTCCACCAATGAAAAATAACAACTTGCCGCCAAATGCCTGCCTTACTTTAGAAAAGATAATTTTATCGAATAACAGATATTCAGGTTTTAACAATATACGCCAACCTTTTCCTCTGTTCCATCCTTCTCCGTTGTAGAGGTAAGCGACTTTTAGTCCATGTCTGAAAAGCATCTCAGTAATTTTCCCTTTGGCCTGAATCCCTTTTTCGATGCTTTTCCTGAAGTTCTTTGACAATGCAGGTACACTCATCAGAATCTCAGGTTGAAATTCCTGAATATTAACAGGAACATTCCTTAGTGTCTCCATTGGAGTTCGTCCGGTTTGAACCGATCCGACTGAAGCCCCCTTGTACATAAAGGTGTAAAGGCATGCTGTGTGTGCAAAGGAGTGGTCCCATGGAAGAATCGCCAGGGTTTTGTAGTTAGGGAAAATATCCAATATCGTGTTAGCCTGAATGACATTTATAGTATAATTCAGATGGCTGAGCATAATCCCTTTCGGATCTGCCGTAGTGCCTGAAGTGTAAGAGATATTGGCAATGTCATCCGGTTGTATACTTTTCCAGATCGCTTCAAACCGGGCCATATTCTCAACAGATTTTAAATATGCGGATCCTTGTTTTTGAATATCTTCAAAGGAGAGATCTTTAGACCCTTTCTTCTTAACGGAATCAAGGTGAATGATATAGTCTATTTCGGGGATTTCGTCTGTAATTTCGCTTATTTTAGAGGCTTGCCCAGCGGAGACAATTATCATCCGGGCTCCTGAGTGTTTGAGTCTAAAACTTAATTCAGGTGCTTCCAGTTTTACAGATAAAGGGACATTGACCGCCCCGCAATATAGGATGCCTAATTCACTGACCAGCCAGTTATTTTTCCCTTCAGACAGCAATCCAACCCGTTCTCCTTTTTTAAGCCCAAGGGAAAGTAATCCGGCAGCAAATTCATAAACCTGTTGGCGGATTTCCAGATAGGTTGAGGATAAATAGCGATCTTTGGGCTTTTCCCAGAGTAAGGGATTATTGGGAAATTTGGCTACACTAGTTTCAAATAGTTCGATCAGCGTTCTCATTCTTAAATGTTAATCAGTACGAATTAAATATGGGGAAATGACTGGTCATCCCAATTTCAGGCGGTTTATTATAACAAAGTCTGAATCACAAAGGTTCAGAAGGCCAATAAATAGATTTGTCTCTTTTATTTCGTGCCGAATTTGTAAATGGTTTTTGATGTAAAAACCACCCCCGGTTTTAGCAGAGTGGTTGGGAATTCAGGATGGTTTGGAGAATCAGGATAATGTTGTGTCTCAAGAGCCAGACCCGAATATCTGGTAAATTTTTCACCATTTCCCCCTTTTATCTGAGGAATATAAAAGCCGGTATATAATTGAATACCTGGTTCTGTTGTAAATACTTCAACTGTTCTTCCTGATGATTCATCAGATAAAAGGGCCGCGTTGAGGAGCTTTTTTCCAGGGTTATCTAAAACAAAATTAAGATCGTAACCATCAGGTAAGGCAGCGATGCGTGAACCGATGGTTGCTGGAGTTGTGAAATCAAATGGGGTCCCGGCAACCTCGATTATTGCTCCCGTAGGAATTAATTCCTCATCGTTCACCGTTTTTGTTTTTGCCGGGATATAAAGTGTATGCCCAAGGATATCTTCCCCATGTTCCGATAGATTAAAATAGGTGTGATTTGTCAGATTTATAACAGTTTCCCTGTCTGTCACCGCTTTATAGTCAATATGCAGTTCGTTTTTATGATTGAGGGTATAGGTAACTGTAACATCAAGGTTGCCAGGGAAACCCTCCTCCATATGAAGGCTGCGATATTTCATCTCTACGCCGACCAGATCAGGTTTTTCTATCTTCTTTGGGACCCATATCACTTTATCAAATCCCGTAATTCCGCCGTGCAGACAATTTTTACCATTATTGATTGGCAAAGTGTATTCGGTAGTTCCGATAGAAAACTTTCCTTTAGCAATCCGGTTTGCATATCTGCCCGTTATGCATCCAAAACAAGGGCAGTTTTCAATATAACTATCTGTCAGATAGTCTTCCAATGATTTGAATCCCAAAACAATATTGGCTTTTTCCCCATTTTTATCAGGAGTTTTAATTGACGTTATTATCCCCCCATAATTGGTAATCTTAATAGTAATCCCGTGATCGTTACGCAGGGTATAAAGAAAAATTTTTTCGCCTCTGCGGGCATTCCCGAAAACTTCGCGTTTGAGTTCCATAAAATGAAATTTAGTTATTCTGTCACAAACGTAAAGAATAAATACAAAAAAAACATAATTTTAGTCCCTGAAAACAATTCTCCCGTGCATATAACTGATATCTTTAATATTGATGAAGCTGCTGGAATACCGAAATACCGACAAATAGTCAATTCTGTATTTACAGGCATAGAACAGGGAATATTGAAAAAAGGGGATAAGCTCCCTTCTATCAATCAGATATGCAGCGCCTTCTCCCTTTCCCGCGATACTGTGATGCTGGCATTTAATGAATTAAGAACTAGTGGCGTTGTAATTTCGGTTCCAGGTAAGGGATATTATGTAGAACGTACCGAACTTAAATTCGGCAAACAAATTTTTCTCCTTTTTGATGAACTAAATGTGTTCAAGGAAGATTTGTACACCTCTTTTCTTAAGCATCTGGATGACCGGACTACTGTGGATATCTATTTTCACCATTTTAATTATCAGGTATATAAGGAACTAATTTTGGGGGCAATCGGAAAATATAGTGCCTATATCCTAATGCCAGCGACTTTCAATAATTCGATTGATATTGTTCGTCAGCTTCCCTCTGATAAAGTGTATGTTCTGGATCGACTCAAGGCTGAACTGGATGACTATCCGGTGATTTATCAGGATTTTGAGCAGGATGTATACGAGGGGATGATGGCTGGTAAAAAGCTCTTTTGCAAATACCGCAAACTAATCATGGTTTTTCCAGGGGGGAAAGAGCCAGGTGAAAGGGTCACCGGATTTAACCGATTTTGTAATGAATGGGGATTAGAGTCGGAGATTATTAGATCTGTTGAAAAACGTGTGGTACAGAAAGGGGAAGCTTATTTGGTGGTATCAGACAGAAATCTGGTACGCATTATAAAAAATGTTGCATCCATGAATCTTATACTTGGTCAGGATGTTGGTCTTGTTTCTTTTAATGACACCATGCTGAAAGAGGTGGTTGCAGGTGGAATTACTACAATTTCAACTGATTTTATTGAAATGGGTAAAGGTTTGTCAGAGATGGTTTTAACTCATAAAAAGTCAAAGATTCGGAATCCATCAAAGATTATCATAAGAAATTCACTTTAAAAGGTGTTTTAAAACATATTTTTCACACAGGTACATTGCGGGTAAAATATTCTACATTTGCCCCTACCAGTACCTACCAGTTGGAACTTTAATTATTAAAATTATGACTATAGAACAGCTCAAAGCAAAGTTTATTGAAAAATATGGAGAAGGTGAAATCAGTGGCTATTTTTCACCCGGCCGTGTGAATTTAATCGGCGAACATACTGACTATAATGGGGGATTTGTTTTCCCGTGTGCCTTAAGTTTTGGAATCTACTGTCTTATCCGGACTACAGACCGGAAAACCGTCAGATTTGCCTCTTTGGATATGTCCTTTGAGACTGAAGTCAAGTTAGAGAATTTGAATATAGCCATTGGCAAAGAGTGGGTGAATTACCCGATTGGCGTTTTTGCCCAGTTCATGAAAAAAGGGCTGAATTTTGATAAAGGTGCCGATCTGCTATTTTATGGGGATGTTCCAACAGGAGCGGGATTATCCTCTTCTGCCGCGCTTGAAGTGGTCACAGCCGTAGTTATTAATGATATTTATGGTTTCGGTATTGACCGGGTTGAACTAGCTAAAATGGGGCAAAAGGCAGAACACGAATTTGCTCTGGTAAATTGTGGAATTATGGATCAATTTGTTTCTGCCATGGGAAAGAAGGATCATGCCGTCTTTCTCAATTGCGACACATTGGCTTACGATCTGGTACCGGTTAAGCTGGATGGTGTTAAAATTGTTATCAGCAATACCAACAGTCCACATAAACTTGACTCAGGAAAATATAATGAACGGGTTGCAGAATGTCATGCTGCAGTGAAGGCGATACAGCCGTTTCAACAGATCTATGCTTTGGGAGAGATCTCCTGGGACGATTTTTTGAAAGTTGAGGATAAAATTGAAAATGAAACCGTTCGCGGAAGGGCCAGGCACGTTGTGAGTGAGATCAAAAGAACCGAAGATGCGGTTAAGGCTTTAAGGGCCGGAGATCTGATTCAGTTTGGTAAACTGATGAACGATTCACACGATTCTTTGCGTGACGATTATGAAGTTACCGGATTTGAATTGGACACCATGGTTGAAGAAGGTCGTAAGATCGATGGTGTAATTGGAACCCGAATGACGGGTGGCGGATTTGGGGGTTGTACCGTGAGTCTTGTAAAAACAGAGGCCATTGATACCTTCATTGAGCAGGTCGGTAAAAATTACGTACAAAAAACCGGATTAAAACCTTTGTTCTATGTTGCAGAAATCGGCGACGGAGGAAAGAAGTTATTCTAAAAATTGTTATTATTGCCGGATAATAATCCACACCATAAAAATCATTAAAATAATTAACCACCACAAATAAAAATAAATTATGACTCAGAAAAAAAGTTATGCATTGCCTATCATCATGATGATCCTGCTCTTTGGTATGATCTCATTCGTTACCAATTTAGCTGCACCAATGGGTAACGTATTAAAAGACCAATTTAATGTCGACAATTTCCTTGGAATGTTGGGAAACGCGGCTAATTTCATTGCATACGCTGTTATGGGGATTCCCGGTGGTATCCTACTGCAAAGAATTGGCTACAAAAAGACAGCTTTAATCGCTATTGCCATTGGTTTTGTGGGTGTATTTATTCAATTTCTTTCCGGTCACTCTTCCGAGGAATCAGCTTTTGCTGTTTATCTTTTTGGTGCGTTCATTTCCGGATTTTCAATGTGTTTGTTAAACACCGTAGTTAATCCTATGTTGAATACATTGGGCGGTGGCGGAAACAAAGGAAATCAGTTGATTCAGGTTGGCGGATCTTTCAACTCTGTTATGGCAACTTTCACCCCTGCATTTGTTGGTATTCTGATTGGCGCCCAGATCCACGCCAAGATCACGGATGTATTTCCAGTGATGTACATTGCTATGGCTGTATTTGCTATAGTATTCGTTGTACTGTATTTTGTAAGCATTCCAGAACCATTTGCTGCTCAGTCGACCATCCCGTTAAAAACTTTGATGTCCGGCGCAATGAAATTCCGTCACTTTATCCTTGGAGCTATTGCGATCTCTGTATATGTGGGTGTTGAGGTTGGTACTCCTGGTATTATGAATCTCTGGTTATCTTCAACTCCGGTTGGAAAAGCTACAGCCGGTTTCGTTGCAGGGACCTATTGGTTTTTGATGTTGATTGGACGGTTGGCGGGTGCGTCACTTGGAAGCAAGATTTCGAGTAAAACAATGCTCAGCTTTACTTCAGGAGTAGGTTTGATCTTAATTACCCTCGCGATTTTTTCGCCGGAATCTGTGCATGTTTCATTACCGCTATTACAGCAATCACCAACCGGAGCACTCTCTTTCGGATTAGCACAAGTTCCTATCAGTGCCATGTTTATTGTCCTAGTAGGTCTTTGTACCTCCATCATGTGGGGTGGCATTTTTAACCTTGCCGTCGAGGGTTTAGGTAAATATCTTGCAGCAGCTTCCGGTATTTTTATGGTAATGGTTTGTGGCGGTGGATTATTGCCACTTCTCCAGGGTAAAATTGCTGACTTAACCTCTTTCGGAGCAAGCTATTGGTTAATCTTCCTGTGTCTGGCCTATTTATTGTTTTACGCTTTAATAGGCAGCAAGAACGTGAATAAAGATATTCCTGTCGAGGTGTAACAAACTCATTCATTCAATATCGTATTTAAAATGGCAGAAGAACTGAATCAGGGTTCTTCTGCCATTTTTGCATAAGGAAAATATTCCACTGATAATCCAATTCTTTCTTAAAATAAATATTTGGTCTGTTAAATATTTCTAATTTTGAAAGCTATGAAACCTCAGTTTTATGATATAATCGGAGATGTACACGGCCACGCTTTGCTGCTGAAGAAACTCTTGAAGACCATGGGTTATACTAAGGTTGGCGGAATATGGCAACATCCTGAGCGCAGAGCAATTTTTATCGGAGATTTTATAAACCGGGGCCCAGAGATCAGAGAGACTATCGAGTTGGTCCGACAAATGACTGAGGCGGGTTCTGCCCTGACGATTTTAGGGAATCATGAATATAGCGCAATCCTATATCATATTAAGGATACTGGCGGGATGTATCTTTCACGCCATATTGCAGGGAACAGAAATCAGATCCAAAGTACACTCAATGCATTCATCGGATTCTCATTGGAATGGAAAGATCATCTGAAATGGCTTCGGACTTTACCTTTTTATCTCGATCTTGGTGATATCCGTATTATTCATGCTTATTGGAACGATAATGATATTAAATACCTTAAAAGCTTTATTCCCGAAGGCAGACTGAAAAAAGATTTTTTAAGGACCATTCACGAAAATCAGCATCCAACTGCATCAATTATCTATCGAATACTCAAAGGACTTGAATTTCGCTGCCCTCAGGATCTCATTCTGAAATGTTCCAAAGGAATGAGCCGAAAAGTATTCCGGATGAATTGGTGGGAATCGCCCCAGGATAAAACCTTCCGCGAACTCTCATTTGGGAATAAATTTCTTTTGCCCGATTACACGGTTCCCAAACAAATTGCCCCATCATTTGAACCTTACTCTACTGATAAACCACCTGTTTTTGTCGGACATTATTGCCTGAGTGAAGGTGCTGTAATTGTGCAGAATAATATCTGCTGTATTGATAGTTGCGTGGTTGGTTCCGAGCAATTGTCTGCATACCGGTGGAGCGGAGAGAGTCAATTGACCAAAGAAAATATTGTCAGCGCATCGTTATAATCTCAGGAAATTGATATAAATAATGTTGAAATAGTTGACGGAAATAAGGTTGAAATATTTATTACCGCATTAACCATTACCGCATTAACCATTAACCATTAACCAATTAACCATTAACCATTAACCATTAACCATTTTATTCCCACTCAATAGTTGCCGGAGGTTTTGAGCTGATATCGTAAACTACACGATTGATTCCACGTACCTTGTTAATAATATCATTCGAGACTTTTGCCAGAAACTCGTAAGGGAGATGGACCCAGTCCGCGGTCATCCCATCGGTTGAGGCGACTGCCCGTAAGGCAACGACATTTTCGTAAGTCCTTTCGTCACCCATTACTCCAACTGATTGTACCGGTAGCAGCATTACTCCCGCCTGCCAAACTTTATCGTACAATCCCCATTCTTTCAGTCCATTAACAAATATTGCATCAGCTTCCTGCAAAACGCGCACTTTTTCAGGTGTTACATCACTCAGTATTCTTATTCCAAGACCCGGCCCTGGGAAAGGGTGTCTTCCAAGCAGTTCCTGTTTAATCCCCAGTGCCCGTCCTACGCGGCGAACTTCGTCCTTGAAGAGCAGATTCAATGGCTCAACAACTTTTAAATGCATTTTTTCAGGAAGGCCACCTACATTATGGTGAGATTTGATTGTAGCGGAAGGTCCGTTAACCGATACCGATTCTATCACGTCAGGATAGATCGTCCCCTGTGCCAGCCATTTGACATCCTGGATTTTATGTGCCTCAATATCAAATACTTCAATAAAGTCACGGCCAATGATTTTCCTTTTTGTCTCCGGATCTCTCACCCCTTTCAGGTCATTCCAGAACCGTTCACTGGCATCAATCCCAACGACATTCAGCCCCATGTTCTGGTAGGAATCGAGTACATCCTGAAATTCATTTTTGCGTAAAAGTCCGTTGTCCACGAAAATACAGGTGAGGTTTTTCCCAATGGCCCTATGAAGCAATACTCCTGCAACAGAGGAATCGACACCACCGGAAAGTCCGAGGACCACTTTATCATTCCCGATTTTTTCGCGCAGCTGTGCAATAGTGGTTTCTATAAAGGAATCGGGAGTCCAATCCTGTTTACATCCACAAATATTGACCAGAAAGTTTTCAAGGATCTTAGTCCCTTCGGTGGTATGATAAACTTCAGGATGGAACTGAATTGCGTAGGTATCTTCATCTGCAATTTTAAATGCAGCGTTTTCGACATCTTGGGTTGAGGCGATAATAGCATAGTTTTCCGGTAAGCGGATAATGGTATCGCCATGCGACATCCATACCTGCGAATTTTCGCTGATTCCCCTCAGTAATACGCTCTCTTTCTCAACAACCTTGAGATTGGCCCGGCCATATTCCCTTGAATCGGAGGCAGCCACTTCGCCGCCAAAGAAATGGGCAAGATATTGTGCACCATAACAAACCCCGAGTAATGGAAATTTACCCCTGATCCTTTCAAGGTCTATGCGAGGGCCGTTTTCATCCCTTACCGAAAATGGACTTCCCGAAAGGATGACTCCTTTAACGGTTGAGTCAATTTCAGGATAATGGTTGAACGGATGGATTTCGCAATATACATTTAGTTCGCGGACGCGACGTCCGATCAGTTGGGTGTATTGGGAACCAAAATCAAGGATGATTATTTTTTCCTGCATCAGTATTTAATTTAACAGAGACAATATTTGCTGGCAAAGATAGGGATTATTGGTAATTAAAAATGCCCGGAAATCCCGGGCATTTCGTATTTTAAAAAGGTATCTTACAACTTTCTGATCCAGATATTCCGATAACTTACCGGGTTCCCATGATCCTGGAGCACAATTGAACCGGGACCATGAAATTTATATTTCGGAATCCCAATGTATTCTGTCGGGCCAAACAAAGAGACGTTATTTTGAACGAGAACCCCATTCTGCAGAACAGTCGCGCGTGCAGGAGAAAACACGGTACTGTCGGCCTTAAATCTTGGTGCAGTGAATATTACGTCATAGGTTTGCCATTCTCCCGGCTTCTTGCAAACATTTACCAACGGTGCATATTGTTTGTAAAAAGAACCTGCCTGGCCATTCCGGTAGGTGCGGTTATTGTAATTGTCAAGAACCTGTAATTCATAAAGCCCCTGCATAAAAACTCCCGAGTTCCCTCTGCCCTGACTCTTGCTTTCAGGGTCTACAATTCCTGGCGAACGCCATTCGATATGGAGCTGGAAATCTTCAAATGCCATTTTTGTGTTTATTGTGCCAGTACCTTTAACGACAGTCACACAATTGTCGGCAACATTCCACCCCGGGGCTTCCCCTTTTGCATTGGTCCAATTCTGAATCAGGGACTCACTTGTTCCATCAAAAAGAACAACAGCATCCGATGGAGCATTTATATTATTCTCGGAAGGTGTAACAACCTTAACTTCCGGATCCCAGAATTCAGTCATCTCAGGTTTCATTTTGGCATTTTCCGGATTCTGGTTTTGAGAATAAGCTGTAACTGCACCTAAAACACATAAACTTAAAAGAACTCTTTTCATTTTTTTAAATTTTTAATACTATTAATTTATTGAATATAAATGGAATCCAAAGGTTTTTAAGCGGGTTGAATCCCGAATGTAAAATTAGGTTTTATAATCCAAGATCAGTCATAACCTGATCAATTTTCAGATTAGTTTTTGCCTCTACAGCATCATATTGATCACGCGATGTCATCTGGTCTTTTACTTCGATATAGAATTTGATTTTGGGCTCTGTTCCTGATGGACGTACAGATACCTTAGTGCCATCCACTGTAAAAAACTGTAGAACATTAGCTGTAATTTTTTGATCGATTGGTTTTTCTGTTCCGCTAAGAAGACTCTTTTCAGTCAGGGATTCGTAATCCTTTACAACGGAAAGTAGTGATCCTGCCAATTGTTTTGGTGGTTTATTCCTGAAATTGACCATCATTTGTTCAATTTCTTCAGCGCCGGTTTTACCTTTTCTGACCACATATTTCATTTTTTCTTTTGAGTATCCATAGGTCATGTAAATATCCTGCAGCATTTCAAAGAGTGATCGTCCCTCATCTTTGGCGCAGGCAGCAATCTCGGCCATGAGTGCGCATGAACTAACCGCATCTTTGTCACGTACAAAATCGGACGGCATAAAACCAAAGCTCTCCTCGCCACCACCAATGTATTGCTTAATCCCTTCGTTTTCACGAATAACTTCGGCGATATATTTAAACCCGGTGTAACAATCATAATATTCAACACCATTTCTCGAAGCAATTTCAGCAACCAACTCGCTGGTAACAATTGTTTTGACCACATATTCTTTACCGGTCAGCAGGCCAAGCTCTTTCCTTTTACTGATGATATAATTCAGGAAGATCAACACAGTCTGATTTCCGTTTACCAGGATAAATTCACCCTTGTCATTTTTAATTGCGATACCCAAACGGTCCGCGTCGGGATCAGAGGCCATCACAAGATCAGCATTCATGGCTATAGCTTTTTCAATGGCCAGCTTCATTGCTGCAGGCTCTTCCGGATTTGGGGAGATTACCGTTGGGAAATCACCGCTTACAACATCCTGTTCCGGAACATGTATGACGTTAGTAAATCCCATCCTGCCCAATGCCATGGGGATAAGCTTAACACCTGTGCCATGAATTGGGGTATAGACGATTTTAAGATCTTTCTGACGCTTAATAATATCGGGTGACAACGATACAGAAACTACCTTTTGAAGAAATTCATTATCCATTTCAGCCCCCAGAATAGTAATATTTTCTTTGGGTCCATTGAATTTAATGTCGTCAACTTTTACCTTTAATACTTCATTGATGATATTAACATCATGTGGTTCAACTATTTGAGAACCATCGTCCCAATAGGCTTTATAACCATTGTATTCTTTAGGATTATGGGATGCGGTTAGAATAATTCCACTCTGCAGACCGAGCTTCCTGATTGCAAAGGATATCTCCGGTGTCGGCCGTAAATCTTCAAAAAGATAAACCTTAATTCCATTTGCAGCAAAAATTCCGGCCGCAGTTTCTGCAAACAGCCGGCTGTTATTCCTGCAATCGTACCCTATTGCAACGCCAATTTGAGGTAGGCTGGCAAAAGCAATGTTCAAATAATTACTGAGTCCTTGTGTTGCAGCTCCTACAGTATAAATATTCATTCGGTTTGTTCCGACTCCCATAATTCCGCGCAATCCGCCAGTCCCGAATTCAAGATCGCGGTAAAAAGCATCAATTAATGCTGTATTGTCTTCGCTGTTAAGGAGTAAACGAATTTCTTCCTTTGACTTTGCGTCATAGTTTCCGGTTAACCATTCATTGGCTTTCTGCAGAATAGTTGCGGGAGTCTCAGTTGTTCTCATATTCCGATTGAATTATTGGGTTTAAATATATTTTTGAAGAGGCTTTAAAAATTAATCAAATATAAACCTGATTTTTGAGATACGAAAATTTCACATTAAAAGAGTTGAACTGTAAATTAAGCTTAAAAAATCAAATAATCATTTGATATTAAAGGGATAAATCTTAATTTTGCCGCACAAAATAAAATAATGTCTAATTT
>Ga0118677_10008220_pt1 | contig 16820 bp, 13 predicted proteins | sample AliMusrvi5mmetaG_FD_86154 | JGI IMG/M metagenome (GOLD analysis project Ga0118677, IMG submission 86154) | reverse complement strand
CCCGTATCGGGCCATGAACTCCCGCAGGGAAAGGCCCTTCTGGAACTGGATGTCATATCTCGGCATGGCACACCTCCACGCCAAAACATCGCGTCATGGATGCGACACATCCTGTCCACTTGTGCCTAAATGGTTAAAGACCTCGGAGTTGCCCGAGCAGAGGCATCTGTTCTTTAGGCTGAGGGTGGCCGATAATCAGAAAAAAGTGAACCACCAAGGCACCAAGAACTGACTGCCTTTCTTGGTGCCTTGGTGGTGATCAGTTCTTCTTGGTTTACAGCTTGCCCATGGTCTTGCCGGCACTGCGGAGGTCGTTGCAGGCGCGGATGACACGGTCGGCCATGCTCTGCTCGGCCTTCTTCATGTAGGGGCGGGGATCGTAGGCCTTCTTGTTGCCCACCTCGCCATCGATCTTGAGGACGCCGTCGTAGTTCTTGAACATGTGGTCGGCGATGGCGCGGGTGAAGGCGTACTGCGTGTCGGTGTCAATGTTCATCTTGATGACACCGTAGTCCAAGGTCTCGTGGATCTCCTGGAGGCTGGAGCCGGAGCCACCGTGGAAGACCAGGAAGGACTGGGCACCTCCACAGGCCTTGGCGATGGCGGCCTGACCATCCCGCAGGATGGCGGGCTTCAGCACCACATTGCCGGGCTTGTAGACGCCGTGCACATTGCCGAAAGTGGCGGCCAGCATGTAGCGGCCAATGGGAGCCAGAGCCGAATGGGCGGCCACCATGTCCTCGGGTGTGGTGTAGAGCTTCTCTTTGCCCACATGGCTTGTGTCGTGGCCATCTTCCTCGCCGCCCACCACGCCGATCTCCACTTCCAGGATCAGCTCGCTGGCAGCGCAGCGGCGCAGCAGTTCTGCGGACTTCGCCAGGTTCTCCCCAAGGGCCAGCTCCGAGCCATCGAACATGTGGGCGTTGTAGAGGTTCGGGCGACCCGCGGCACGGCGGCGCTCGGTCTCCTCGATGAGGGGCAGCACAAAGCCCGCGAGGTACTTGGGATGGCAGTGGTCCGTGTGGAGGGCCACGTTCACATCGTATTGGGCAGCCATGTAGTGCACATAGTCCGCCAGGGCAATGGCACCCTTGGCCATGTCCTTCACACCCAGCCCGCTCATGAACTCGGCGCCGCCCGTGGAGATCTGGACGATGCCATCCGACCCGGCGGCCTTGAGGCCCAGCAGGACGGCGTTGGCGGTCTCGGAGGAGGTCACATTGAAGGCCGGGTAGGCGTACTTCTCCTGGCGGGCCTTCTCAAGCATCACGGCGTACTGAGCTGAATTCACGACAGGCATGGGCATCTCCAGGTGGTTGATTGGAACGAATGATCTTCGATTGTTGATTCTATCTCAGCGCGACCCTACGCCTCTGCGTATTGCCGACTCCCCTAGAAGCGCTGAGATCCCACCAGGAATCTAATCCCCGAAGCTGATCCCCAGATCCCGGCCGGTCTGCAGGATGTCGCAGTCGAGGGGCACGGCCTTCATGCGGCCCGCCACCTCCTCCAGGGGGACGTAGATGACGTTGGGGAAGGCCAGGGACACCATGATGCCGCTCTGGCCCTCGTGCAGGGCCCGCACCGCCGCGGCACCGAAGCGCAGCGCCGCCAGGCGGTCGAAGCTGGTGGGACTGCCGCCCCGCAGCAGATGACCCAGCACCACCACTCGAGACTCCTTGCCCGTGATCTCCTGAAGGGCCTTGGCGGTCCACTCGCCGATACCGCCCAGACGCTCGGCGTGACCCACACCGGCCGCCTCCAACACGGCACGATGGCCATGGGTGGGGTTGGCGCCCTCGGCCACCACCACCAGGGTGTACATGCGCCCCTCCCGATCGCGGGTGCGGATCTTCTGAGCCACCTTCTCCAGATCGAAGGGGATCTCGGGGATGAGGATCGAATGGGCACTCCCGGCGATGCCAGAGTTGAGGGCGATCCAGCCGGCGTAGCGGCCCATCATCTCCACCACCATCACCCGCTGGTGGCTTTCGGCGGTGCTGTGCAGGCGGTCCAGACAGTCCGTGGCGAAGGCCACGGCGGTGTCGAAACCGAAAGTGGTGTTGGTCTTGTCCAGGTCATTGTCGATGGTCTTGGGCACGCCCACGATCTTCAGACCCTTCTGGTGCAGGACGTTGGCGATGGTGAGGGAGCCGTCGCCGCCGATGGAGACCAGGGCGTCCAGCTCCTTGCGGGCGAAGAACTCCAGGATCTCGTCCGTGCGGTCCACTTCCTTGATGGTGCCGTCGGACATCTTGAGGGGGAAGCGCAGGGGATTGCCCTTGTTGGTGGTGCCCAGGATGGTGCCGCCCAGGTGACCGATGCCCCGCACCCGTTCCCGGGTGAGACGGAACACGCCGCCATCGGGATAACGCTCTGGGAAGAGGATGCCGTTGAAGCCCTCGCGGATGCCGTAGACCTCCCAGCCCAGGTTGGAGGCGGCGATGACCACGGCCCGGATCACAGCGTTGAGACCCGGCGCATCCCCTCCGCCCGTGGAGATCGCGATGCGACGAATGGCATTGGACATGGTCAGCCTTCCTATGGGATTCCAAGGTCAAGTATAGAAGAGTTTAGCCCATCAAGGGAGGGCAACGGGCACCGCGGCCACATCCCAGATGTCCCGGGCATAGTCGCGCACCGTGCGGTCAATGCTGAATTTCCCCATGCCCGCCACATTCAGGATGGACATCCGGGCCCAGGCCTTGGGCTCCGCGTAGGCGCCGGCCACCCGCGCCTGGGTCTCCAGGTACGACGCGAAATCGGCGCAGTGGAAGTAGTGGTCCCAATCCCGTAGCCCCTGGGCCAGCCCCTGGAAGCGGCCCCCGTCCAAGGTGGCGATGGTCTCGATGGCCCTGGCCAACTCGGGGTTGCCCGCGATCCAGTCCCTGGAACAGTAGCCCGCGTCGCGCAATCCGACGATCCCCTCCGCCGTGTGGCCGAAGATGAAGATATTGTCGGCGCCCACCTCCTCCATGATCTCGATGTTCGCGCCATCCAGGGTGCCGATGGTAAGGGCCCCGTTGAGGGCCGCTTTCATGTTGCCGGTGCCCGAGGCCTCGGTGCCTGCCGTGCTGATCTGCTCCGAGAGTTCCGCAGCGGGGAAAACCAGTTCCGCCAAGGACACGCGGTAGTTTGGCAGGAAGGCCACGCTGAGCTTGCCTTGGGCCTTGGGATCCGCACCAATGGCCTGGGCCAGAACATTGGTGAGGTGGATGATCTGCTTGGCCACCCAGTAGGCCGGGGCCGCCTTGCCGCCCAGAAGGGCCGCCCGGGGTGCGCCGATGTCCAAGCCGTCCCGCAGACGATTCCAGAGCGTGGTGATGTGGAGGAGGTTCAGGAGCTGCCGCTTGTACTCATGGATGCGCTTCACCTGGACATCAAAGAGGAAGCTGGGGTCCAGCGTGAAAACCTGGGTCTGCCGCGCCCAGGTGGCCAGGGCCTCCTTGTTGGTGCGCTTGATGGCCAGCCAGCGTTCCTGGAAGGCGGCGTCCTCCGCCCAGGTCTCCAGGCCTCGCAAAGCATCCAGGTCCTTCAGCCAAGCAGGACCGATGGCTTCTGTGACCAGGTCCGCCAGCTGGGGGTTGCACTTGAGCAGCCAGCGCCGGGGTGAGATGCCATTGGTCTTGTTGTTGATTCTTCCCGGGAACAGCGCATTCATTTCCGAAAAAGTGGAGGCCTTGAGGATGTCCGTGTGGAGCTGGGCAACGCCGTTCACGGAATGGCTGCCCACAATGGCCAGGTTGGCCATGCGGACGCTGTGCCCGTTGTCGACGATGGCCAGGCGCTGCAGCTTGGCGTCGTCGAAGGGATAGCGCTGGCGCACCGTGGCGCGGAAGCGCCGGTCGATCTCCTCCACGATCTCCGCGTGCCGGGGCAGCAGTCGGCGCCACAACTCCATGGGCCAGACCTCCAAGGCCTCGGGCAGCACCGTGTGGTTGGTGTAGGCGCAGACCTGCTGAGTGAGGGCCCAGGCCAGATCCCATTCCAGGGATTCCTGGTCCATGAGCACCCGCATCAGCTCGGGTACCACCAGGGCCGGGTGGGTATCGTTCATCTGGACCGCCACCTTGTCGGGCAGCTCCTCCCAGCGCCAACTGGGGCGCTTCTTGAAACGGCGCACCACATCCTGCAGGGTGGCCGACACAAAGAAATATTGTTGCTTGAGGCGCAACTCCTTGCCAGCGCTCTGGTCATCGGCCGGATAGAGCACCTTGGAGATGTTCTCGGAGATCGTCTTGTCCTCTACGGCCCGCACGTACTCCCCCGTGTTGAAGTGGGCCAGGTCAAACTCTCGGCTCGACTTGGCGGACCAGAGCCGGAGGGTATTCACGGTGCCGTTGCGGAAGCCCGCCACCGGTGTGTCGTAGGCCATGGCCCAGACTTCCTGGGCGTCCCGCCACTCGACCCGGTAGCGCCCCTGGTCATCGAGGTAGCCATGGGTGTGGCCGTAGAAATGCACCGGGAAGATGGCGTCGGGACGCTGGATTTCCCAGGGATTGCCGTAGCGCAGCCAGCCATCCGGGAACTCCGCCTGCTGGCCCTCGATGATCTTCTGGATGAAGATGCCGTACTCGTAGCGGATGCCGTAGCCGTAGAAGGGGATCTCCAGTGTGGCGGCCGCATCCAGGATGCAGGCGGCCAAGCGGCCCAAGCCCCCATTGCCGAGGCCTGCGTCCCACTCCTGCTCGCCGATGTCCTCCAGGCGGAAGCCCAGCTGCTCCATGGCCCGGGTGTAGGCGTCCTGGGCCCCCAGGTTCACCACGTTGTTGAGCAGGGCCCGCCCCATGAGGAACTCAAGAGACAGGTAGTAGACCCGCTTGGCGTCACGGTGGTAGTAGGTGCTCTGCGTCTGGAACCAGCGCTCCATGAGCCGGTCCCGCACAGCGAAGGCCAGGGCCTGGTACACATCGAAGTCACTGGCCGTGTGCTGATCCTTGGCGATTGAATACATCATCCGATGCGCGAAGGCATCGATGATGCCGGGGACATCCATGCCGTCAGGCTGGGGGATCGGTATCCTGCGGGTTCCGGCAGTCATTGATACCCTCCTTTGAGGAGAACCACAGCCTAGGCTTGGGCGGCTCCATCTCATATCGGATCTATGGGTCATTGGGATAAAGTCTGGTTATTCCTGACAACAGCCTCCGAGATCCGGTTGGCCAGCTGCCTCCATTTGCGCTAGGATGAACCTCTTCCGCGGGCGTAGTTCAGTGGTAGAACGTCAGCTTCCCAAGCTGAATGTCGTCGGTTCAATCCCGATCGCCCGCTCCAATGATCAAGGGCCCCAAACGGGGCCCTTGATCATTGAAAGAAGGGAAATACCAGGGACTGAAAGCCACCGATGGCCAATCTGGCCCTAGGACTTCCCCTGCGACTTCATATCCACCAGCCGCTTGGCCTCTCGCCGCAGGAGCTCAGCCACGTTCCGGTCCTTCATGAGCAGCTTCATGTCACTTTCGTAGAGCCGCTTGAAGTGGGTCATGGCCACGGGCAGCGGGGTGCGGGGATTCATGACCAGGGCCTTAGTGATGGGGTATTTCTTCATCCACTCGCGGCCCATGGAGATGATGCGCAGCACCTCTTCGTTCACGGTGCGCATCTGGGCGATGTAAGCCACCTCCCCTTCGGTAATGCGGCTGTTGCGGATGACGTTCACCTGGATGAGGCGGTTGGATTCCCGGATGAGCATGGAGCGCTCTTCCTTGCCCCCCTTGATGGCCAGCATGATCTTCTGGTTGGTGGTGAGCTTCATGACCCGCTGGGTAAGGGTGAGGTTGATCTCCTTGCCCTCGAGGTCCACCAGGGGCTTCCCGGCGTGGGCGCGGCGCTCGGCGGCCACCTCCTCGGGCTCAATCTCCGCCTCGGCCTCCTCCCGGGACTTCTCCTTGGGCAGGGGCAGTTCAGACCAGGCCCGGTCCAGGTGCCCAGCTTCCACCTCGTCGATGATCTCCAAGCGGTCCTTCTTGACCTGCTCCGGGATCTGCTTCAGCACTTCGAAGCGGAACTCGTTGATGCGGCGTTTGATGACGTACTCGCCCTCGGGGTGCTCCTCCAGCAGGTCCAGGATGCGGGGACGCTTCAGCCAGAGCACCTGGTTGTTGAGGACAATTTCCAGCACAGCACCGGGGAGGCTCGGCACAGAGGCTTCTACGATCTCCGCCGTGAGCGAGGGATTCAGCAGGGCCACTTCCAGCAGGGCCAGTTCCTTGCGGTGGCAGAGGATCAACTGCAGGGGCGCCGGGGGATCCATGGCCTCTGCCATGACGCCTGTCAGCAGGGACTCGGGCATGGTGGCAAAGAAGTCCAGGGCCCGCCGCGTATAAGGCGTGTCCTTCAGACCCGCGTAGGCCATGGCCTGCAGCAGGTCCATTGTGGGCACCGGGAGGCTGCCGCCCACCAGGGCCATGGCCATGGGCTCAGGGAGGCCACCCTGGATGAATTTCAGGACGATGGGGTGCATGCTCATGGGGTTTCTTCCTCATCGTCTGGCAGGGGGGGCTCTTCAGGCAGGACTGGGGTTGCCGGTCTCAACCAGTGACCCTCAATGTCGAAGTGGCCGGTCCAGGCCTCCCCGACATTCTGCCCGTGGGGGATGCGGCGACCCGCCACCTCCACGTTCACCACACCGGCGTTCTCCAACACAAGATCGAAGGGCCCCTTCACCCGCAGTTGCCAGGGCTCGGAAACCCGCAACGTACGGGTCTGGGGCGGACCCCCCTCCGCATAGGGCTGGACGCGCACCTCGCAGACATCCATGGCGCGGAGGCTCACGAGGATGCCCTGCTCATTGATGGGCGCCTCTGGCAGCAGTTCCCCCAGCACGGGGTTGGGCGCGGTGCTGGGCGGTGGGGGCGGCGCCAGCCGGAGTCCAGAAAGCACGGGCGGACCCGGTACCGCCTTGCGGCCCAGGCTGGGCCCGGGCACCACCAGCCAAAGCACCACCAGCACGGAGGCGGCACTCAGCACCCCCATGACAATGCGCTCCAGGCGCTCCTGGCGGGGGTCCGGCGGCTCCAACTCCTGGACCCCAGGCACCACCTGAAAGGCCCCCGTATGGAAGTCCAGGTCCACGTCCAGGCGCGCCGCCAGCTGACGGGCCAGGGGCCGGGGCCGCCCGGGCGGCAGGGCCTCCCAGTCATCGGCCTCGATGGCCTCGATGTGCCGGAGCGGTAGCTTCAACTCAGTGGCCAGTTCCTGCTGGGTGAGGTCCCTGGCCTCCCGGGCATGACGCAGGAGTTCTCCCACGGTCGCGCCCAGCGGTGCGGGCGGCCGGACCAAGGCTGGGACCGGCTCGCCAGGCTCGTCAACCTCTGGCCTATCAGAGGTCGGAACTGCGCGGACCCGGGCCTGGGGCGGGCGCAGCAAGTCGCCCACGGTGGCGCCCGGGGGAACAGGCTGCAAGGTCGACCCCGGTGCCGGATCCCGGACCGGCCTCAGCCTCGAGCCCGCCCTGGACTTGGGCGCGTCGGGACCGGGGAGCGGGCGGACCTTCCTCAACTCGACCACCCCACGGAGATCTCCTTGAGCAGCTTGGCCAGGTGTTCGCGGCGTTCGCTGCGATTGAGGCGACGGTCATCCAGGCTGCCCCGGTGGGCCATGGTGTCTGCGAACGTCTGTTGCAGATCGTCCGGCGTGATGAAGTCGCGCCCCTCCAGCCAGGCCTCGGCCTGGGCCAGGCCCAGCCAGTGCTTGGCCGCCCGGGTGGAGCAGAAGCCGCCCCCGCTGCGGATGCGCTCGATCATCCGCTCCACATAGTCGAGCACGGCATCGGCCACCTTCATCTGGCGAACCTGGGCCCGAGCCTGGAGCCACCCCTCCAGGTCCAGCACGGGGCTGAGGCTGTCCAGGCGCTGGGCGCCCGCCGTGTCACGCAGGATGAGGCGCTCAGCCTCGCGATTGGGGTAGCCCAGGTGCACTGTGCAGGAGAAGCGGTCCAGCTGGCTTTCGGGCAGGGGGAATGTCCCCGCATGATCCAGGGGGTTCTGGGTGGCGATGACGAAAAAGGGCTCGGGCAGCTTGTGGGTGCTGCGGTCCAGGGTGACCTGGCCCTCCACCATGGCCTCCAGCATGGCGCTTTGGGTCTTGGGGCCAATGCGGTTCAGCTCATCCAACAGCAGTACGTGGCAGAACACGGGGCCCGGCTGGAAGCGGAAACCCTGCTCCTTCGCATCCCAGAGGTGGACGCCCAGGAGGTCTGAGGGCAGCAGATCATTGGTGCCCTGCACCCGCTGGAAGGTGCCGCCCAGGATGCGCGAGAGCCCTTTGGCCAGGGTGGTCTTGCCCACACCGGGCAGATCCTCCAGCAGCACGTGGCCCCCGGCCAGCATGGCCGCGAAGGCTCGCCGAACCTGGGTCTCCTTGCCAACCACCACGGACTGAAGGGCCGCGAGTCCGGCCCGGGCCGCTGGGCGGATGCCCTCCGGCGTGCGGACCGGTGGAATGTGGACGGGGGGAGCCTGGGTCATGGGGCCTTCCGGGAGGGGGGAGCTTCGCCAGCGGGGCTGGCTTCTCCATGTTCCAGGGGGATGCCATGGTCCCGCAAGCGCTGAGCCAGGGTGCGCATCGTCAGCCCCAACCGCTCGGCCGCCCGGAGCAGGTCCCCTTGGACCTCGCGCAGGCAGCGCTGGAGCAGTTGGGCCTCCGCCGAGCGGGCGACGGCCTTCTGCATGGTTTCCAGGTCGCCCCCCTCGGGCCAGGGCATGCAGAGCGGCGCCGCCTCTCCCAGACCCAGGTCCGGGAAACTTCGGATGGCCAGGCCCCGCGTGAAGAGGAGGGTACGGCTCAGGAGGATGTCCAGTTCCCGCACGTTGCCGGGCCAGCCGTGGTCCAGGAGCTGCTTTTCCGCCGCGCGCTCCAGCCAGGGCACCGGGCAGCCCTCCCGCCGGGCGGCCCGCTCCAGGGCCAGGCGGGCCAGACCCAACAGGTCCTCTCGGCGCTCCCGCAGGGGCAGCAGCCGCAATTCCAAGACCCCCAGCCGCTCGGCCAATTCCAGGGGCAGGCTGCCCTCGGTGTCGATGCCGGCCATCCAGACCAGGCGCCGCCCCGGCTCACTGTCCATGGCCAGGGCCAGCGGCCCGGCGGCCCCAGGAGCCAGGTGCTCCAGGCCCCCGAGGTAGAGGCTGCCGCCTTGCAGGAGCTGGAGGGTACGCGGATCCGGGCCCTCGGCGCCCAGGGTTGTGGCGGGCAGGCTGAGGTAGGGCGCGGCCGGGTGCCGGAGGCAGTGGAGGCGTCGGGCGCTACGCTCCCGGCCTGAGCCCCGCTCTCCCCGGAACAGCACCGGCAGCTTGGAGGCCGCTGCTTGGCGGAGGGCCCCCTCCAGGGCCTGCATGGCGGGGCTATGGGCCACCCAGGGCTCCGCAGGATCGGGTGGCGGGGCCCCGACCAGGGCCCGCAGGCGGTCCAGCAGGGCCAGGAAGGCGTCCAGATCGAAGGGCTTGGGCAGGAAGTCATCGGCTCCGAGCCGCATGGCCTCCACGATGTCCTTGGGTTCCCCGAAGGCAGACATGAGCACCACCCGCAGGGAGGGCTGAGCCAGCCGGGCTCGACGGATTAGTTCCAGCCCACTCATGCCCGGCAGGCGCAGGTCTGTCACCAGCACATGAAAGGGCTGCTCCGCCAAGGCCCGCAGCGCCTCCTGGGGATCCGGCACCGCCCGCACCGCCCAGGCCGAATCCGCCAGGGCCTGCGTCAACAGGCGCCGGAAACTGTCTTTGTCCTCGACCAGCAGGAGGTCCATGAGATGAACGGTAGCAGCGAACGGGGCTCAGGTGGCTCCGCCACAGCCTTCGATGAACCGCCGGCTCTGCCCTTCGGCCTGGGCCTCGAAGAGGCTGGCGCCACTGATGAGCTGGAGACCAGCTTCTTTGGCCCAGAGAGCGAAGGCGGTGTCTTCCTTGTAGATCCACTCCAGGGCCCAGCGGGCACTGGGGCGGGCGGCAGCGAGCAGCGCGGGGAAGGGCGCGAGATCATCAGCACTCATGCCAAGGCTCGTGGCCTGCACGAGGCCCACGGGCGCGAAGGCGGCCACGGTGGCCTCGCTGCGGGGCTGCGCCCGGGAGACCTGGAGCACCGGGCGCCCCGAGGCCTCCAGGAGGGCGAGGCTTGTCTCGGCCACGCCACCGCCCCCCAGGAGCAGCACGGGGCCGGGCGACAGAGTCGCCAGGGCCTGGGCGAAGGCCTCTGCATCGGTGTTGGCGCCCTGCCAGGGCTCGCCCACACGGCGGCGCCAGAGCGTATTGAGGGGGCCCTGCAGGCCCAGGGCCGCCGGAAGGCTCAGCTTCAAGGGTGCCGTGATGCTCAGACCCAGGACCTCCAGGGCGTCCAGAGCCTCCACCGCTTCTTCGGCCTCCCCGCAGAGCAGGGGCAGGTAGAGCAGATCCTTGAAGGCCCGCTGGAAGCGGGGGTTGTGGAAGGCCGGGCCCCGGGAGTGCAGGACAGGATCGCCGATGACGCCGCACAGCCCATGAGCGGGGTGCAGCTTCGCGCAGCGCCAGGCCCGCAGCAGTGCCAGGGGCAACTGGCCCGGAGCCGCCGGGGGGCCATCGTCAGGGGCGGCGTAGGTGAAGGCCCCGCCCCACACGGACTGCAGGGCCCGACTGGGCAGGCCCTTGGGCCCCATGAGAAAGGCCGCCAGGGGAATGCCGTGGTCCCGGGCCCAGGCCAGGGGCCGGCGCAGGTGCCCGGCATCACCCAGGCGCCCGGCCCAGCCCACCCACTTGTAGGCCTCGCCCGGGGGCAACTCGGTCAGGCGCGCCTCCAGGTCGAAGACCCCTGGCTTGACATGAACCGACCGCAGCAGGCGCACGTGGGTGCGGGACACCTCAATCTCGGGCGGAATGGGCAGGTCCCACTCCAGGTCCAGCCAGGCGGGCCGTCCGGGCAGGGCGCGGCAGAGGTGGGCCAGGCGCCCCGCCTCGTCCTCGTCGGGCCAGCGGCCCCCTTCTGAGGCGCGGCGGCAGGTGACCAGGCACCGGCGCTTGAGTGCGTCCACCAGGGCTTCGGGATCCAGGTCCGGGAATAGGTCCAGCCGCAACTCAGGCAGGGCGTCCTCCCCCAGGCGCTTGGCGCAGTGGAGGGCGTCTTCCCACCGGGGGTGGGTCAGGGTCACAAGGTGGAAGGGCAGTGGTTTCAAGGGCGGGATCCAATTTTGCCATCCTACCTGCCGTGACCCTGAGGGGCCACGGGAAAGGGCTGACATCATCGGCCTTCACCCACTCCATTCACGATTTGGAACTAAGGAAAGCTCTTTGATGACCCACCTATCTGCTACCATTTCGGCCGAACAGATCGGAATGGTCTAACCACTTGGCCCGCTTTCAGGAGTCCCATCATGTCCCCTGCCCTCATGTTCTGGATCCAGTTCCTGCTGGTGCTCAGCGCCATCCTCCTGGGTATTCGCAAGGGCGGTGTGGCCCTGGGTCTCATCGGTGGCCTGGGTGTCGCCGTGCTGGTGCTGCTGTTCCGGGTGGCCCCGGGCACGCCCCCCATCGACGTCATGCTCATCATCCTCGCGGTGGTCACCGCCTCGGCCACCCTGCAGGTGGCCGGTGGCCTGGACTATCTGGTGCAGCTCACAGAGCGCCTGCTGCGTGCCCATCCCAAGCAGGTGACCATCCTGGCACCGCTGTCGACCTTCCTGCTCACGGTCTGCGTGGGTACGGGCCACGCGGTCTATGCGCTGTTGCCGGTCATCTCGGACGTGGCCCTCAAGACCCGCATCCGCCCCGAGCGCCCCATGGCCATCTCCAGCGTGGCCTCGCAGATGGGCATCACCGCCAGTCCCGTGGCTGCCGCTGTCACCACCTTTCTGGCCATGGCCGCCAAGAATGGCCATCCAGTGGGCCTTTTCGAGATCATCCGCATCACCCTGCCCGCGGGCATCATCGGCGTGCTGGCCGCAGCGGCCTGGAGCTACAACCGGGGCAAGGAGCTGGACCAGGATCCCGAGTTCCTGGAGCGCATGAAGGATCCCGCCTTTGCCAAGGCCCTGGACGCCGACGTCACCACCCTGGACAAGGAAATCTCCACCTCGGCCAAGCTCTCGGTGGCCCTCTTCTTCGCAGGCGTACTCAGCATCGTGCTCATCGCCCTGAAGCCCGCCCTGCTGCCGCTGGTGGGCGGCAAACCCGTGCCCATGACCACGGTCGTGCAGATCATCATGCTGGCCTTTGGCTCCTTCATTCTCTTCGCCACCAAGGTCAAGGCCCCGGACATCGCCCGCTCCAGCGTCTTCATCGCAGGCATGATCGCCGTGGTCTCGATCTTTGGCATCGCCTGGATGAGCGAGACCTTCATCAAGGCCAATGAGGGGTACCTCATCGCCAACATCAAGGTCATGGTGCAGCACGCGCCCTGGTCCTTCGCCATCGCCATGTTCTGCGTGTCCGCCTTCGTGAAGAGCCAGGCCGCCACCCTCACCATCATGCTGCCCTTCGGCTACGCCCTGGGCCTACCCACACCCCTGCTGCTGGGCCTCATCCCCGCCAGCTACGCCTACTTCTTCTTCGCCTTCTACCCCAGCGATCTGGCGGCCATCAACATGGACCGCACCGGCACCACCCGCATCGGGAAATACCTCCTCAACCACAGCTTCATGATCCCCGGCCTCATCGGTGTGAGCACCTCCACAGTCGTGGCCTATGGACTATCCAAGCTTTTCGCTTGAGGCTTGGTTTTCAACTAACAAATCCACCACGAAGACGCGATGACTGAGCCTTTGTGCCCATTGTGGCTGAGTGCCCTTTTTCTGAGGTGGGGTGCGGCCCCCTCTGCAAGAGTCGTTGTGGTCCTTCTTCGTGGTCTTCCTGTCTTCGTGGTTCAGGTTTTGATGTTTTCAAATTGAGGAGGCTCCATGCGCGAGTTCAAGATCGCTGTGATTCCTGGTGACGGCATCGGCAAGGAGGTGGTGCCCGAGGGCATCCGCGTACTGGACGCCGCCGGGAAGAAACATGGGCTGAGTTTCCATTGGGATCCATTCTCCTGGAGCTGTGAGACCTACCTCCAGACCGGGCTGATGATGCCCGAGGATGGCCTGGATCAGATCCGCCGCCATGATTCAGTATTTCTGGGCGCCGTAGGTTTTCCCGGTGTGCCGGACCACATCTCCCTCTGGGGCCTGCTCATCCCCATTCGTCGAGGCTTCAAGCAATACGCCAACCTGCGGCCGGTGAAGCTGATGCCTGGCGTGCCCTGCCCCCTGGTGGGCCGAAAGGTGGGCGACATCGACATGGTGGTGGTGCGGGAGAACAACGAGGGCGAATACTCCAGCATCGGTGGTCGCCTCTACGAGGGTACGGAGCAGGAGATGGCCGTGCAACAGAGTGTCTTCACCCGCCAGGGCGTGGACCGCATCCTGAAGGTGGCCTTCGACATCGCCCAGGCAAGGCCGAAGAAGCACCTCACCTCGGCCACGAAGTCCAACGGCATCGCCATCACCATGCCCTACTGGGACGAACGGGTGAAAGCCATGGCCGCGGCCTATCCCGATGTGAAGGTGGACCAGTACCACGTGGACATCCTCACGGCCCAGTTCGTGCGCAACCCCCACTGGTTCGATGTGGTGGTGGGCTCCAACCTCTTCGGCGACATCCTGTCGGACCTGGGCCCCGCCTGCACGGGCACCATCGCCATCGCCCCCAGCGCCAACCTGAACCCCGAGCGGGAGTACCCCTCCATGTTCGAACCCGTCCACGGCTCCGCGCCGGACATCTACGGGCAGGGCATCGCCAACCCCGTGGGCCAGATCTGGGCCGGGGCCATGATGCTGGACCACCTGGGCTGCCCCGAGGCCGCAGCCTCGGTCATGGCCGCCATTGAGCATGTTCTCGGACACGGCCCCCGCACCCCGGACATGGGCGGCAAAGCCAGCACCACGGATATGGGCATGGCCATCGCGGATGCGGTGTGAGGCCTTTTCGACAAAAGCAGAACTGATCACCACCAAGGCACCAAGGCACCAAGGAAAGCGGGAATCAATTCTTGGTGCCTTGGTGTTGGATTTTGTACTTCAGTAGGCTACCGGGGACGGATGGCCCCGGGCCCGACCACAGGTGGGACGTGGGGCCCCTGCCCTGAGTTGGGTCCTGAGCCAGGTCCCTGCGGTGCAACCCTCGCCATGAGGAGCTTCGCGGCCTTGCCGCGGAGACGGATCATCCTGCCCCCCTGGCCCAGGGTGAACTCTGCGGCACTGAAAAGGGCCCACCAGGCCTCGCTGGGGGGCTTGGTCAGCAGCACCTCGTGCCAGGGGATGGACGCGGGGCCCTTCCACCAGAGCGGCTGGAAGGGGAAGGGCTGCTTGAGGTGGAGGCAGCGTCGACCGAACTTCATGGACATGGGGCAGTGGCCACGGAAGCCGCCAAACTCGACCTGCTGCCAGCCGACGTTCTGCTCGATGGGATCCGTGGGATCCGCGGGCCAGTCCTCGTACATGGCGTCGATGCCCATGAGCTTGTTCGTGAGCCAGCTGGTGCCCAGGAACACGGCAGGGATGAACAGCAAAAGGAAGCCGACGGGAGGCGGGGCGCTGGAGCGGGAGAGGAGCAGGGTCATCATGGCTTTACCCGCTTCTTCTCTGCCTGCCAGGCTGCTTCCATCTGCTCCAGGCTCCGCTGCTCCCAGCCTCCCACAGCCCGGGCATCGTCCTCCACCGCGCGGAATCGGCCCTTGAAGCGCAGCATCTGCTTCCGCAGGGCGGCGTCTGGATCCACCCCCTTCTTCCGCGCCCACTGCATCAAGCTGAAGAGCACATCGCCGAATTCCTCCTCGACGCGCACGGGATCAGACTCCGCCTGCAGCTCCGCCACCTCCTCCTTCACCTTGTCCAGGACGCCCTCCAGGTCCGGCCACTCGAAGCCCACCTTGGCGCAGCGGCGGCCGATCTCCAAGGCCTCGTCCATGGGCGAGAGTGTGGCGGGAATGCCCTCCAGCAGACGCGGCTCATTCTCGGTGGTGTGCCCCTTTTCTACCCGCTTGATGGCGGCCCAGTTCGTGAGCACCTCGTCGGAGCCCGCTACATCCACCTCGCCGAAAACATGGGGATGGCGGCGCACCAGCTTCTCCACCACGCTGCGTTCGACATCATGGAGGTCCCAGGCGCCCCGGGCCTCGGCCAGTTCCGCGTGGAAGGCGATCTGCAGCCAGAGGTCCCCCAGTTCCTCGCAGAGGTGGGCTTCCCTGGTGGGGTCTCCGATCTGATGGGAGGCCAGGGCCTCGAGCACCTCGGCGGCCTCCTCGCGCAGGTAGCGGGCCAGGCTCTGGTGGTCCTGCTTCAGATCCCAGGGACAGCCAGTCTCCGGATGCCGGAGGGCGGCCATGACGGCGCGGAGGGTGGTGGGTTCCATCCCCTGAGGGTACTCCAGGCTTGATGGGCTGGCGGCTATTTCAGGAAGGCCAGCAGGGCTGTGTGGAAGCGCTCCGGGGCTTCCAGGTGGGCGATGTGCCCCACACCCTCCAGTTCGGCCAGCTTCGCCCCGGGGATGGCGGCCTGGGCCCGGCGACCCAGTTCCGGGTAACGGCCCATGGTCGCCAGCACGTCCGGCGGCAGGGCCCCGCGGCCGAGGGTGGTGCGGTCGGCCTGGCCGATGATCAGGAGTGTCGGCACGGCCAGGCGCGGCAGGTCCTGCACCACCGGCTGGGTGTAGATCATGTCGTAGGTGAGGGCCGAGGCCCTGGCGGCCCGCGGCCACTCGCCGCTGAGGGTGGCCCGCCAGGCCAGCTCGGACCAGATGCCGAACTCGGCCTTCCAAGTTCCGAAGTAGCTGCGGTAGAAGCGGTCCAGTCCTTCCCGCGTGGGGGAGAGCATGGCGCGGTATGTCGCATCCACGCTCGTGAAGGGCACCTTCACGCGGTAGTCCTCCAGTCCGATGGGGTTTTCCAGCACCAGACGGGTCGTAGCAGCTGGGTACAGCAGCGTGTAACGCACCGCCAGCATGCCGCCCATGGAGTGGCCCACCACGGTGGTCTTCGCGATGCCGAGGCTGTCCAGCAAGGCCCGCGTGGTCTGGGCCATTAGTTCAAAGCTGTAATGGATGTCGGGCTTGGGAGACTTGCCGAAGCCCAGCTGGTCCGGCACCACCACCCGGAATCCCGCCGCACTCAGGGCCTGGATCGTGCCCGCCCAGTAGGCGCCGAAGAAATTCTTGCCGTGGAGCAGCAGCACGGTCTGGCCGTTGGCGTGGCCCGCGGGCGGCACATCCATGTATGCCATGCGCAGATCCTGGCCCTCCACTATGAGCGGGAAGAAGTGCACCGGATGCGGGTAGCTGAGGTTCTCCAAGGCGACCCCCAATGGCTCCGAATCCGATGCCTGGACGAAGGCGGGGGCGGTCAGCAACAGGAGGGCGAGCAGGGTCGGCTTCATGAAGCGGAGCATATCGCGCTCGAGCCGGTAAAAAAGATGTGAAAGCAGGGGCAGCCGGAGGGACTGAAGGAGCTGAGGTGCCAGCGTCCAGAGGGAACAGCCTTGCCCCACTCATATCCATGGATTTCAAGGCTTTGAGCTGTGTATAGGTTTTACACAAACGCAAACAACAATCGCCCGATTGCGTCGGTTAATCCTTCAAGCAACTGAATATTTAATTTGTGTCATTCTATTTTTAAATAATATTAACAATAAATTTTTCTGATTATCGGCCACCCTCAGCCTAAAGAACAGATGCCTCTGCTCGGGCAACTCCGAGGTCTTTAACCATTTAGGCACAAGTGGACAGGATGTGTCGCATCCATGACGCGATGTTTTGGCGTGGAGGTGTGCCATGCCGAGATATGACATCCAGTTCCAGAAGGGCCTTTCCCTGCGGGAGTTCATGGCCCGATACGGG
>Ga0118677_10008219_pt1 | contig 16821 bp, 17 predicted proteins | sample AliMusrvi5mmetaG_FD_86154 | JGI IMG/M metagenome (GOLD analysis project Ga0118677, IMG submission 86154) | reverse complement strand
GGGCTTTTTTGAAAATTCAAGGCGGAGAAATACTGTTAGAACCAATACCTCGGATATTTGTTTTCCCGTGTCGCGTTATTGTAAACGAGCGAAATAGCTGTTATGATCACAGCCCCGAACAGGGTGGGGAAAAAAAGAAAGCTCCAGTCCGGCTGGGACAGATAGACTATGACCGGGTTTGCGCCGGCAGGCGGATGCGCGGAGGCCGCGTCGCCCGGCGATACGCTTGCATGGCCGCGCGCAGCGTGGGGCGGTCAGCGAAGGAAGCTTCCGACGTCGACCGGGCCGAAGAGAATGCCGAGGCGCTGCGGCAGGAGTTGCAAGCGCTGAAGGATCAGGCCGAAGCGGAGGTGAAGGCGCTGCAGTCGCGCATCGATCCCATGACGGAGGCCTTCGAGAAGATCGTGATCCGGCCAAAGAAGACCAACATTTCGGTGAAGTTTTTCGCGCTGGGGTGGCGGCAAAAAGTATGACAGAATGGTTGGCACAAGGTATGACAACTATAACCCGCAGGGATCTGTTTATCGCATCGCTCGCCTCGTCTTCGCTATTCGCGAAGACCAACAAAATCGGCCGTTCGCGCTTCAGCGCCATCACCGATGAGATCGCCAAGTCGCCCGCCGAAGCCATCGCTTTCGCCAAGAAGTACGGCCTGCAATGGCTGGAACTGCGCAATGTACCCGGCGGCAAGACTGTTTACAACGAACTCCCCGAGGCCGAAGTGAAGGCCGCGGCGAAAGAGTTCCAGGAAGCCGGCATCAAGATCAGCTTCATGAACACCGGCATGCTGAAGTTCGGACTTCCCGGCACCGAGCCGAAACGCAGCCGGCAGGAGACTCCGGAAAACAAAGCCAAGCGCATGGCATCGGAGCAGAAGCGCTTCGCCGGCCACATGGATGAACTCGATCGCGCCATCCGCGCGTCGCATATTCTGGGTGCAACCAAAATCAGAGTCTTCGCGTTTTCGCGCGTCGAAGAGCCGGAGAAGCTGTTCCCGCGCATCGCCGATATCCTGGGCGAAATGTCCAAAGTCTGCGAACGGGAGAAGGTGCAGTTGCTGATCGAAAACGAAGCCTCGTGCAACGTCGGCACCAGCGCCGAACTGGCCGCGATTCTGAAGATGGTTCCCTCAAAGGCGTTTGGCATGAATTGGGATCCACACAACGCAGTTGCCCTCAAAGAGAGCGTCTTTCCGGAAGGTTACTCGCTGCTGCCCAAGAAGCGCATCTGGAATGTACAGGTGAAGGGGCGCACCGTTCTGGATTATAAGGACAAGATGGACTGGGCGGCGATGTTCAAGGCTCTCGAAAAAGATGGCTACCAGGGCCAGATCGGACTCGAAACCCATATCTTCGGCGCAGAGCAGGTACAGCGCTCGCATGAGTCGATGGTGGCGATGCTGAAACTGGTGGGAGAATCGTAACAGGACACCGTGCCTAACAAAGATAATCTGATCCCTTATTTGATTGGACTGGGAGTTGCCTGCTTGTTGCTCGGCATCTTCCTGTTCTCCACGCGAGACGCGCACGTCGAATTGAAGGGGAAGATCCTCAAAGTTCGAACACATGAGAGCGACGAGAACAACTCGGTCGCGATCATCGATTTCCGCTTCGTCAATCCGTCCGGTTATCCGTTCATGGTACGCGCCGTGACCGTTTCGGTGCAGGATGCGCAAGGCAAATGGACCGAAGGCATCACCATGCCGGAGGGGGATTCCAAGCGCGTGCTCGACTACTACAAAGAGATGGGGCCGAAGTTCAACGATACCCTGATCCCGCGGGCACGCATCAGCTCCAAGCAGTCGCTCGACCGCATGGTCGGAGCAGGGTTTCCACTACCAGTGGCCCAGCTCGAAAATCGCAAAGGGATGAAGATTGTGGTGGAGGAAGTGGACGGCCCGGTCTCTGAGATCCTCGAAAAAGCCCAATAATCGCGCTATTCCGTACGGCTTGGTATAGTAAGAACATACACCGCCGGGAGAAAGCGATTCGTGTCTGTTGCCGAACCAGCAGTCTTTACACAGATTGGAAAACGCAAAAGCGCTGGCACGTTTTTGATCTCGCTGGGGTGTGCCGTGGCGCTGCTCTACTACGGCAGGTCGCTGTTTATCACGCTGCTTTGCGCCATCATCATCTCCTTTATTCTTGACCCCGCGGTGCGTTTTTTTGTCCGTCTCCACATGCCGCGCGGCTTCGCCAGCTTTCTGGTCTGCAGCCTGGCGCTGCTGGTGCTGTACCTGGTGGGGTTGGGTTCGTACGTGCAGCTTTCCGGGCTGGCGGAAGACCTGCCCAGCTATGGACTGAAGTTCAATGAACTCGCCGACAAGATCACGGAGAATCTGGACGAAATGGAGAAGAGCACTTACAAAGTGCTGCTTCCCAAGCGCGCCGAGGAGCGCGAGAAGGCCGCGGCCGCACAGTTGGCGGCGAGCAAGGCACGGCGTCGCCCTACCGAACCGGTGCTACCGCCGGCCGTACAGGAAGTCCGCATTCGCCAGGACCGGTCGCCGGTGGTGACCTACATCTATTCGAATCTTTCGGAGTTCTACAACGCCTTGTTGATGGCGTCGTTCGTGCCCTTCCTGGTGTACTTCATGCTGAGCTGGCGCGACCACATGCAGCGCAGTTTTCTGCTGCTGTTCAAGGGCGTGGATCAAAGCGTAGCGCGAGGAACGCTGCAAGGGATCGCCGACATGGCACGCGCCTACGTGGTGGGCAACTTCCTGCTGGGAATCTTGCTGACGGTGATCAGCTGCGTCTTTTTCTGGTTCGTCAAAGTCCCGTACTGGCCTTTGATCGGGCCACTGAGCGCATTCCTGAGCCTGGTGCCCTACATCGGCCTGCCGCTGGCGATCATTCCGCCGTTCCTGGCCGCGGTGACGGTTTATAACGGTCTGACCGCGTACCTGGTCATCGGGACCACGATCGCGTTTTTGCATCTGCTGGCGCTGAACCTGCTCTATCCGAAGCTGGTCGGTTCGCGCGTGCACCTGAATCCACTGGTAGTGACCATCGCGCTGATGGTGTGGGGCACGTTGTGGGGCGGTATCGGGCTGCTGCTGGCGATCCCGATCACAGCCGGCATCAAGACGGTGTGCGACAACGTGCCTGGCTTTGAAGCGTACGGCAGAATGATGGGCGATTAGCTCTTTCGTTCAATGCACCCTGGAATTATCGCGACCGTGAGAAGGTGTGAAAAAATGCGCTCGCAAGCGAGTTGGCAGGCGAAACCGCCTGCCCCACCTTTGCAAACGTGGGACTTATCGTGGTGGGACAGGCGGTTTCGCCTGTCCACTTTCGAATATTTCACACGTTCTAACGGTCGCGGCCAGGCTAGCAATGTTCGCCTTCAAGCCGAGCCGCGACCGTGAGCGATATTTTTGCTTGACTCCGATGTGGCAGATTTCAGACGGCAGGTGTTTAGTCGAATAGGGCCTCTACCAGTCCGTCTCCTTGTAATCCTTCAAGAACTTTCCCCAAACATGCTGGCCCGTATTGATGCCGCTGATAATCGGATCGGTGATGCGGGCCGCGCCGTCGACGATATCGAGCGGCGGATGGAAGCGCTGCTCCACCACCTTGCGCGCGGCGAGCGGCATGGGATCTTCATCGGTCACCCAGCCCGTATCCACACTGTTCATGTGGATGCCATCGTTGAAATAGTCCATGGCCGAAGTGCGGGTCATCATGTTGAGCGCGGCCTTGGCCATGTTGGTGTGCGGATGGCGCGTGGTCTTGCGGTGCCCGTAGAACTGGCCTTCCATCGCCGAGACGTTGACGATATGCTTGTCCCGATCTTCGGTTCGCAGCATCAGCGGCTTGAGGCGGGCGTTGATGATGAACGGCGCCACGGCATTGATCAACTGGACCTCCAGCAGTTCCACCGAAGAGACTTCCGCCATCAGCAGCCGCCACGAGTTCCGTTCACGCAGATCGATCTGTTGCAGATCCTGGTCAAGACGGCCCGCGGGGAACAGATGCTCCTCCCTGGAGAGATCCTCCACCAGCAGCGGAACCTGTGACAGTTCCGCGGACTGATTGATCCAGGCCGCTTGCGGCAGTAGTCCGGCAGCCGGTTCGTCACAGGAGCCGAGCAGGCGGCTCGCCTCAGCGGGCATGATGCCGAGCGCCGCCCGCTCGCCCTCCATCATGTGAGCGTAAAACTCCGGCGGACGGCGGACGGTCTGGCAGGCGTTGTTGATGATAAAATCGAGCCGATCGCGCGTGTTGAGCAGATGGTGGCAGAGCGCCTCAACGCTCGATGGGCTGCGCATATCGAGGCCGAAGATTTCGAGGCGGTGGCCCCATTCGGCGAAGTCGGGCTCGCGCGAATAGCGTTGGGCCGAATCGCGAGGGAAACGAGTGGTGACGATCAGTTGCGCGCCGGCGCGCAGCAGCTTGAGGCCGGCCTGATAGCCGATCTTGACGCGGCCGCCGGTCAGCAGCGCCACGCGCCCGCTCAGGTCGGCCAGTTCGGTCCGCTTATTGAAATTGAACTCGGCGCAGGACGGACACATCTGATCATAGAAATGGTGAACCTGCGTGAATTTCTGTTTGCAGATGTAGCAGTGCTGCGGGTCGACCTCGGCGGCGGCTTCCCGTTCCTTTTCTTCGAAATCGCGAGGAGCAAAGACGTTGGGAGTGGTGAACTCTACTTTGCGGCGGAGCGCCCGGATGCCTGTTTCGCCAAGCACCGCATCGACACGGTCTGCGCGGGCTGCGGTACGTTCGCGGGAGGCTGCCTGCACACGGCGGCGGCGAGCAACCGGGTCAGGAAGGTACGCTTCGGCGATGGCCCGATGGAAGCGCTCGCGCTCATCGGCAGGAACGTCGCGGAGCAGTTCGCGGTTCGACGCGACCGCTTCCAGCAGTTCGGTTGTTGAGCGCAGACTCTCCAGAAACGGGCGGTCTTCGGTGTTCAAGGGCGCCGGGGCGCAATGATTGTCGGAGTTGTTCAATAGGATTTCCTTGGGTTGGGGACGCAAGCGTCTCTACCCATTATCACAGCAACGAAGCAATAGGATGGCTACTTGCGTTCGAAAGTCAGCGTCGCGCTCATGGATTCAGCGGAAACGGCAATGCGGTAGACGCCCGATGATGTCAGCGGGAGCCGCAGAACTCCATCCGCACCAGTGATGCCCGCGGGCTTGCGCGGGTCATCGCCGCGTTTGATTTCGACGTTGATACCGGCCGCAGGTTTCCCCCGCAAGAGTACCTGAATAGACTGGGAGTCGGCGGCAGGAACAATTTCCAAGGCGTGGCCAATCGCCTTGCGAGCCGTTTCGCCCGGCTCCGCGCAAGTGAGCAGTGCCTTGCCAAACAACAGACCGCTCTTCGCAGCCACCACCAGAGAGCCTTTGGCCTTGGCCGCGCCGTCGGCTGCCATCACGCCGTCGGCAGACCGTAGATTGGTCAGGTTATAAACGCCAGAGGGCGCAACCAGAACAGGATCCTTGATCTGGGTTGCGCCCTCCATCATGACGGTAAACCGCTCACCCGGTGACAATTCGAATGATGACGGCGTCAGAAACAAGTCGGCCGCCGCGCATGGCAACGCGAGCAACAGCAGCCAACCAATCACGGCTTCCAGTCCGCCGTGAAGATGTTGAACTCATAGCGAGCCTTCGCCTGGTAGTCGCTGGCGAAGACGAGTTTCTTACCATCGGGCGAGAATTCCGCGAACGACGTGAAGCCGCCGAACGTGGTCACCTGCTCGAGGCCGGAGCCGTCCAGGTTCACCATGAACAATTCGAACTTGCGGCCGTCGCATTCATTCTTATTCGAAGAGAAGATGATCTTCTTATCATCGGGAGTGAACGACGGGGCGAAGCTGGCGCAGCCGAAACTGGTGATCTGCTTCACGTTCTTGCCGCTGGCATCGGACACGAACAGCTCCATCTTCATAGGAGTCGTGAGGTTCTCTTTCAGCAGGTCCTTGTATTTCGCCATGGTTTCGGGGGTCGCCGGATGATTGCCGCGCCACACGATCGTCTTGCCATCGTGCGAAAAGACGGCGCCGCCATCGTAGCCGGTGCTCTTCGTCAGTTGCTGTTTCCTTGACCCATCGGGCTTCATCTTCCACAGATCCAGATCGCCCGAGGCCATCGAAGTGTAGATGATCTCCTTGGTCTTGAAGTTCACGGTAGCCTCAGCGTCATAACCCGGGGCATCGGTCAGCTTCTTGACGATCTTGCCATTGTCTTCGGCCAGGAAGATGTCATAGCCGGGAAACACGGCCCACACGTAGCCCTTACTGCGGTCGGGCGATGGCGGACATTTCGGAGAAGCCTCATGCGTCGAGCCATACACAATATGCTTGTTGTCAGCCAGGAAGTAGCCGCAGGTGGTGCGGCCCTTCCCGGTCGAAACGAGCTTTTGCTCGCTGCCATCGGAGTTCATGGTGAAGATCTGATCGCACTCGTACGGATCGCGCGTTGTCTGAAAAACCAACCGCTTTCCATCGGGCGCCCAGTAGGCTTCGGCGTTCTGTCCGCCATGGGTCAACTGCTTGATGTTATCCAGATGCTGCGCCGGCATTACCCCGGCCAACAGCGCTATATATCCCAGCCAGCGCATCAATTACTTTCTCCCTTCGTACAGATCACGGCCCGCGGAAAGTGCACGCATTTTGCCATCGGCGACGCTGCGCTGCAACATCCAGAAGCCGCAATCGGGGTGGATAAACGGAATACGGCCATCGCCCAGAATGCCTACTGCGTGCTCGATGCGGCGCGCGATCAGGTCCGGCGATTCGATTCCATTGTCTTTGATATCGACCACGCTCAGGCCGAGGCCGATCTTCGGATCGAGTTCCTTGAACGCTACCAGTTCTTCATAACCGCGGCGCGCAAACTCCAGGATCAGGTGATTCGCCTTCAGCCCGTTCAGGAACGGCATCAGGTCTTTCCAGAAACCCTGCTGAATCGACTGTCCGCCGTAGTTGCCGAAGCAGATGTGCACACCGCGAGTGCCTTTGACGCCTTCGAGCACATGGTTGATCGCCTCCAGCGCCCACTCGCGATCTTCGGGATGTCCGCTGATGTTGGCCTCGTCGATCTGCACCACTTCGGCATTGATCTCTTCCATCTGGCGGCGCAACACGCGGGCGATCGCCATGCAGCATTCGGCGCGACTCTTGTAGAAGCGGTCGGTCAGCACCTTGGTCAGCATGTGCGGACCGGTGCAGGTGAACTTCAAGGGCTTGTGGGTGAGCGTCCGCGTGAACTCGTAATCGCGCGGCAGGTTCAACGTCCCTTCGCCGATCTCGCTCAAGGCGATGCCCGCGGGGTCGGTCCTGTATGTCATGCCTGCATCGGCGCGGAAGGCTGCGATGTCGCTGATGGAAAATTTCGTCCGGATGCCGTCCATGCGGCTCAGGAAGTAGTCGATCATGCCGTTCGTCTCAGGGTGGCTCGGATCGAAGCGGTTGAGTTCGCCGTCGGCGACCACATCGATACCGGCCAGTTCCTGCGTTTTAAGCACAACCATGATGGCGTCCCGCAGAGCGCCCTTTGAAGTATTCCCATGCAGCCACTGCGGAATCGGATAGCTGCCGACTACGGTAGTTTTAATTGCCATAAACCAACATTGTATATTGGTTACAGTAGGCGACGCCGTGCACAGGGGACAAATTTCGCTGGCCGTGGCACTATTCTGGTTGCCGGCCTTGCAAGCTGAAGTACGATTGTCTGGACGTGTGTTCAATGAGAACTTCATTCCGCTGGGCGCCGTTCGCCTCGCGCTGATCGAGAAAGCACACCCCTCGACCCGCCTGACAACATCAACGGATACGGCAGGCTCGTTCACCATCATGCTGCCGCAACCGGGCGAATATTTGCTGCAGGCCGAGCGCGCAGGCTACTTCCGGATCGTGAATCGACCGGTCAACATCGGTTCTCCGGCCCTGGAGTTGCATCTCTCGCTGACGCCACTGCACGAGGTCTTCGAATCGCTGGAAGTAACCGCGACACCAGGGATGATCGACCCCGAAAAGCCCGCCACCGAACAGCAGGTGACCAACAAAGAACTGATGGAGATCCCCTACCCTGGCACCACCAATCTTCACAATTCGCTGCGGATTCTGCCGGGCGTGGTGCAGGACTCACGCGGCGGAGTGCACTTCAATGGCGCGGCGGAAGAGCAGACACTGTACCTGTTGAACGGCTTCAACATTGGCGACCCGCTGACCGGCAAACTGGAAAGCCGCATCAGCATCGATTCCATTCAGACGCTCGAAACATCGAGCGGAGCAGTCGATTCCGAGTATGGCAAAGGCGCGGCAGGTGTGATGTCGATCAGCACCAAGACAGGCGACGACCGCTTCCGCTACACCGGCACCAACTTCATTCCCGGCCTGGAACGGCACGGCGGTATCCGGCTCGATAGTTGGACTCCGCGCTTCGGCTTCTCCGGTCCGCTCAAGCGCGGCAAAGCATGGTTCTCCGAGAGCCTCGACATTCAGGTAGCGAATTCGCTGGTACCAGGCTTGCCGCAAGGCCAGAATGAGAATTCCAGCCGCCGCATCACCAATCAGTTGAACGGACAAGTCAATCTCACGCCGGCCAATATCCTCACGGTTGGTTTGATGACGAGCCTCTACTATGCGCCGCGAGCCGGCCTCACAGCGCTCGATCCGCGCGAGACAACAGTGGATGTCCGCTCGCGGCAGTGGTTCGCCCACATCAAGGATCAGATCTACTTCACGCGCGGGTCACTGGTGGAGTTCGGCTATGCGTCCAACCGGACCTTTCAGCGCGAGATCCCGCAGGGCACGCAGCCGTTTCAGATAACGCCTGATGGCACGCGCGGCAACTACTTCGCCAATACCGCACGGGATGCGGATCGCGACCAGGTGATCGTCAACTGGATCCTGCCTGCTTTCGGCAAACACCAATTGAAAGCCGGCCTCGATCTCGACCATGTTACTTACAGCCAGAAGGTCGTGCGAACCGGCTTTGAAGATTTTCACGACGATCTCTCCGTGGCTCGGCAGGTGGTCTTTTTCGGCAACGCGAATCTCAGCCGCATGAACTACGAAACGTCGATCTATCTGCAGGACGTGTGGACGCTCCGCCCGAATCTGCACCTGACGTTCGGCTTGCGCGGCGATTGGGATTCGATTCTGTCGTCCGGCCAGGCCTCGCCGCGAAGCAGTTTCACGTGGGCTCCGCGGGGCCTGGAACATACGCGCATCTCCGGCGGCTTCGCCATCGTGCGCGATGCGACTAACTTGCGATTGTTCACTCGGGCGGCCGATCAGTACTTACTCGCCACTTACTTTACGCCTGGCGGGACGGAGTCTGCCGCGTCTATCTTTACACGGCTGCCGCACTTCACGACGCCGATCTATCGCAACTGGAATCTGGGTATCGATCAACGCATGCCTGGCAAGCTGGATGCCCGCGTGAACTACACGCGGCGCAGCGGCCGCCATGGGCTGAGCTTTGAGAATCTGCCGGGCACAACGCTGCTTTCCCCGCAGCAGTTCCAGGCCTCGACCTTCGATGCAATCTATACGCTCGGCAATTACCGCCGCGATTATTACAGCGCCGTGGAGTTCACGGTTCGACAGAACCTGCACAAGCAGTTCGCCTGGATGGCCAGTTACACTCGCAGCCTTGCCAAATCGACCTCTGTGTATGACCTGAGTGTCGATAACCCGGTAATTGTGGAGAATAACGCAGGCCGCACCAACTGGGATACACCCAACCGGTTCGTGGCCTGGAGCTATCTGCCGCTGCCGTTGAAGAATTGGGCGATCTCTGACTTAGTGGAATGGCGCAATGGCTTTCCATTTTCATCAGTGAACGATGAAGGGCACGTCATCGGTCCGGTGAATCAATTCCGCTATCCGAACTTCTTTGAGTTGAACGTGCACCTGGAGCGGCGGTTTGTTTTTCGCAAACACCGCTGGGCGCTGCGCGCCGGTTACAACAACATCACCAACCACCACAATTACAACGTGGTGAATAACAATCTCTCATCGCCGCGATTCATGAGCTTCTATGGCGGGCAAAGCCGCGCCCTGAACGTGAGAATCCGCTGGCTTGGAAAAGTATGATCCTTTTGTTTTCCGCATTGCTGTGCGCCTCGCTGGCGCAGGCGCAGCAGTTTAAAGAGCACACCATCGCTACCGGCCTCAAGGGTGGCTATCAGGTGGTGATCGCAGACCTCAATAAAGACGGGCGTCCCGACATCATTGCACTCGCTTCCGGCATGACGGAACTGGTGTGGTTTGAGAACCCCACCTGGGAGCGTCACGTGCTGGCGAAGGACCTGAAGCGCATGATCAACGTCGCGGCGCTCGATACCGATGGCGACGGCATTCCGGAACTGGTGGTGGCGCACGAGTTCGCCAACCAGGCCAAGAACAGCATCGGCATCGTGTCACTGCTAACGCACAACGGTGACCCGAAGCAGTTGTGGAGCGTGAAGGAGATCGACCGGCTCACGACCTCACACCGGCTGCGCATCGCCAACGGGCTTTTCATTAATGCTGCGCTGACCGGGGCGCAGGCCGAGGCGCCGGACTATCGCGGACATACGCCGCTGGTGGCCTACAAGCCGGGCGAGTGGAAGCGGCAACTTATCTCTGATGCCAATGAGGGCGTGGTGCATGGCATCTATATTGTGGACTGGGATCACAAGGGTCACGACGATATTCTTACGGCCAGTTTCACGGGCATTCATCTGTACCGGCAGGCGCGCGATGGAAGCTGGTCGCGCACCCAAATCGCGGCGGGCAATACGTCGCCGTGGCCGAAAGGCGGGTCGAGCGATGTCGCGGTGGGCAAGCTCGGCAAGCAGCGGTTTCTGGCGGCGATCGAGCCCTGGCACGGCAATGAGGTGGTGGTTTACACGCCGAAGGGCAAGCAGTGGGCGCGCAAGGTGATCGACGACCAGTTGGTGGATGGCCACACGATTATCACCGCGGATTTGGATGGCGATGGCAGCGATGAGATCATTGCCGGCTATCGGGGCCAGGGCCGTAGCGTGTATCTTTACCGCAACAGCGGCGGGACGTGGAAGCGTGAGTCGCTCGACAATGGAGGCATGGCCGCGGCGGCCTGTGCGGCGGGAGATCTGAACGGCGATAAGCGGGTGGATATTGTGTGTATCGGATCGGCGACGTCGAATTTGAAGTGGTATGAGAATATAAAGTGATGGAAGTTCATTTCACGCCGGAACTGCAAGCACAACTTTCGCTGATCGCAGGGAAAGCTGGAACGGCCCCGGACGATCTCGTGGTCAAGATAGTGGCGCGTCATCTGGATGAAGAATCTCGATTCCTTGCCGCTGTTGAAAAAGGGTTAGCGGCCGCTGAGCGCGGCGAGTTTGTCGATGAGGATGAGATGGACGCGCGGGTCGAAGCCATGTTCAGGCCCTAATGCGTATTCGGTGGACGTTACCGGCAGCGGAGGACCTGGAGTCCATACGACGCTATCTGGAGCTGAATCATCCACAGTACGCGGAATCGACGGGTAGAACGATCTATCGGAGAGTAAAGGCCCTCAAGACACACCCTCATCGCGGCCGGCCCGGACACAAAATGGGCACACGTGAGCTTACACTTGCGCCACTCCCTTTTGTGGTGGTTTACACGGTGGACGGTGATGCGCTCCAAATCGTGCACATCTACCACGGCGCTCAAGATTGGCAGTGATTGTCCGGACCTGGCGACAACAGGTACCGCGTTTGTGGCCTTATTTGTCATGAGCTGTGCAATCGCAGGGTCATCATTCGCTGCTAAGTTCTTCAAACCGGGATCCTGGGCACAACCCTCACTCAACCAGCGTCTAAATCAGTAGGACCGATGCGAAATCTGCGCTCAGTTGCGGTGATACTTCTGATGGTAGGCACGTCGTGCCGTACCCACAGTTCAGAGGGTTTCTACGACCCGCAAGACGGTGGCATCTCGGACACGTATGAGCAGTTCAAAAGCGCTCCCGAAATCGTCATCGGCGTCATAACCAAAGTCGACAGCGAAGGCAATGCCGTGACCGCATTGATAAGTGAGCCGGAAAATTTGGCGAAATCCAAGAGGAGGACACCCCCATGAAGATCAGAACTTCAGTCAAAGCTGGATTCAACCCGCAGCCGGACCCCCCGGGCCACCACTAGATTCTTGCCATTTCGCACCCAGGCCCTGGCGGTGTTTCCGCCGGGGCTTGCCAAGGCGCTACACCCGCTCCGCCTGCCCATTCCTACGCAAAGTTCCTCCGCAAAGTTTGACTTCCCCGCCCCCCTTCGCTAACCTGAAAGTTACTCAGTAGAGGCGCGGCTGTTATCAGTAACCGGGTTTGCACTTCCCGCTGTCAGGGAAAATCCGGCGAAAGGGACACGCCGCCGAAATCGCTCCGTCCAACAGCTGGACAAGCGGTTGGTGCGCTCGGGTTAAATCCCAGCCACTGTCATCCGGATCCGAATGGTCGAGGAGCACGGATGGAGCGCTACCGGGGAGTGAAGCCCGCCTTCTACTCTTCTTCCGCATTCCATCCCTCCCACAACCACTGCCCGTAAGGTAACTCTTATGAACGTATTGGAATTAACGCGCCAACTCATCGATATCGAATCCATCACCGGCAATGAAGCCAACGTCGGCGACTTTGTCTTCGATTTGCTCTCGCCACTCGCAGCCCAGTACCAGGGCACGGTGGAGCGCATCGAAGTGGAGCCCTCGCGCTTCAACGTGTTGGCCTGCTTCGGCAACCCGGCGGTGACACTTTCCACGCACCTCGATACCGTGCCGCCCTTCTTCCCCTCACGCGAAGACGACGAATTCATCTGGGGCCGCGGCGCGTGCGACGTGAAGGACATCATCGCCGCCATGACCTGCGCGGCGGAGATCCTGCTCGCCGATGGAGTCCGCAACTTCGCGCTGCTGTTCGTAGTGGGCGAAGAGCGCAACAGCGCCGGCGCTTACTACATGGCGAACCATCCGCGCGGCTCTAAGTTTCTGATCAACGGCGAACCCACAGGCAACAAACTCGCGTTGGGATCAAAGGGCGCGTTGCGCTATGAATTGATCGCCAGCGGCCGCATGGCGCACTCGGCGTATCCCGAACTGGGCGAATCCGCGGTGAACAAGCTGCTCGACGCCTTGGAGCGAGTGCGCAAGATTCAGCTGCCGGTAGATCCGATCCTCGGCGAAAGCACGCTCAATATCGGACAGATCAGCGGCGGCCGCGCGCCGAACGTCATCCCTGACCGCGCCGAAGCCGCGCTGATGATCCGTCTGGTCAACGACCCCACCTCGACCAAAGCGGCGATCGTCGCAGCCGCCGAAGGACTGGTGGAAGCGAAAGAAATTCTGTGCATTCCCGCGCTGCACCTGGGCGCGCTGGAAGGCTTCGAAACCACGGTGATGAAGTACACCACCGATATCCCCGCCTTCAATGGCGCATGGGGCAAGCCCTATCTGATGGGGCCCGGCACCATCCACGTCGCGCACACCAGCGAAGAGCGGGTTCCGAAAAGCGAACTGCTGGAAGCAGTTCAGATCTATCAAAGAATGGTGAGGCAGTTACTCGCATGATTGTAATGAAATTTGGCGGCACCTCCGTAGAATCCGCTGTCGCCATCGAACGTGTAGCCGGCATCGTCCGCGAACGGCTCGCAATGAAACCCGTGGTGGTTGTTTCGGCCATGGGCAAGACTACCAACAAACTGCTGGCAATGGCGGGCGAAGCCGTGGCTGGCAATCGCGAAAAGGCAGCGCAGCTCAACACCGAGCTGCGGGCTTTCCATCTGGAAGAAGCAGGCAAGGCCATCAACGATGCCGACCGGCCCGCGCTCGACAAGCTTCTCGACGATCATTTTCAGGAGCTCGACGGCCTGCTCGACGAACTGGCCGATCTGCGCGAGTTTCCGCCGCAGTACGTCGACCTGATTTCGAGCTACGGCGAGCGGCTCTCGAGCGCCATCGTCGCGCTCGCGTTCCGGCATTTCGGATTGGAGGCCACGCATGTCGATTCACGCAGCGTCGTCATCACCGACCGCCGCCACACACAGGCCGCGCCGCTCTATCCGCGCACCTACGCCAAGCTGGACGCGGTGGTGAAGCCGCTGGCTGAGAAGCAGGTGGTCGTCATGGGAGGCTTCATCGCCTCCACGCAGGATGGCTTCACGACTACGCTGGGACGCGGCGGCTCGGACTTCTCCGCGGCAATTATCGGAGCAGGCATCGGCGCATCGGAGATTCAGATCTGGACCGACGTGGATGGCATGCTCACCTGCGATCCGCGCATTCTTCCCGGCGGCCATCGCGTGCGCATCATCTCGTTCGGCGAAGCGGCCGAACTCGCTTACTTCGGAGCGAAGGTGCTGCATCCGGCGACGGTAGTGCCGGCCATCGACAAGAACATCCCGGTGCTGATTCTGAATTCGCGCAACCCCAGTTCAGAGGGCACGCGCATCGTTGGTGATCGAGTGGAGACAACCAACATCGTGAAGTCCATCGCATGCAAGAAAGACATCACGGTGGTCAACATCCGCTCGCTGCGCATGCTGATGGCCCACGGTTTCCTGCGGCGCATCTTTGAGATCTTTGACCGCTATGCCACGCCGGTGGATATGGTTTCGACCTCAGAAGTCAGCGTCTCCCTCACTATCGATAACACAGACCAGCTACAGCCCATCTGCGACGAGTTAAGCCAGATCGCGCAGGTGACCGTGGATCGCGACCAGGCCGCGGTCTGCCTGGTGGGCGACAACATCACGCACACCCCCGGCATCTCCGCGCGCGTGTTCGGCGCGCTGAGCAAAGTGAATGTGCGGATGATCTCGCAGGGCTCGTCGGTGCTCAACATGAGCATCGTAGTGGCCGGCCCCGATCTGCGCGATGCGGTAGAGGCGTTGCATAAAGAGTTCTTCTCCACAGTTGACCCAGAGGTCTTTGGTTAATCCTATGAATCTTGCATTGATTGGTTATGGAAAGATGGGCAAGCTGCTGGAGCAGTTGGCCCCGCAGTACGGTTTCGAAGTCACGCTGAAGCTGGACGAGTTCAACAACGCCAACTACGAAGGCATGACGGCGGAGAACTTTCGCGGCATCGATGCGGCGATTGAATTCTCAGTGCCATCGGCGACCGTGCGCAACGTGGAGTTAGCGTCGGCGCTGGGCGTGAACCTGGTGGTCGGCACCACTGGCTGGCTGGAACAGTTGGAGAACGTGAAGAAAACCGTAGAAGCCAACGGGACAGGCTTGGTGTGGAGCCCGAACTACTCCATCGGCGTCAACGTGTTTTCGCGGCTGATTTCCGAGGCGGCAAAGCTGCTCGCCAACCAGCCTGAGTACGGCGCGTGGGCGTGGGAGATCCATCACAACACCAAGAAAGACGCCCCTTCGGGCACGATGTTGAAACTGGTGGACGACATGAAGGCCGCCGGCTATACGCGCAGTATCGACGTGAGTTCCAACCGCGCCGGCGCACACCCCGGCACGCATGAGATCGGCTTTGACTCGGCGGCCGATACGATCACATTAAAGCATGCCGCCCGCAGCCGCGAGGGCTTTGCGCGCGGCGCCCTGAAGGCTGCGCAGTGGATTGCGGGCAAGAAGGGTTTTTACGAATTCAGCGAGATTTTGTTCAAGTAGTGCGGGCTTCAGCCCCAGTCGCTCCGGGGACGCAGCTTGCTGCGTCCCCCTCAGCAATGTAAGAAAGTTTTTTTGGAGGTGGTACATGTTTACCGGATGCGGTACCGCGATGGTCACTCCCTTTAACGAGGACCTTTCGCTCGACGAAGTAACGTTACGAAAACTGATCCGCCGGCAGATCGAGGCCGGCATTGATTTCCTGGTTCCTTGCGGTACAACCGGCGAGAGCCCCACGCTGACGCATGAAGAGCACTTGCGCGTGGTGGAGATCACTGTGCAAGAATCGAAGGGCAAAGTCCCGGTGGTTGCAGGCGCAGGCGGCTACAACACCGCCGAAGTGATCGCCCTGGCCAGGGACATCGAAAAGCTTGGCGTCGACGGTCTGCTCTCTGTGACCCCTTACTACAACAAACCCACGCAAGAGGGCCTGTACCAGCACTACAAGGCGATCGCCGCGGCAACCAAACTGCCGGTCATCGTCTATAACGTACAGGGCCGCACCGGCGTGAATGTGGAGACAGCCACCCTGAAGCGCCTCAGTGAATTTGAAAACATCGTAGCCGTGAAGGAAGCCTCGGGCAGCATCACGCAGATGTCCGCGGTGGCGAGTCAGCTGCCGGATAACTTTGTCATGCTTTCCGGCGACGACGCGATCACGCTGCTCCTGATCGCACTCGGCGGCAAGGGCGTGATATCGGTGGTCTCGAACGAAATCCCCGCGGAGATGTCGCAGCTGGCGAAGCTCGCCAATGCCGGTGATTTCGCCGGCGCCCGTGCACTGCATCGCAAGTTCCTGCCGCTGATGGACATCAACTTTGTGGAGTCGAATCCGCAGCCAGTGAAGGCCGCCATGGCCCTGATGGGCCTGTTGAAGCCCGTGTTCCGCCTGCCGATGATTGCACCGCAGCCTCAGAATCTGGCTAAGATCGAAGCGGTGCTGGCGTCGTTAAATCTACTTGAAAACCGGAGTGCCCATGTTGCGGTCTGAAATCGAAAGCTTATTTGACTCAAAGCCCGCCGAGTATACCGAGGCGCATTTTGAGATCTTCCAGAAGTTCAAGGCAGCGTTGAATGCGGGCGAAGTGCGCGCCGCATCGCCCGACGCCTCGTCGCCCATCGGCTGGTCAGTCAACGGCTGGGTGAAGAAGGGGATCCTGCTCGGCTTCCGGCTGGGCGGCATCGTCGATATGTCGATCGATGCGGACCGCCAGCCCTACTTTGACAAGG
>Ga0118677_10008217_pt1 | contig 16823 bp, 16 predicted proteins | sample AliMusrvi5mmetaG_FD_86154 | JGI IMG/M metagenome (GOLD analysis project Ga0118677, IMG submission 86154) | reverse complement strand
GGCGTTATACCGGTTATTTTTGCAAGTTCCTTGCTTATGTTTCCTGCTACAATTATTCAGTTTTTGGGTAGAGGTTCTTGGCTCGGTCAGATGTCAGCTTGGTTATCTCCTGGAAGTTCTGTTTACACAGTTCTTTATGTGGCGTTAATACTTTTCTTTACTTATTTTTGGACTGCTACTCAGTTTCATCCGGACCAAATAGCTTCCGATATGAAGAAGAATGGTGCTTTTATTCCCGGAATAAGACAAGGTAAACCAACGCAAGACTATTTAGAATCTACAATGAGTCGTATAACTCTAGCAGGTGCTATATTCCTTGCCCTTATTGCAATTTCCCCTACTATTATAGGAAAGTTGCTTGGTGTAGATCAAAATATAGCTTATTTTTTCGGTGGAACTTCCCTCTTGATTTTAGTGGGTGTTGTCCTGGATACTAGTAAGCAAATAGAGGCCCATCTCCTCATGCAAAGATACGAAGGTTTTATGAAGAAGGGTCGATTAAGAGGACGTTAGAAGGTTTTGAAAAGATAATTTGTTTTCACGGTTTTTGTGATTGTGAATGCAAAACTTGTAAATTAACAAGTAATCTGTTAAATTTTATAGAAATTTGGAAATAATGACCAAAAAAGGAAGATTACATGCCTAGAATTATTGGGATAGACATCCCTGATAATAAACGATTAGAGGTAAGTCTGACCTATATATACGGAATAGGTAGAAAGCTATCTAATGACATCATTGGAAAGCTTGGGTTAGATCCTAACATGAAGGCTCATGGCCTTAACGAAGATGACATTTCGCGTATAAATGCCATTCTTCAATCTGAATATGCCGTAGAAGGAGACCTCCGAAGACAAGTTCAGAATAACATTAAACGATTGATTAGCATTCATTCTTATAGAGGTATGCGACATAGACTTGGACTTCCAGTACGTGGACAGAGAACAAGCACTAATGCAAGAACACGTAAAGGTAAGAGAAAAACAGTCGCTAACAAGAAGAAATAATTAAGTAAGGAGTAAGGATCTTGGCTAAACAGGATACACAGAAACAGTCGTCTAAAAAGACTGGTGTAAAAGTCAAAAAGAAAATTACAAGAAACGTACCAAGTGGGATTGTATTTGTTAAGGCAACATTTAATAACACAATCGTATCTATTACAGATCTTACTGGAAACGTAGTGTCTTGGGCATCAGCAGGGAAAGTTAATTTCTCTGGTTCAAGAAAATCATCAGCTTATGCTGCTACTGTCGCCGCTCAAGATGCAGCAAATTCTGCTATGACACTTGGAATGAAAGAAGTAGAAGTAAATCTGTCGGGACCTGGTGCTGGACGTGAGTCGGCAGTAAGAGGTTTACAGAGCGCAGGTTTATTGATCAGCATTATTCGAGATACAACTCCCGTTCCTCATAACGGATGTCGCGCACGCAAGCGTCGTCGTGTGTAATAGTTAGATACACCTTCATTCTGGAAGATAGCAAAAATTCCATAGGAGAAATAAGTCATGGCAGTAATGTACGGCAAGTTTGAATTGCCCAATAGAATTAAAATCGATGAGTCGTCTAGAAGAGAGAACTTCTTACGTTTTATCGCAGAACCTTTTGAAAGAGGTTTTGGACATACCATAGGAAATTCGCTGCGTAGGATCATGCTCACTTCGCTTGAAGCACCAGCGATTGTTTCCGTACGGATCGAAGGTGTTCCTCATGAATACATGGCCGTTGAAGGAATAATTGAGGACATGACTCACATTATCTTAAATCTTAAGGGAGCTCTTTTAAGAAGACTTCCTATGGATGATGAGTCCGGATCTCTAGAACCTAAAGTTGTATCGAAAATACTCGATATTACTCCAGATATGCTTGAGAAAGGCAATGGGCAGCACATAGTAACTCTCAAGGAGCTCTTTACTATGTCGAATTTCGATGTAGTAAATCCTGATATGAAAGTCTTCACTGTCACTAAAACTATGACTAGAAAAGTTGATCTGAAGATAGCTATTGGAAGAGGATATGTTCCTTCCGAAAGACATCCTCAAGAAGGCACTGTAGTTGATGAAATCATCATAGACTCTGCATTTTCTCCTGTAAGAATGGTGAATTACTATGTAGAGAATACACGTGTTGGTCAAGATACTGACTATGATAGATTGATTATCGAAGTGCAAACAGACGGAAGAGTTAAGCCTGAAGAAGCCTTAACTTTCGCTACGCAGATTGGAGTATTACACTTCCAAATTTTTGATCAGTTAAAACTTCATTCTATTGCCTTTGATAAAGGGGAATCTGAGGTCAATACTGACAGAGATGCAATGATGGCAAAACTTGCGCTAAAGATTAACGAAATCGAACTTTCAGTTAGATCGACGAACTGTCTTGCAGGAGCTAATATTGAGACAATTGCAGAGCTCGTAGTGATGCCTGAAATAGAAATGTTAAAGTTTAGAAACTTTGGCAAAAAATCTCTTAATGAAATTAAGTCTAAACTCGATGAGATGGGACTCCATTTAGGTATGGATCTCGCTAAATTCGGCGTTAATAGAGATAATGTCAGAGATGTAGTACAAGAATATTTAAATTCAAAAATAGGAACTGAAGCATGAGACATGCTAAGCACACGTTCAAAGTTGGGCGTACAAGCTCTCATAGAAGATGTCTTATAGCGAATATGCTCAAGTCTCTAGTTGAGCATGGAAAGATAGAGACAACTGTAACAAAAGCTAAAGAACTAAGAAGACATGCAGATCGCTTGATTACTTTAGCTAAGAAAAATACGCTAGCTAGTAAAAGACAAGTGATTGGCGACTTAATGATTCGTTATAATCCATTGACAATGAAAGAAGCTAGGGACGTTAAGAAGAACAACAATACAGATTCCTATAACGGCGATAGAGTCGTAATCGGAATATTGTTTGACCAACTTGGCCCGCGCTTTTCCGCGCGAAATGGTGGATATACAAGGATTATTCGTAAGGCTCAGAGAGTAGGTGACAATGCATCTACTTGCTACATCGAATATCTAGCTGAGTAGGTTTTTTTCTTTAAAGCATTTTTTAGTAAAAAACGTTCATGCTTATGTATGAGCGTTTTTTACTTTTACTACTTCTTTATCAGCTACCTAGGATAGCTAGATTCTACTTTACATTCTTAAAAATCTCGTTTATCATCCGTACAAAAAAAATGTACCATCTATAACAATCGACCAGTATTTTTCGGAGGAGTAAAATGACAGTTAAGGTAGCAATCAATGGATTTGGCAGAATAGGGCGTCTTGTATTTCGTACGATTGCAGAAAATCATGCAAATATTGAAATAGTGGCTATCAATGACTTGGTTCCGCCTGACAATCTTGCGTATCTTTTAAAACATGATTCCGTTCACAAAAAAACGGCTCTTAAGATACATGTTGATGGGGACTTTATTGTGGTAGATGGGAAGAAAACAAAAGTTTGCTCAGAACGAGATCCTGCAAAGCTTCCTTGGAAAGAGCTTGGAGTTGACTATGTTATTGAATCTACGGGACTTTTCACTCAACTTGAGGATGCTCAAAAGCACATACATGCTGGCGCTAAACGAGTGATAATCACAGCCCCCGCTAAAGGGGATGTGCCAACATTTGTAATGGGAGTCAACGAAAAGAAATTCGATCCTAAAAAAGATTTCGTAGTTTCTAATGCTTCTTGCACTACAAATTGTCTTGCTCCTTTAACAAAAGTGCTGCTTGATAACTTTGGTATTGAAGAAGGACTCATGACTACTGTACATTCGCTTACAGCGACACAACCGTCGGTAGACGGCCCCTCCAAGAAAGACTGGAGAGGTGGTAGAGCAGCAAGTATTAACATTATACCTGCGTCTACTGGCGCTGCTAAAGCTGTTGGACTTTGTATACCGGAAGTTCAAGGTAAATTAACGGGAATGGCATTTCGCGTACCCACTGCAGATGTATCTGCGGTAGATTTAACTATACGGCTCGCTACGGATACGTCGTATGAAGAGATATGTAGCACAATGAAACGTGCAGCAGATGGACCAATGAAAGGAATATTAGAGTATTGCGATGAAGAAGTAGTTTCTTCAGATTTCATTGGGAATACATCATCGTGTATATTTGATAAAGGAGCAGGAATTGCTCTAAATAAAAGATTTTTTAAGCTTGTGGCATGGTACGACAATGAGATGGGATATTCAAATCGCGTTGTAGACTTAGTACTCTATATTGCTAAACAAGATGGAAGATAAAAGAATTTACTGCCTTATTTTACGTGTAGCTAGAAAACTTCAAAAACTATGAGAGCGAAGCTAGAATCAAGGCATTCACAAACCTTTAAAACAATGGATTAGTACGTGAATTTTACACGAGAACCAATAATAGAAACAATAATTTCCCCTAAAGAAGGATGCAAGCTCTCCGTTCGCAGCAGCAGAGGCGGCACTTCTGAAGAGTATTTTGTTGATGCAATAGAAGTTGTATCTTTTGGGAATGCATTCTTCTTTCGCAGTCTAGAAAGACCAAAGGCTTTTCTAGTGCCTGTAATGGATTATGAAATAGTAGAAGTTAAAGAGACTAGAGTCGCGCTGAAAAATGTTACTCATGAAAGAAATATTAAGATCGGCGGGGGAAGAGAAGCCCCTGTACGCGCTCAGAAAGAAGCTCCTGTTGAAAAATACGAGGAAGCCTCAGAACCGGCAGATGAAGGGGTTCGAGGTTCCTCTGATGATGCTTCTGCAGACTCAGCTGATGGCCGAGGTGATAAAAAACGAGATAGAAGGCGTCATAGACGAAGACGTCTTGCAGAAGAGCGTCGTGAATGGGTAGAAAAAGAGAAGCAAGATGTGCCGGGTGAAACACCGAATGCCGAAGGCAAAGCGCCGTCGGAAGGAGGTGTGCCCCAAGATGAAACAGCGAAAGTTTCATCTTCTATGTTCAGTACACTATTCCCCCCACCACAAAACCTTATTTCAGAGACTATTGCACGCTACAAAGATAAAGAAGGCCTTGAAGGAGCTTTTTTCACCAAGCCGGTAGTAGAGAGACATGAACCTAAGCTAACGCTTGCAGAAGAAGAGAAAAGGCATCACAGGCTTTCTCAAGCTGCAGAAGAAGATGTTACTGTAGAAACTAGTGTTACAGAAATGCCAGATATAGAATCTGACGAAGAGTAACCGCTAAAATATCTTGATTCTTATCCCTTCGGGGATTTACACTCTCGCTACTAACTCTTAAAGGTGGCGAGAGTTATCTTTCTTTGCTCGGATGGTGGAATGGTAGACACTGAGGACTTAAAATCCTCTCCGTTAATAGCGGGTGCAGGTTCGACTCCTGTTCCGAGCATTCTCTTAATCAACAACTTACGTCAGACATCTTATGCTCCACAAGTCATTAAGATCTCCAAATGCTCCAAAAATGCTCCACTTCATAACTAAAAATAGCAATAAAACACTATAAATGAGCCCCAAAACTGGGTTGTAAATATGAAAGATAAAACTATAGAAGAGCTTTTGAATGAGCTGCAAAATGTGGTGGATACTCTAAAGAGTAGCTTGCCCAAAGAAGCCCCTCTTTTCTTTTCTAGTCATATTGATCCAGTTAGAGCTCTCCATTTACGAGAATCTTGTATTCATAGGATCACCGAACTAGCTGAATCTGCATGTGATGAATTTAAAAAGGGTAATTTGGTAGCCGGCTATGTACTTGCTCGAGCTGTTATGGAGTCGTTTGCTCTTTTTTGGTATTTCATCGACAAACTAAGGGATGCTTTAAAAGATGGAGATGTTAAAGAGTTAAGGGAGATCTTAACCCGAATGCTTCTTGGAGTTAAGCCTGTGGAGAAACAGGAGAAGCTTAAGAAAGTATTTGAAGAGGTAGGAGAAGAATCTCCTAAGCAGTTGAGTCCTATTCATGTTGCAAAACTACTTGAATATATTAAAAAGAAGTTGCCCCCTTATGGGGAGCTTTATGATTATCTATCTGAAGTCACTCACCCAAATGCAATGGGTCTTAAAAAAGCTTATATTAGATATGATTGGGATAAGAAGATGGCTTATTTTGGTAAGGAGCAGGGACAGTTCGGAAGTCATTTGGCGACAGACCTCGAAGCTCTCACTATATGGCTTGAGGGGTATATTGGTTTGTATAATGAATCTGCTGAGCTTTTTAAAAGATTTCAGGAGCTTTGCGTAGGGCTGGCGGTTAGTAAAAAGTAACAAATGGGAAAGAAAAAAGTCGGCAAATCAAAAAGAACTGAAGGTGCTGCTATAGAATTCGCTATACAAGCCCCTCTTCTGCATGGAAAAAACTTAGATTTTTCCAAATCGATTTATAAGGGATCTAAAGAAGAAATTGAAGTTCGATGCCTTATACACGGAGTATATACAACGACTCCGGGATCTCTCTTACAAGGCTGCGGATGCAAGCAATGTGGCAGGAAAAAAGCTGGTATTAAGAAATCCAATGGATTGCCGAAATTTATTGAAAAAGCAATTGCAATGCACGGTGAGGCAACATACGACTATTCTTTAGTAAAGTATATAAACAATAAAACGGATGTATCAATTATTTGCCCTCTGCATGGTTCGTTCTTGCAGACTCCAGACGCACATGCTGGTGCTCGTGGTCAGGGATGTCCCGAATGTGGACATATCAGAAGTAATCAAGCTAAAAAACTAACGTTTAATCAATTTCTCGCGAGAGCAACTCATCTCCACAAAGATATGTTCATCTATGAGAAGGAAAGCTATAACTCCACAAAAGACAGCTTGAATATAACCTGTCTCAGGTGTGGTAAGGGCTTCAAACAAACTCCAACAGATCATTTTAATTGCAGCGAACCTTGCCCTGTATGTGGTAAGCGATATCTAGACGGGGATGTGTTTATAGAACGAGCTAATAAAGTTCATAAAAATAGATACACTTACCCAAATCTATCTTTCAAATCTGCAAAGGACCATGTCTTGATTCTATGCCAAGTACATGGGGAGTTTTCTCAAATAGCGGATAATCACCAAGCAGGTAATGGATGCCCTAGATGCGCTGATTACATTAATTCTCGAGGTAGCAAGCGGATTGCAGAGTATCTAACAAAGAATAATGTACCTTTTGAAAGCGAAAAAAAATTCCATAATCTTAGATCAAAAAAATGCACACCCTTAAGGTTTGATTTTTTTTTAGCTGAATACAGCTTGCTTATAGAGTTTGATGGTAGGCAGCATTTTGAGCCTGTTTCCGTCTTCGGTGGTGAAGATGGATTTAATGATTTAATTGAAAATGACAGGCTCAAAAACGAGTGGGCTATCCAAAATAGTTATCATCTGGTGCGTATTAGTTTCTCCGATGAAAATTTGATTGAAGAGATGTTAGACAGTTATTTCATAGACCACGACAAAAATCGATAAATCTGTGACCTCAGTATTTTTTTATGCATGGTTTCAGTCATCAGAGCGGCAGGACTTTTAATAGCATAGGATAAGGAAGTATCGATTAGGTGGCGCATGCTATTAATCGCTAAAGCATGCGCTTTTAATAGGTCTAGAGGGCAGATTTGAAGCTCGATCTATCAAATTAAATTTCCAATAAATTTAACTCTGTAATCAACTTCATCGATGGTGCATTATTTGTAATGCAGCAATTTAGTTTTTTTTCAATAAGGCTGCATAGTTGCGAAAGACTCTCTTTGTGAATTATTTGGGGTCTGTCTGCGAAGAAATTTGCATATAGAGAGTTAGGTCTTTCCCACATTATATATATAATGCATTTTGTGACCTTCAAGCCATCCATTTCTTGAATTGTTTTAGTAGTTTTTAATTGATTAATTGCTTTTGTTATAATTGAACACCAGAACTTTTTCTGGCTCACTATAAGCATAGGTTCGTTATAGCTTTTAATTTCTTCTTCTTCACTAGGTATTAAGTATCCAAGTTTATTATTCGTGAGTTCTTCAGAATAAAGGTCTAACATTTTCAGGAGAATGCATTCTTCGTGATTTTTTTGTACGCTAGAGCAGTTGTCATCAATGCTAAATTTAGATTTAAGATCGTCTATCACCTCTGTTAAATTTTCAATTTTCTCTTCATAGTGCATTGGATTTGATGCCATTAGACCCAGTAGTGAATTTTTAATCCCAGGATGAAAAAATTCTAGTAGAGCTGATATATTGAATTTATGATTTTGCACAAAATCATTCAAAGCCGTAGAAAAATTATTGTGCTCGATTTCTCCTTCGCTTTTATTTTTACTTTTAAATTCTAACAAAACTACTTCTTGATTCTCTACGTATCTCGCATCGCAATTTTCTTGATTTTTTGGGTCAAGAAATTCAGCGATTCCTGCAGCGCTCGCAGCTTTTTCTCTTAAGAATAGTTTCATGCAGTTAATTTCAGTGAGTAAGCTTAACGAAAAATTGCTTATATCAGAAAGCCTGGTGTTTTTAGATATAGCTCTATTGAACTCGCTGATTCTTTGTTTTAGGCTCTCCCATTTTAGTAGTTTTGATTCTTTTAGAAATAAGAGGGTAGATTCTAGCAAACCCAGAGGGCATTCAAAAATTGGATTTAATCGGCCTTGTTTAGCGGTTCTGCTATGAAAAGCTATGTATCTTAGAAAATTATCAAAGAGATGATTCGTAAAAAATAGTGAGTAGAACTTCACTTGAGAGAAGTTTATTTTCAGCGGAATAAATAATAGCTCATAACTCAAGGGATAATTTTTCTTAAGCTGAGATTCAATTTGCTCTGTCAAATACAGATCAAGAAATTCGCCCGTTGTAAGAATTAGTAATTTTTCTAGGTGGTTTTTTTGAGAATGCGCAGTAGTTGTCATAGTGCTCCTAGCAAATGGATTTAAATCATCAGTTGTAAAAATGCTCCAAATATACTATAGTATTAATTTTCTTGAAATACGAAAGAGCAAGTATGGCAACAATTCAGAAACGAAAACAGAAAGACGGTACAACTGCATTTCATGTGCGGATTAGAAAAAGAGGATGCCCTCTTCAGTGTGGCACTTTTTCTAACATTTCTAAAGCTAAAGAATTCATCCAGAGAATCGAAGCTTCCATGACAGAAGGTCGCTACTTAAAAACAGTAGAAGCTAAGAAACATACTCTAGGTGAACTCATTGATCGCTATCTAAGAGATGTGCTTCCAACAAAACCCGGAAGCATTAGAGCTCAGACTATCCAGCTTAACTGGTGGAAAGATAATTTAGGATATTGTCTATTGTCAGATCTCTCTCCATCTATCATTTCTGAGCACAGAGATATCTTAGGAAGAGGAGAAACTGTCAAAGGAACTCAAAGATCCCCTTCTACTGTGGTGAGATATCTTGCAGCTCTTAGCCATGCCTTAACTATTGGAGTGAAGGATTGGGAATGGCTAGATTCATCTCCTATGAAGAAGGTCTCTAAGCCGCAAGAACCTCGCGGCATAGTCCGCTTTCTCGATGATGATGAAAGAGAACGTCTTCTTACTGCTTGTAAGATGAGTCCCAATCCCTACTTATATATTATAGTCATTTTAGCCCTATCTACGGGTATGCGTCATGGGGAGATTCTGAACCTTACGTGGAAGCATCTCGATCTAGATAATAAAAGAATCATCTTGGAAGAAACAAAGAACGGGGAAAGAAGATCTGTACCAGTAGTCGGACTTGCCTTAGATCTCTTACGTGAGTATTCAAAAAACCGTAGAACAGATACTTTGTTTCTTTTCCCAGGAAAAGATCCAAGTAAGATCACAGATATTAGGTTTCCTTGGGAGAAGGCTTTGCAAGATGCTATGATTGCAAATTTCCGCTTCCATGACCTAAGACACACTTTTGCTAGTTATTTAGCCATGCGAAAAGCTACTCTTACAGAACTCAGAAGTTTGCTAGGTCATAAGTCAGCTTCCATGACTGCAAGATATAGTCATTTATCAGAAGCTCATGGTGCATCTGTTGTAAGTGATATGACTAAAGACATCTTTGAGAAAAAGGATAGTAAAGTACGTAAGGTTGAGGGGTAATATGAAAGAGAAGCATGTAGAGGGAAGATTTAAAGAAGAACAACTCAATCCCGATAAGAGGATCGTATCAACTGATCGGCGCTCACTATTTAGTACTTTTTGGCAAAGCTGCATGGAAAAAAGCTCTAAAGCAAAAGATAAAGATAAGTTCACCCAGATGCTTTCCCAGTATACCGAAAAGACTTGGGAGTTCCAAAATGCATTCAATGACTTTCATGACTTTCTGAAGAATATTCCTTTCGTAGTAGTTATCGGTCATTGGGTTGAAGGAGTGATCGTCGATAAACAGATCGGAGAAAATTATTTAAAGGGAATGAAGAGATTGCTAGATCACGATTTAATCCCTCTTACTTCAGTAAAGGGGACACCTTTAACCTTGTCGGACCTCCGGTTAGCTGGTCATCAAGAAACGATCGAAAATATCCGCTGTGTGCAGCTTTGGACTCAAGCTGAAAAAGATGACCTAGTGCAGTGCTATGTGAGGTTTTCATGCGATCTTGCAAGATATACTTTTGATTATGTTCCTGCCGGTTACGATCTAGATCGAAAGCTCACTGCTTCTCGCCAGATCCCTTATGAAGTGTTTTATAGCTTTATCCAGTATCTCTCTAAAAGAGATGCCTTGCTTTCTAAGCTGCTTTATTTTGGAGCTCCATCCATCGATGAGGTCTTGTCATTGCAGGTCAAAGCAATCGATAAAAAGACCGCGCATATCAAATTTAGCGAGCCATGCCAATTTCCAAAGCACCTCATACTAGAGCTATTAGCGCATGCTAAGGAATCTCCCAACTCAAAAGGGCTTGTATTTGCTAATTTAAGAGGGGAACAGGTAGAAAGAGCTCATTTGAATCAAAGCTTCGCAAGAGCTAGTGAAAGGATGCCTGAAAATGTAAAAATTACTCCTGCAAGTCTTGTTCGTTCTAGTGGTGATTTCAGAAATTCTCCTGGAGAAAAGTTCCGTAATTAAAAATTTATTGCGTTAAAAAATACCATCATGGTATTTTTATTTAGTAAATGGATTTGCACACTCCAAGTGTAGAGTGACAAAGCTGTTTGGTAAATCATAAACCATGAGATATAACATGACACACGCAATATCAATTGCTCAAAATTCACAATTCATAACCTGCAAAGCCTTTCTCCAAAACAGAGACTGGCCGACCCAATCAAGCCTTCGTTATTACATCTTCTTCAACAAGTATGGTTTTGCAGATAGCTGCGTCCGTCGTGTAGGACGCAAAGTACTCATCGATGCCAATGCCTTTGATACTTGGGTAAAGGAGAACGCACGATGATGGTAGATGACACTTCAAGCAAAGGTTATATTATGGTGACATTTCTTTTAAGAGACTCAGGGCAGATCAGAAAAGTTCACGAATTTCTCGCAAATGAAAATGCCCCGCGTTGTAGCGCAGGGCAACTTAATATCGTAGAATCCGAAAGCGCCAGCCATCAAACCCTACAACAAGAAGGTGATACACATGGTATCAGACTCCGAGAATAAAATCATCCCTGTCGAAGAATATAGGGCCCTTTCTGAGGCGCAAGCCTTAAAATTAAAGGAACTGGCTTCCCTTCCAGAAGACAAGGTTCTTCAAGAATTCAATATGAGGTACGCCATTGTGCGTACCTCTACAACCTATGTTCTTATCCAAAAGTCGGATACGGCGTTTGAGCTAGATTCAAGAAAATCTTTCATCCATTTTCATGAGAACGATTTTTTTCTAACCTCTGAGGGCAAGTCTAAAAATAAAGCAATATTTTGGCTGAAGCATCCTCTTAGGAGAACTTTTGAAAATATCGTATTCGACCCGGCAAGCCCAGGAAACAGTAAGGACTCTTACAACATCTTTAAGGGATTTGCTGTAGTTCCTGTCCAAGGAGACTGCAGGCTCTTCTGGCAGCATGTCAAAGAAGTAATCTGCTCAGACCAAGAGGAATTTTATACCTATGTGAGAAAATGGATGGCCTCTGTTGTCCAAAAGCCTGCGCTTTTGGCAACAGCTCTTGTTTTAAGAGGGCTACAAGGGACTGGAAAGAATAAGTTCGTTGATTACTTTGGCAAGATATTTGGTCCTTATTTTCTTACTGTAACAAGCCTTGAGCACATCTGTGGTAAGTTCAACAGTCACTTGAAATACGCTTATCTCCTCCACGCCAATGAAGCAATCTGGGGTGGTTCCAAGAAAGAAATAGGAGCAATCAAAGCTCTGATTACAGATCCCACAATCATCATTGAGGGTAAGGGGCAAGATGCAATACCTGTAGATAATTGCAGGCATCTCATTGTCTCAAGCAATGAAGAATGGGCTGTTCCCATGGATCTAGATGATAGGCGTTTCTTTGTTCTCGATGTTTCTTCCCATCGCAAAAGAGATCTCGATTATTTCGAGCTTATAGAAAAAGAAATGGTATCAGGAGGGCTTGCAGCCCTCCTCTATGATCTTCTGCAAGAGGATCTCTCTGACTTTGACCCAAGACAGATGCCGGTTAATGATTACTGCTTTGACATCAAGATGAAGGGAGCCGGTAGTATAGAGAACTACCTCTATGAAGCTTTAAAAGAAGGGGGATTTAGTCTTTCTTCTCTTAATAGCCAAGTAGAGTGGGGAGTCTGCTGCTGCGAAACAGTGTATTACCACTATCGGAATTGGTGTAAGAGAGAAGGTATTAGGTATGAACCTAGTTCTGAGTTTGGAAAGAAGCTTAAAAAGCTTCTTTCTGTGCAGAAAATTCGACGTAGCATCGAAGGGGAGAGGGAATGGTGGTATGAGTTTCCTTGCTTGAAAGAATGCCGGACTGCGTTTGAGCGGTTTACCCGCCAAACGGATCGTATATGGGGAGAGTAGGAACTTACTCTCTCTTTCATTTTTATTAATGTCCAAGTAGTCCAGGCAGTCCAAGCAAAAAATTCCGGGGATTTCTTTGCTTTGTGATTCCAGCAAAAAAAAATGCATGGACTGCATGGACGGGCTTTCAAGATATAAGGAATTTACCATGCAATTACTCGATTTAATACAAGCAGATGGACTCGTGCCAAAAAAAGTAGCGGCGACAAATGGGGGTGAGTATCACTGTCCTTGTCCAAGATGTGGGGGTAAGGATCGATTTATCATTTGGGATAAGGTCAATCGTTACCTATGTAGACGTTGTGAAAGAAAAGGGGACATAATTCAATACCTCAGGGACTTTCATATGCTTTCTTATTCAGCTGCCTGCGCTCGCGTAGGTACAGAGCCTAAGCTTTCTCAGCTGAAGAATATTTCTCAGAGAAATGTTTTTGAGCCTAAAGTATCGGAGTTTCCGAGCTTTGCCTGGAGACAGAGTGCTTCAGAGTTCATTAAGAGCTGCCATCAGAATCTCTTTAACAATAGCTACGCAGTAGGACTGTTTTTAGGGAGGGGATTCAATCCCAAAACTATGAAATCTTGTCAGGTAGGATGGAACCCTCATTCTCTATGGATTGCAAGAGATCAATGGGGATTCTCGAATAACGAAGATAAAAAACTCTGGCTTCCCAAGGGTCTTGTTCTTCCTACATTTGATGCGGATACAAATGAACCTATTAAGCTTAAAATACGTAGAGATGAATGGGAAGAAACCGATCAATTCCCTAAATATGTGGAGATCCCTGGCGGCATGCAGACTCCTAGCAGATATGGTAAGGTTCTAGATAAACCCATTATGGTTGTCGAATCAGAGTTTGATGCGATACTTATTAGTCAGGTAGCGGGGGACATCGTCACTTGCATGGCATTAGGAGGAGCTACTAAAAGACCAGATGCAGAAGCTCACACATTGCTTATGAGAGCTCCTATAATTCTCTTTTCGCTAGATGTTGATTCTGCTGGAGCTGTCGCTTATCAGTGGTGGAAAAAGGTGTATCCACATGTGCAACTCTGGCTGCCTCCTATAGGGAAAAGTCCTGGGGATGCTCACCTTGCTGGAATCGATCTTCGGGAGTGGGTAAAAGACACTAACAGAAATCTTTAGCAAATTAAAGGGGCTCTATTTTTTTTAACGTATCTCAACTTAAGAGGGGGCCTGAAGCATATAAGAGAGCCTCTCTTAGTTTTTTCGCTGCTTAGCAAAGAAAAGATTCAAAGCATAAAAGTTTACTAAGCTTGTTACTCGCAGGAAAAGAAATCCATCGCACATATTAAGAAATCTGATGAAAAAAAGCTGTTACTAGAGCTGATTTTATCCAACAAAAAACTTATCTACTAAAGATTCAAGGATTTCACCTTCAGAAGTCAATTCATAGTTTCTATCAAAACCAACAATTTGTAGTTGTCCTCCGCATAAATTCCGAATCTCATCTGCTTGATCTTCTGAAATTTTTAACAAATATTTATCATCATGTTGGTGACTGGAAAAAAGCAATTTTCTGTATTTATCTTCTAGAAAAGACGCATGGCAAAGATAGTTGTATTCGTTTTTATTCAGCTCTATCTCTAACATTACTAAGCTCGTTATTTAATTTTTCAAATTTCTTTGTTGAAGTTGGATTTACAGAAACAACCTGTTGTGTTTCTGGATTAATAACAACTTCTGCTTTCTTCCCGATGAAGCGTTGGCTTGGTCTTCCAAGATTATCGATTCTAACCTCTTCAATTTTTAAAGGCGATGCAATAGCATCTAAAATGGATTCTCTCGAAACCCCTCTTTCAACAGCTCTCTGTAGGGCATGATCGGCAAAATTTATGTCTTGAGCAGTATTTGGAATGTTTTTGCCGACGTTATTGATTCTTAATTCTATTTTGCCAATATTCTCAATCTGAGCAACTTCACGAGCATTAAATCCCAATCTTTGAGCGATAGTAATGGTGTTAGTTTGAATGATTTCGGCAATCTTTGCACTATTTCCAATTCCTGATGCTGTCTCAAGAACAAGAGTCTCTTGAGCTATCTTAAGATTTTTACAGACCGCAACTAGCTCCTGTGCGCTTTTCATACTCCTACTTGCGATTTTTGCTAGGCCCCCTGGGACAAGGATATCAGCTCCATGTTTCCCCACAGCATATCCAAGTAGCTCTCCTCTTTCGTCCGATGGAAGAGTATCCCACTGACTCACTAGCTGATGGAGTTCCGGAGATAGTGACTCAGCAATAACTCCCCACTCATCATCGTGGACTAGATTAACTAACATAGTAACGGAATTGACCAATTGTCCCGATGTGTGAATAGGGTGCGTCACAAAATCAGCAAGCAATAAAACAAGCCCTTCCCCAGATTCATAGGCTCCTTTTGGCAGTCCTTTAGCAAATCCTAAGCTGAAGTCGGTAACCTCTAAAGGATATATTTTCTGAGATTGAGAAGTGAATACCCGATAATCCTCTAAAGAGAGGTCGTATTGACCTAAACCAAAATAAGCAACTCCTCTCTCTAAGTAAGGGATAGGGCTTTCTGGACTTAGTTCTATTGCTTTTCCCAAATCTTGAACTGCTTGAGTTAAATATCCGTATTCCAAGGCTCTTTCCCCTTTGATTTGATAGGAAAGGGTATTAAAATCAGCTTCCTGGCCTGGATTGGCATACAAGTAGGTATAATCGGTAGAGAACCTCCTATCAATCTCAGGATGTCCTGTAGAGCTGCTCTTATTCCATTCAGGCATAAAGCGATCATACTTGAATTCCATCTCTTGGATTTCTTGAGCAAGTTTTGGATTGCCTGAAATCTGATCTTGAAGGTTATTGAGGCTGTCATGAGCAAAAAGAGATCCTAAAGTTCTTCCATTCTCTTCCCAAGAAAGTGACTGAGGATGGTCACTGAACTCTATGGGATTAAAAAACTTCTGCTCTGCGATATTCTCCTTAAAGGAAGCGATCTCATGATCTATAGCTAATTTTAAAGTAGGAGACTCTTCACCTTCAAGCATAGGAGGTGGAGCATCGCTTGCAGCGGAACAAGAATTTTCTTCTTTTTCCTGTGCATTAGAGTTATCAGATCCAGCTGCTGAGGCCGCTCCAGCGGCACCTGCCGCGGCTGCAGCTCCTGGCGCTAGCGCAGGAGCTGCTATAACCGCTATAATGATAGCGGCAGCGGCTACTACAACTGCAGCTCCGATAATAATCGATTTTTTATGCTTTTTGCAGAATTTTTTTGTGTTTTTCCATTGCTTTTGCACCCAGTTCTTGCAAAGAACTACGTCTCCGTGGCCATAAAAAACAGCAGAAGCAATCATGAAATCTGCAGGAGCTCCATGATAAACTGCATATTGGTAAGGGTTCTCTTCCCCATTGAGGAGTTCTTCGATATCGTCTTGTAAAGATAAGCTTTCCTCTGAGTTATCGGGAAGGACTCCTTCCTGCGCTAAAAAGGCCAGGTACTGATTGATCTTATCTAAATCATTTGCATTGCATCTCTTTTCAAGCTCTCCAGATTCAAGATCATCTAGCAAGTGCATAATCTCATCATAGGATGGCACGTTAGATCTTTCTGCTTGTTGATTTTCTAGATTTACTTTCTGCACCCTTGGAGGAACTTCTGACTGATTACCTTGGGGATAAAGAAGGGTGACTGGGACTGTTAAAAGAAGAACCGTATTTACAAGCAGATTAAATTGTCGAAGCATGAGATCCGTCCTAATGAATACTACCCAAGCGTGAAAGCCTTAATAGAATTTTAATGAAAATGAAATTTTTACAATGGACTGTCTTTGTTAGTAATTTAAAAAACTAGCTGATTCTATGAAGGGCTATCTTGACAAAGTCACATTAACCAAATCTTTTTTTAAAGCACCCAATTTTCAACCTTTACCCCCTGAGCTTCCAACTCTTTTAGTTGAGCTTCTAACCTGGTCTGTCGCGACCGTTCTCGGTT
>Ga0118677_10008216_pt1 | contig 16824 bp, 25 predicted proteins | sample AliMusrvi5mmetaG_FD_86154 | JGI IMG/M metagenome (GOLD analysis project Ga0118677, IMG submission 86154) | reverse complement strand
TTGCAAGACATGTACTTTGAGTGAAAGTTGAAACAAGACAATTTATAAACTATTTTGAAAATGAATAATTTAGTTTTTATAAAAATTATAGACTATCTCATTTCTCACTTAAGTGAATGAAATTACACCCTATAAAAAACTTGTAATAGAATTGTAATAATTGTAATTGTAATTTTAAAAGGATAACATTTTCACGCAACATTTATCAGAGATTTGATTTTCTGCAAACTCGTAGTAATCGCCAGTTTTGTCCCATCGAGTATATTCCCAACCAACTGCTTTCATTGGTTTTGCTGTTTTGCTGATTTTCACGTGCCAGAACCATGTTGGTGTAACGTGTATTTTAACGTTTCCTTCTATTTTCGTGAACATTTCACGCATGACGTCGGTCATTTCGCACGGATTGAAGTGAATAAAGAAGCATTTGCTTTTGCTGTCGCCTAGGATGAATTCGTCTACTTTTCGGACAGGTCCAAGAAGAGCTGTAAATGTTGATAGGACATCATCTGTAGTGAACGCAGATAAAGAGTAGGGTATGCAAAGCGATGGTATTTCTACAACTTTATTTTCCCATATTGCAACGGATATGTCATCAATAATTCCTCCGAAATCAGTGTATTGGTTTCCGTACAACCATGACTTGCGCCACTGTCTTTCCGCATCGGCGACGATTTCCTGCGCCGTTCCTGTATGAATTACCGGCTTCCACATGTCGAATAGTCCGTCGCTTCCGCATACAACGCGCACTTTGTCCGTTGGTTTAAATGTAATTGTTTTCTTGCACGGAGCATGTCCAGTCATGTTATTGTGTCCCAAACTTTGCGACGGCACGAGTTGTTCGCCAGTGTTAAACAGTCCGACAGGCGACAAAACGTTTCCAATTTCATGAGCAGAAATGGGAAAAGGTGCCATGTATTTGTCGTACACGACAAACTCTTTCGTTCGTTCAATTTCAGTAGGATTTGTAAACGTATGTATGTCCGTAGTGTACACCAATTGTCCATTGATGAAAACGTGGGTTTCGGAGTCTCCCATGCTGAACAGTTCAATTACATTTCCGGTGATTTTTGCAAAGGTGAACGTTGCGCCAGACCGGAACATGTCTCCTCCTGCTTGAACTTTATTGAAAATCGCAAGTGCTGGGTCATCTGCACTTGCGATTTCGTCAAAATCCAACGCTCGAATCAAATTAATGCATTTGGAAGTACCGTGTCCGTCGCATACGCAAATGTATTGCATTTCACCAACGTAGCCGCTTACTGCATAGTCCTGTCCGCTTCCAGTTTGTCGTTCATAAGTTTGGGTCATTTTTGTCGTTTATAAGAAACACATACACATTGTATATTTCAATTTTTTTAAATTGAAACCACTAAAAATAGGTGTTTAGTGACATAAAAATGGACTGCATGATATGTTTAACGCCTTATACAAACAACATTTTTGAGATTCAATGCGGAGCAATGAGTTCAACAGGCGAACCCATACAACATACCATATGTATTGAATGCGAGAGTACATTGCGGAAAAATGCAGTCCTTAATGGTAAAAAAGGCATTCAATGTCCGCAATGTAGAACAAAAACACGTATGTATCAGAGACCGTTTTGTGAAAACTGTGCAACTAAAACGTCGCGAAATTGCAAATGGCCAATGGGATGCGACAAAAGGGTATGTAGAGCGTGTGGAATGTGCGAATCGCATTTTGAGTCGGTAATGTGAGTTTTTAGTCCCCTTTCACTTCCATCGCAATAAAAAATTGAAACGATGTTTGAAGAAAGGTAGATTAGCATAAACAAAAACAGAAAGAAATCATGGCAATCAAATCGTTCACCATTGTTATCACTGACGCTCCAATCTGGACTGAAACTGAACTTGTGCATCAGCGATTCTCGCAAATTGGTGTAATCGACAAAATCGATGTGTTGAACGCGACTTCTCGTGGATTCGAATGCAAGAAGTTCTACATTCACTTCTCTGCAGTCAACGATACCGAACGAGAACAAAGTTTGTGTTTGAAACTCATCGACAATGAAAAGCGACAGAAAGAAGGCGAACTATTCACCCCCTGCAAATTTTACTATGACAATCGCGACCATTACTGGAAAATCTTCATGGGGCAGACACCAGCAGCACGCGCAGCAGAACGAGCATCAAAATCACCGGAATTCAAGGTACGTATCGAAATGTAAATCAATTTAACTAACCCCACTAAACCCACAGGTGACTAACCATCAATGCACAGAGAAGCGGTGAACATGTAAGTTTTTTTTTACAATGTATTTTGTAACATTGTAATTTGTAACATTGTAATTTTGTAACTTTTGTAATTTTTGTAACATTATAAAAAAACTTACATGTCACCGCTTCTCTGTGCATTGATGGTTAGTCACCTGTGTGTTTATGGTTAGTGGGTTATGTTTAGCATACACGGCAAGACCTACATACAAATGCGAGACACCCGTAGGTTGAGCAGTTTCGCGGAGTTTTTCCCTTTGTAGTGCAACCGTTATTTCTTTTCACACACCATTGTCTTATTGCACTGCCCGGGGCACGAGGAACACGAGGTGCACGAGGTGCTGCTGGAGCTGGAGCGCGAGGAACACGAGGAGCACGAGGAACACGAACACGCGGAAGCGGAAGCGGAATATAAATGTCAGGCGGAAGCGGTACAAGGATTTGCTCGTGAAATGCGACAGTAGCATTTGAAGCGGACAACTCTTTCATGAGAGATGTAACTGTTCGTTTAGTTAGGTCGAGTTCGGGCTGTCGACACAAAACACACTTGATAATGCGTGAAAATTGACCATTTAGCCAAACTAACGGCGAATTGATTCGCAGCGTATGTTCACAGTCATTGCATATCGTATGTTTAACTTCATTTCCCAGTCTATCCTTTGAACCACACCCAATCACGTAAACATTGTCGTTTTCGTACGGCACTAAGCAAACTGGGCAAGAATCCATGTTTTCAAATTGTTTTCAATTGACGGTTTTGCAGAAATCCAATCGGCAAATATCGTTTCAATTTTTTTGGACAGTGAAAAAAAATTGGCGGCGCTGCCATTTTTTTGTGAGACAATTAGAAAAGGGTTGGAATAAATACAAACGGTTTTCGTGGAGCTTGAAAATGAAATCGCTTTTCTGGAACTTCTGGAACTTCTGGAACGTCTGGAAACTTGCGTTTAATGCCACTTTCGAGCGCGAAGACAGGCTCGAGATTCACCGGAATTAGATGCGGAACTCTTTCCATAGAGTATGTAAACGACCCTTTGTGCGAGAACTTAACTTGTGTTCCATCATAATGGACCTTGAAGTTTTCTCCCTCACAAACGAGGTGATAATTTGCAGTTTCCCGAACGATAATGGTAGAGAATTTCATGGTAATTCAGATGCAGTTATTTGCAACTCACATATTGTTTCAATTTTTTATAAATCCGGTTAAAGCGACAGTGAACCGGATATAAATAAAATTGAAACGATTCAGTCGATGAAACAGATTACAAAATTACGAACAATGTCTTACGATATGCAACCCGCTCTCCGCACTCGCTCATCGAAACACGACAAGTGTGTTCAAGTGGAACGAAAGAATAAATACGCAGAAAATGCCTTCTGGAAACGAGCAAAATCCATCGCAATGCACAAGCAATCACGAGTTGAAAATCAGTTTGAGGAATCCGAGCCGATAATTGATGAAAAATGGGCGAATTGGGTTCCAAAGGAAAAACTCGGTAGCGGCTGGATTTACAATGAAACGGCGGAGGATTTTTACTACATATCCTGCGACAGGTCGGACGGAATTCCATTTGATTATGAGATTGACTTTGCTTAAACACTTAACCCACTAAAACCACAGGTGACTAACCCATCAATGCACAGAGAAGCGGTGAACATGTAAGTTTTTTTGTAACATTTCAATTTAATGAAATGGTTTATGTCTGTGTTATGACTGTACAACACGTGGTTATGTCTGTGGGTTATGTTTTGAGTGGGTTATGTGTTATATCTGTGAAATAGGTTATGTCTATGGGTTATGTCTTGTGTGGGTTATCTTGAGTGGGTTATGTCTGTGCAGTAAGTTCAATTAAGGTTGAAAAAAAAACCCAGCGTGGTTTTTTCCGCTTCTGTGCATTGATTGGTTAGTCGCCTATATTTATATTAGGTTGTTAACTCCTTGTAGATTTTATCATATTCGTCTTTATTCCATTCCGCTTTCACTTTGTCAAATAGACTACAAACCATATCGGCAAAATAATATTTAATGGCATCCGGTCCATTTAATGAAGAATGACGTTCAATTATAGCAAGTAATCTCACATTGTCGCCAATCAATTCGCTGCATTCTTCATCGTCCATCCAGTCGAATGATTCAAGTTGTATCGTTTCATCGTCCTCTCCATCACATAGTTTGCCGTTGATATAGGACTCCGCATTGAATTCAATTGCGGTTTTGAAGTCAATGTAAGCTTGAATTTTCATTGTAAATTTGAAAGACATTTTATGAAAAGATACACTACTTTTATGTTTCAATTTAATCTATTTGTAGATTTAAGTGAAATAGATTGTTTACTGAAAAAAAAACCCAGCGTGGTTTTTTTCTCCGCTTCTCTGTGCATTGATTGGTTAGTCACCTGTGTGTTTATGGTTAGTGGGTTAGGTGGGTTAGTTTAGATACCGTCGCGGTCTCCGCCGGATTCCTCGTAGTCGCCAATCTTGAGTTTCATCGCAATTCCCTCGATTTTCTTCGCCTTGGTTGAGCCGGTGACACCGTGTTCTTTTGCGAGCGCATTGAGTTCCGAGCGCTCCAGTGCGTTGAGTCTTTCCATTGTCATTTCTTCTTCTTCTTCTTCTTCTTCTTCTTCTTCCGCCGCGCCGACTTCCGCAACTTCCGCAGCAACTTCCGCAACAACTTCTGCAGCAACTTCTGCAGCAACTTCCGCAGCATTTTCTGGTTGAGTCAAAGCGCTGAAGGCAAGAATGGGGGCTTGTTCTTCTTCAGATTCGCTTGAATCAGTTTCTTCCGCTACGACCATCGCTTTCTTGGCAGGACGACCGCGCTTGGGCATGGCAATAAATTGAAGCGGGTCAATTGTAAGGCCGTAGGTTTGTGCCGCTGCGAGAACGTCCGCCTCAGTGAGGTTGTTGCGCGCCATGTACCCAGCGTAGGATACGACCTTGTCTTTTCCGGATTCGTAATCCATCACTCCGCATGTCATGCGAGCGTTTACGTCACCGTACTTGAGTGTACCGTCTTTGGCCAGCTGATTGGCGCATTGCGTGCAGTGTACACCCTTTTTCTGGGGCTTGTGACACTGACGAAACAGACGATTGCCGAATGAAATTGCATGACAGCAATCCTCATCGACCACTCCGCACCACGGCAAATCCTTCTTCAAGATTTCCGTAGTTGCAGACTCAATTTTTACTCCTTTTGCGAAGATGACCTCTCGTGCCTCCTGTACGTCGAACCCGAACTTGAGCGACAGACGACGGATTACGTCTTCCGCTACTTGAGTTGCGAAGGTTTCGGACAGGTCAGCGAACGATTTGCTAATAGTTGCGGTGAATGAATTCATGATTGTCTCTTTTGTAAATGATGCAGTCCATTCTCGGCCTAAAATCGTTTCAATTTTTTATCTATCCAGTGAACGGCCCGTTTTTGCACTCATTTCTCACATAACCACTCATTTCTCACTTACCGTGGGTTAGGGTCACCCCCTGCATTAAAACAGTATAATAATAATACAATATAGTAATTATGAGTAATTATTCGCCAAAAATGTTATTTTTAGCAACAGGCACTGGAATATGTGTAGGCGGAGTTACATGGTTAATTAAAAAGTATATTTTTCCAGAAAATGAAACAAGTTCTGAAACAGAGGTTATAGAAAAGGATATAGACAAAATGCAAGATTCACAAATACCAAATGTATCTAATGTACCAGTATCAGAAAGTGTACCAGATGTACCAGTACCAGATAATATAACAAATGTACCAGTACCAGAAAGTGTACCAGATGTATCTAATGTACCAGTACCAGATAATATAACAAATGTACCAGTATCAGATGTACCAGTACCAGAAAGTGTACCAGATGTATCTAATGTACCAGTACCAGATAATATAACAAATGCACCAGATGCAGATGTACCAGAAAGTGTACCAGATGTATCAGATGTACCAGTACCAGATGTATCCAATGCACCAGATGTATCCAATGTACCAGTACCAGATGTATCCAATGTACCAGATGTATCCAATGCACCAGATGCAGATGTACCAGATGTACCAGATGCAGATGTGCCAGTACCAGTATCAGAAAGTGTTGGGAATACTCCTAACATTAATGAACAAAAAGGAGGGTCTCGTCGTTTATTTATAAGTAAGTTAAAATCACGAAAGCGTGTGAACAAGTGTAAGTACTGCAAAAATGGATAAGAAAATTTTAGTTTCTCTATCTACCATGACTGGATTTTCAGAAAATGGATGAAATAAGAATAAAATTAAAATAGACATTAGCACGTTAAATGTATTTTCAGCAAGTTGTAATCGATGAGCAGAATTATCGGTTGGATAAAATCGATTTCTTACAAATAGGAAAAGTACGGTTAATTTTACAATAAAAATAATATACAGACAAACTTCGTAAATGGACATTTTATATATTTTTATTTTATTTTAACAATGTAAATGTCTTGTACGTTAGATTGTATTCCTATTCCACTCACTACTTTAGAACTACAAATTGCAAAAAAACTTGCCATGTTTGGTCAACCCAAAGCGTCTTCTTTGCACACAGTAATTTTAGATTCAACCTATGACCCTTCTTATTGTAAAAGTGGTCCATCTGATAGAGACTCATCGGTTACTATAGCTAAAGGCGTAGCTATAAAGTATAATAGTTATGACCGATATTTAAATAGGATGCGGAAAAAAAATTGTTTATAATCCTATTTATTTAAAAGTATAAAGTATGAAACGGTTTCATTTATTTCGTTTAGGCTTTAGAAAACATGCTAGATTAAACAATGTAATGAAGTTTATTACTTCAGGTCAAGCAAAAACCTGTAAACGTTGTGGTTAACAACAATAAAACAAACTTAAAGGAAAATTATAAAGTTAAGTTATGTCTATGTGGCCTAATGGATAAGGCGTGTGACTTCTAATCACAAGATTGTGGGTTCGAGTCCCATCATAGGTTTTTAAATTGATTTCCTTTTTATTTTTTATCCAAAAATAAAAATGATTTCATTCAATGAAGCAACGCATACCTATGATGTTGATGGAGATACAACTTATATTTCAGTGACTACTCTACTTAAGACGTGGTTTAAACCATTTGATGCAGATAAATGCATTCGTATTTTAAAAGCAAAACCAAATTGGAATGAAAGTAAATATGTTGGCATGTCGGATGAAGATATTAAAGAAAAATGGAAAAAAGAAGGAGAAGAAGCTGCCTTTCTTGGAACACAAATGCATGCAAATATAGAGATGTTTCTTAACGGAAATTCCGTAATGGATGATTCGCCAGAATATGCATACTTTTTAAGATTTATAAGTGATGCTAAATTGACACTACATAAAGCGGAATGGAGAGTATGTGACCCTTCTATTAAACTCATTGGTACGATTGATTGTTCTACTTTAAATAAAGATGGTACAATTGATTTGTATGACTGGAAAAGGTCAAAAGAAATAAATAAATCTTTTGGATTTTCTATACATCCTGATTTAAGTCATATTCCAGCTTCAAAATACTGGCAATATACTTTACAATTGAATATGTATAAACATTTAGCTGAAAAGAATGGATTTAAAGTTAGGCGTATGTACATTGTTTGCTTTCATCCGGCTAATTTATCTTATCAAAAATGCCACGTGGCGGACTTAGACCTTGAAAACGTATTAAATAGAAAGTAGCGTGCTTAATACATGTGGATTTTTAAGTTATTTACATGGTTTAAAAATTGGTATTATCCAGTAAAAAGGATACCTTATGAAAACTTGTACCCCTTGGGTACAAAAAGGGAAACAATAAAAGAAACCGTTGAAAACATAGTACATAAGAGAGTGGAAGAAGATACACCAAATGGAAATGTAAAGATGCTTTATGATGAAGCATCGAATACTTTTTTTTACTGGTCAGACAAAACAATTGAGTATAAACATTTGGAAGTAGTAGCTAGAAAATTTGTTTTGTTGTATGATTGCAAAGAGATTTACGTGAATATATTTAGAGAATTGTTGAAAGCTATGAATAAAAAAACAGAAACTCCTGTACTAGGACCCTATGTAAACTTGAAATCATACAATACAATCACACATAAATTATCCAATAAAAAGGTCGTCAATGAAAAGTCAAATCAGTATAAACGAATTGGAAAATGGGGAGATGTACACATTCCAACGAATGAGTTTAAACCATTATCTTTTTCAGATTATAAAAAATATGGCGAAAAATGTATATCAAACACTTGAAGATATAGCAACAAAAGGATTACCTCCACTTGAGTTTCTTCCACACATTATTCCAGAAGAAGCGTTGTTTAGATTGCAAGACATTGGTATTAGACTTATAAATAGAGAAGGTGACAATATAATAAAACTTGCATCTAAAACTTTACAAGTTAAGATTGCAGAACAAGAGAAAAAGTTGCAAGAGAAAAAGTTGATTGGAGGGTTTACGGAAGAGGATTGTTCTTTTTAAAAGAGAGATAACCAATACTTTTTTCTAGATTAAAGGAAGACCCTAGCATTCTCTTTGCAATCGCCATTGCAATTTTTTCTTTTTCAGTCAATTGTGCTAAATAGGCTTCCATGTATACTTTACATTTAGTTTAAACTCATTCTCAATTTTTTTTTAATGGTATTAACTAAATGTTAATGGATAAAGGTTCTTATGGGTGCATTTATTATCCTGGAATACAATGTACAACTGAAAAGAACATGTTGTCTAAAGTAGTAAATACAAAAAATTCTAAACGTGAATTGGCCATTTGTGAGATTGTTAAAAAAATTCCACAGTATAAAAAGCATTTCGTACCGATTGAATCTTCATGTTTAGTTTCTTCTAAAAAAGTAAAACCATGTAAGGTTCTTAATCAAGAAAAAACATTTATGGTTATGAACATGCCATTTATACAAACATTACCCGAAGAGTTTGGTATATGCCATTACTTGGAAATGTTATCAAGTATCGAGTTGCTCTTACATTATAAAGTCGTCCACTTTGACTTAAAATATGAAAATGTTATTTTTACACCTAAACCTTTATTAATTGATTTTGGTATTTCACTAAACATGCGTGAATTAAATTTAAAAGAATACTTTTACTTTTTCCAACCTTCGTATTTTATGTGGCCGATTGATGTTCATTTACTTGGGTATATGATGAACGTGTCTGATGTATGGGATACAGAAACGTTAAGTAATGTTTGCAAGGACGTGTACAATAAAAGTCCGTATTTGCATGATTCAGATGAATGTATTAAGCATTACATGTATCTTACTACGTGTACGACAGATGAAGCTACACGTAAATTGATAAAAGGTTGGAAAACATGGGATTTATATTCAGCAACCGTAATGTTGTTTAAAAACGTACATGTGGATTCCTTATTACCCATTTTTAATTGCGACCCATCGAAACGATTAACGACGAAAGCGACGAGACTTGCGTCTAGACTTGCGTCTACCACCTAGAGTAGTCGCATATCGTGAAACACCAGAGTTTTCAGCAAAAGGTTTCACTTCACCTCCTCTATAACTTTTTCGAGCGGACTTTAAAAGTTGTTTGTAACTAAGAGATTGATTTTTTTGACGGAACTGTTTAACATGTGTTAACCAAGGATTTGACATATAGTAATTGTATATTAAAAAAAAATTGAAGTTTTTTTATTATTTAAATAAATAATAAAAAATGGTTAAGAATGCTGGTGGCAATAAAGCAAAACGGTTTGCTAGATTTAACGCGCCGTCCACTTTTAGGAGCGCTAAAGAAGAAGGTGAAATCTATGGAATTGTTGAGAAAAACATGGGAAATGGAATATGTACAGTGTTGTGTATTGATTCTATAACTCGAATGTGTATTCTCCGTAAAAAGTTTGCTAGACTACATGTTCAACCTGGAACATGGGTATTAGTCGGTCTTCGCGAGTTTGAAACAAAAAAGGATAAATGTGATTTGTTAGAAGTGTATACACCTGCAGACGTAGCAAGACTTCAAACCATGGATGGAGCATGGCATATTTTATCGAAGGAACAAAATGAGTTTGAAGAAGCACCGCCTGAAATAGAAACGTCTGAACCAGTTAAACTTGACATGGATGTTGATTTTGATGATATATAAAATCTAAAATCTTTAATCTTTATTAAAATTTATTTTTTTTAGTAATAGTAATGAATGTATATACGGTGATGGCACATGCATGTGATACTGGAGAAGTATTACCAGTACCAGAAGGATGCACATTTATAACATTAGCTACATGTGGAAATATGACGAATACAGCGGATATCGCTATTATAAAATTTAGACGTGATTTTTCAGCAAATGAACCAAGATTAAGAGACCCTATAAGAAATATTACTTGGTTAAAAGAACAATATGGTAGTGGAGTGAACATTCATTGTAATCATAGAGGATTTGATAATACCTATTCTAATATTGAATATGAGTATCCGTTTGGAACGTGTGTTGGTATAGCCTGTGATCCGAGTTATGTTCAAGAACATAACAGACGAGATATAGAAGGATGTATATGTAAAAGTACATCAACTGGATTATATGCATTGGGTACAAATATATCAACAGATTTTGTAGATATTAGTACACTTCAAGACTTAAAAGAAATATTTAGAAATGCAGTTATTCCAACCAACGATAGTATAGATTCATCCATAAGAGTTATACTGGGAACAAATGAATTACAACCTACGGATTACACTACTATGAAGGAAATATCTATGTCTTCTATGGAATTTAATAGGCAATCACAGTTTTTTATGCGACATCCTGGAATATATTATCATATTACATGTAGGTCATCGTGTGATGGAACACCAACATCGTTAAGTTTGAGACGGCATCATTCAAATATGCGTAATTATTTGCTTACGCCAGATATTGTAACTGAAGTAATGAAAATGGACCCTAGTTATAAAACATTGTTATACATGGTTAAACGAGCAAAACTTAATGAAAAAGATAAAACGAATATTGCAGACATGGTAATGACAGATATAGAAGCACATAATGGTGAAGAAACTCCTACAATAACAGAACTTGGAAATTTATTATCTTTAAGTGGTGGTAAAACTAAAAAGAAAAGGAAAAAATCAACTCGCACACGAGTTAATTCCTTTGTAAGGAAGCGACGTTTTGTATGAACATTGATTTATTTTTGCGTATTGGGTACTTGTAAGTACGGATTCATCTTTTGTATAAGGAGAACAATTCGAAACACTAATGATGTGGTCTTCTTTATTTGGTGTACAAATGAGCGTTGCGTTTTCTACTTTGGCAATTTGAGTCCCCATATCTTTATCCACGCGATAAACTGATGTATTTGGGTAAGTACCGTGTAAAATACCCATGTATTTCGTTTGTATTAAACCAGACATGTTCATGGTTGACCTTTTAATTTCAGTTTGAGGAGTAACACATGACCCTGAATTGCTTATAATTTGAGGATAACCATGCCCACATATTCTAGCTCTCCATCCTCCTACTCGACATGGCGACCCACAACCATGACCCATAGGATAAGGACCTCTAAATGGTGTTCGTGTAACACTTCTGCCCAAGTTTTGAGTAGGAAGACGAAGTGTTCCGTTTAATGCAAATTGACCGTCTTTGGAATGAGATTTTCCGTATAATACGTAGGATTTTCGTTTTAGTGTTGCGATGGACATGTAGTATTCTTATAAAAAAAATATAATTTAATCGTTTTATGGTTTATTCACTTTTGTAATCTTCAGGGTCTTCAACTTCAACGGATATTTCACTTTCAGTTTCATAATCTTCATCCGCGTATATTTCAAATGCATCGTAATCTACGAAAACGTCATGTTCATAATCCCATTTCATCCATTTAGCACGCATGTTTTTAATAACACGACATGCTAGTTCATTTACAGAAGGAACTGGATGAATGTAGGTAGATGGGTCGCGTAAATTAACCCAACCATACGGAAGACATGCCTGTTTTACTGGAATAACTTCAACGATGTCTTTGATTCCTGAAAAATCTAGAGGAATGGACATGACAGGTTCACACAGTTGTGGGAAATTGCGACGGAAATTAAGTCTTGACATTTTTATAATTATTTTATTAGGTTTTTATAGTTTCAATTTATTTTAAACTATAAATTGAAATTATAAAAATACAAAAGTATTATAAAAAATGAATTGCCCACATTGCGGAATATCGATTGAAATAGAGCAAGTGAACTGTGCCATTTTTAGATGTGGGATTATAAAATCAACAGGTGAGCAGATACCACCACATTTACCTGAAAAGGAATGTATTAGTTTAGTACCTTATATATGGGGTTGTTCAAAACCATTTAAACTGGTAGATGGAGTTTTAGTTAAATGCGAGTATATTTAATATTGATATAAACATTTTACTAAAAGGGTGCAACTCCAATCCATTCCATTTAATCCAAGCACGTTTCCTTTATCATCGTATAATCCTATGGTCATGGTAGTAATATTTACTGGTCCAAAATATTCACGCATTTGAAGTTGAAGCGGACCTGAAGCATCTACGAATAATTTACAAGGACCATTTTCTATGGTAACAATCTCACCATCAATATATTTATTCCAATCTGTTTTTTTAAATGGTATTTTAGCAAATGTATCTGACCCGTCATATGTAATGGCTCTTTGATTTACACTTACCTGATCATTGATTGAATTAATGGTATAGATTTGTTTTGCAGTAAGATTTCTAGGGTCAGATGGAATCACGTGAACTCTGGTAGGACTTATTCTGTATTGAGGAACGCTTTCATTAAAATAAGAGGGTTGACTTACTGGTATTTTTGGAACTGTATTTACAGAAACGATACTTCGATTCAATCGATTTGTTTTGTAATCATTTAAGGATAAAACGATGTACTTTGTACCGTTTGCATCTACTAAACTACGAGTACCCATTCTAACCGCTGTACCATCTTCAGTAAGTGTACATGTAGTAACAGGTGTTCTAAATCCAAGCATCCACCCCAAACTTGAATTGTATCTTGTTGCTGCCATTTCTGGTTCTGCAAACGTATCATCAAACCATATAATTTGAATCGTATCTGTAGTATCAAACGTAACCGTAAGTAATCCATTTACAGCATCGTACTCTAGTGATGCAAAGTTAGGTAATATATTATTAATGGTATCGATAAAGGCAATCGGTAAACTAATATTTGTATAATTTCCATTTTTAAGGTGCATGGGAGTTCGTGTAGTTGTTGCATGATTTGCATCAATTATTGTTGTTCTACAAAAAATAAAGGTAGCCGTTCCTTTTCTTGATTCTGTAGAATACCAAGATTGTGGTATTTCAACGGAATACAATGCCATGGAAACAACATTAAGTAAAGGTTCTGTTAATTCAAATGTGAAATGGTCAGATGAATAATTTTCAGGAACTAAATTAACTCGACATGCAGAATCTATATTGATAATTCTAGTTAATGTATTTTTTAAATCTGGATTCATCGTTCCTCTTTTTACTTCTGATTGAAACGTAGAAGTGGGTTCATCGGGTAATGTTTCTAAAAGTTTACTTTGTACTTCTTCTAAAAAGGCAACCAAGGGTTTATCGCGCCGATGTTTTTCTGTTTCTTGTGAAATGGCTGCTTCGATGGTTTCTTTATTCACAATTTCAAGTTCTAATAAGTCAAGCATATCTTCTGTTGTATAATGTGAAATGTCAAGGTCCATTCAAAGAATAATGCATTTTATCTTTATTTAAAAAGTTGAATTAAAAAAACTAGACTTACGTTATTAAAAAAATGGATTGTCCAATTTGTGCTTCTCCCTTCAATAAAGGAACTCGTACTAAAATAACATGTTTTGCATGTGAACATTCCGCATGTAAAGAATGCACGAGAACCTTTTTAAAAATGGCTACGTGTTTACCCAAATGTATGAATTGCAACGTTCGATTTCCAACGCATTTTCTAATTCGAAACTTGAATAGGTCATGGGTATTGACTGCTTACAAGGAAACGCTATCTAAAATATTAACAAGTATTGAATTGGGAAAACTTCCAGAAACACAACCCTACGTTGAATTTGAAATAGAAAAAACAAGACTTAAACTTCAAAATATACAGTATGCAGATGAAGTGAAAAAAATGAAATTAAAGTGTCTCAAATTAAACAATGCAATTCATGCCAATCAATATTTGATTCGAGGAGAAACGATGCCGGTGTATTTGATGAACGAGTTTGTAGATGGTCGCCCAGTTGTAGCAGATACGCGTAAAAAGTTTATCATGGCATGTCCTCTAGACTGCAGAGGATTTTTGTCTACACAATACAAATGCGGAACGTGTCAAAAAACCATTTGTTCAGATTGTTTATGTTTAAAGGAAGAAGACCATGTATGCATCGAATCCAACAAATTAAGTGCAGAAATGATTAAACGTGAATCAAAACCATGTCCTAAATGCGGAGCTAGGATTTGTAAAATAGATGGTTGTGACCAAATGTACTGTGTATCTAAAGATAATGGAACGCATTGTCATACTGCGTTTAGTTGGAAAACAGGCATGATTGAAACTGGCGTGATACACAACCCTGAATACTATGAATTGATGCGACGAGAAGGCATACAATTACGAAATGCAGGAGATGTTCAATGTGGTGGAATGCCAGAAATACGCAGAATACTTCGAACGTTTGACTTTTTAAAAATAGATGTAGACTTTAAGTCACTGTTGATTCGAACACACCGACATGTTGCTGAAATTGTTCAATATGTAACGAATCAGTTTAGAGCACGCATCAATGCACATGATAATGCAAAGCGAGACTTGAGAGTTCAATATATGCTTAACAAATTGAGTAAACCAGTATTTTCAGAAAAGATTTATGCCATGGAAAAGGAACAACAGAAAAATCTGGACATTCATCACATTGCTGAACTCATTAGTATTAGTGGCATAGAAACGTTTCAGTCCATCGTACATGAGTTTCCTCAAATGGCAGAATATGAATGGTTAGAGTTTTCCAAACATAAAGATTTGGTAGATGATTTGCTAAAGAATATACGTGAAAAATTACACAACTTGAATCGTGTAAGAGAATATTGCAATGAACAACTTAAAGAAGTTAGCATTACGTATCACTGCACAGTATCTACATTTGATGCGGTGTATGGTGAAGTTTCTGTAAAATATAAAATGAATGGCGAAAAGACTCGATAAATTAGTATGCACTTAATTTATGTATCGACCAGATGGACCAGTTTTTAGATGGGAAGATGTCTATGATTATAAAGATGCTTCGGCTGCTACAAATGGTCATGCTGCTGTAAGTAATACCGTTACGATTCCTGCAGGAACATTACTATTTAGGTATTTTAATATTATTAAAGCTAGAAAAGCAGTTGATATTGCTGGAGGTAATGAAACGGATGATTTTGCATCTTTTAATGAAAATACTGATGAAGATAAACGTAATTATATCTATAGAAATATCGTACGGAATCTTGGAATCGTAGACACACTCGAATATAGTGGTGAGTTTGCTATTGGATTTGCAAAAGATAGAAAATCTTATCTTTTTTCTTATGCTACACCTAATTCTGGATTTGGCATACAGACTTACAATAGGAACTTCAATGCTTATATGGTCTATAAAACAACTGTAGATATATGTGTTGCTAATCCGATGTCTACAATTAGTGATGATGTTATTCAATTTGGACCAGAACTAAATGATTATTTAATTAATGGTACACTTCCAGCTCTACAAGTAGATGGGTCTATTCACCTTAAAGATAAATTTATACAACATCGAAGAGACCCTCCAGTACTTCAAGATTATGTTGATTTGAAGTTTAAAATTTGTAATGAACCAGCTAATTTAGCAACGAGTAGAGTTGGAGATTCATGTTTTAATGGAGCTGAATACGACCCATGTCTTACTCGACATTACATAAACCAATGCAATATGAGTGGACAAAAATCAGTTGCTGGTCCAGACAGTTTATTTGTATTTAAAGGAAATAAAACAGAAGATGTTAAACTAGTTGGAAGGTCCGATGCACACAACGCACATAAAGCAATTATTGATAATTACAAAAATATAGGTACTATAGTAAATCGAGATGAAGTTACTTATGCTAATATTGGGTATTTATGTTTGAACTCTGACCGTAAAAGAAATACAACTAAAAAGTATGGTGTTGCGATATATGAAGAATGCGTGAATGTAACTCCTGCTGAAATTGCTATAATTCCATTAGGAAATAATACCAAAACAGTATTTGATTTAGAAGTAGGCGTAGACCCTGTTTGTAAACGTAATAATGTAAATAGAGATACTGTTTCAGCAAAACTAATTGAGTATTTGCCATATTTAAAGTTAATTCCAATGGGAATAGGATTAACTTCGTCACCTTTACATGACGTATCACAATTGTATATTTCATTTAATATTGATGCTATTCCAACGATAGAACAAACACACACATTAACTTATAACCCTGCTAATCCTATTCCTAATATATACAATAATACATCTCTTCCTAGGATGATTCAATCCAACTTTCAAATGTTTGGATATTTGATAAATAGAGTATCTTATTG
>Ga0118677_10008215_pt1 | contig 16825 bp, 15 predicted proteins | sample AliMusrvi5mmetaG_FD_86154 | JGI IMG/M metagenome (GOLD analysis project Ga0118677, IMG submission 86154) | reverse complement strand
GTCAAGGAATCTGTTAGACCTAAGGCAAAGGGCAGGTTTGGTGCCGGTGCCTGGTTTTTCTGCGGGACGGCCAAAAATTCTTCCCCCCATCACGTAAAAAACAAAGTTGCCTAATTTTCTGTACTTTCCCGCCCGACCCGTGTATCTTTCCCTCATGCGAAACCGTTTCAGCCTAACAATTCCAACCCAACAATTCAAAATGTCCACACAATCCACCGCACCGCCGATCCGCTTCGCAACCGAACGCGAGCGCAAAACCTATCAAATCGGCATGGCGCAAGTTGCCGCCCGATTGAAAGGCCACGTCGCCCCCACCGCAGCCGAGCGGGAAGCCGCCACGATTGCCGAGGGCCGCGCAATCATCGCCAAGCGTTTCGGCCGTGAGACGTTCAAGCGCATGTTCGGATGCGAACCGGCAAAGACGATGGCACCGCCCGCCAAGGCCGCCCCCGCGGCACCGGCCCGCAAGGCTTTTGCCGAGCCCGCCAGCACCAGCACCCGCACCCGGCATTTTTACGCCTGCAAAAATTGGTTGCCGCAGACGGCCTAACAATACTTTTCCCGGCATAGGAACCGGAAAGGCTGGCGCGTCCCTCAGCAATGGGGGGCGCGTTTCCTTTGCCGACGATGGCACCCAGGCACCGCGGCACCCAAGCCCGCGCGCGCGATTCGGCCGGCATCGATCCCGAAGGGCCCGGGCGTGTAACGCTCACGCCGTTACCGATGTAACGCTGGAACCGTTACAAGGCACCGCGCCTGCAAAGGGTATGGAAACCCTTTGGATACCCTTTTGGGGAAGCTCAGCTAAAGCTCAGCTTGTGGCTCAGCTATCGGCACCGGCACGCGTGGGGCACGCGTGGGGCACGCGTCACGAACCATTTGGAAACCATACGGAAACCATTTGGTTTGCCCCCCGATTCTCCAATATCAAACGGGCGTTCATGCTGGCAACTTCCCCGCCGTTGCAAGGAATCAAACGGGCGTTTGTGCGACCTGGTAGCAACACCCCGCCCGAGCTTCCCTTGTGGAACTCACCGCAGGCCGTGGAACACTCGACCGGCCCCAGGTGCCCGCCCGCCGATGGTGGCAAGCCCGAGGCTCGAGGCAATGACCAGCGACGGCACCGCCCCGCCGTGAGTGACCGCCCCGCCGATGCCGGCGAACTCGACCGGGCCGCCGGCAAGCCCGAGGCGCAACCGCGGGCAAGTGACCGCTGGCCGCCGGCACGATCCGCCCCGCCGATGCCGGCATGAGTGACCAGCGACCCGAGGCCACCGCCGGCAATGCCCGGTGAAGCCATCGCCGGCCGGGTTGCTCGCCAACCGATCGAAGGGCACCGGGGGCACCGATGGCACCGCAGGCCAGCACCGCCCGAGGCCGCCGCAGAGGGACGGGTGAAACCGGCCGATGGCAGGGCAGGGACCGCCGGGCGGGCGGGTGAATGACGGCACCGGGCACCGCGGGAAGCTCCGCAGGGTTTTCTAACAAGGTGAGTGTTGGGTGAGTGCCTGTTTTTCTATCCGCTAGGAAAACCGCTCAAACCCTTGTGCCCGTAGGCGCGCCTGACTGGACTCGAACCAGTGACATTCCGCTTAGAAGGCGGATGCTCTATCCAACTGAGCTACAGGCGCATGAACCTTGGACGGAACCAAGGAGGACGTTTTAACGGGCGCATTCCCTGCGGGTTGACCACCGGGATCGACCCTTGCTGGGGCACTTCTGCCAGGTTGGACCAGCCTCCGCGCACGACGGGAAAATGGCAACCGACAGGTGTCAACAGCGCCAGGCGTGCGCACGGCAATTGCTACGCGAGGCCGTAGGGGCTTGGCAAGGCTTTTCCTGTGTTGGAGCCAATCCTGCCGAGCGATACGATCAAACTTCAAAGTTCAGCCCAGGATCTCTAAGTTTTCTTGACAATCGGCCGGTTTTCCGCTTTTTGTGGTGCAGGGCAGATGGCACGACGCACGCTGGCAATTGAGAAAGTGAGGAGATTGGAGGTCCGGACGCGGGCGATCCAACGGGCGGGGCACGCCGTTTTTGTGGTGCTGTGCATGGCGGTGGGATTCGTGGTGGTGGCCACGGCGGTGCCGCAAAAGCGCCGGCTTGTGGAGTTGGAGGGCAAGCTGGCCAAGGCCAAAGCGCGCGAACAGGAGGTGCTCGCCGAGCGGGAATCCTGCGAGATCGAGCATCGCGCGTTGCGCGAGGACCCTGCATTTTTGGAGATCCACGCGCGCGACCGGCTCAATTATTACCGCGAGGGCGAGCGGGTCCTGAAGTTCCGCAAACCGGAGTGACCAGAGACCGCGGCCATACGCTGCTATGCAAGGCGAGGAACCCGAGAGCGCTGATTCCGGGGTGAATCGGGCGGAAGAAACCACAGATTTCACGGATTTCACGGATTTTTTGGTCTGTATTTCTTACCCTATTCAGCCAGGAATTGGGGCTTGGCTGGGGTGGCTGCGTTTGTCAGAGTCGGGGTATGCGCAATGACGTTGAACGGGTGTTGATCGATGAGGCGGTGATTCAAAAGCGCCTGGACGCGATGGCGGCGGCCATCGAGCGGGACTTTCCGGAGGGAACTCTGGTGGTCATCATCTTGCTCAAAGGCGCGCTGGTGTTTGCCGCGGATCTGTTGCGGCGGGTGGCCCGTCCCATCGAGATCGAGTGCCTCAACGTCGCGAGCTATCATGGCGGCACCGAAAGCTCCGGCAAGGTCGATTTCCTCGACCGCCATTTCCCCGAGGTGCGCGGCCGTCACGTGCTTTTGCTAGATGATATCCTCGACACCGGCCGCACCCTGCATGCGGTGACCGGGCGGCTGCGCGACGAAGGCGCTGCCGCGGTGCATACCGGCGTGCTGCTGGCCAAGGACAAGGCGCGTGCCGCCGCCGTCACCGCCGATTACGTGGGCTTTGAAATTGGCGACGAGTTCGTGGTCGGCTACGGTCTGGACTATCTGGGGAAGTATCGCAACCTGCCCTTTGTCGGCGTGCTCAAGGCGGAAGTGGTCGGGAGATGATCGAGGAGATCATTGGGGAGATCATTGGGGAGCGCCGGCGTCCCGCCGGGCCGTGTGCGGCATCCTGCCGCACACTCTTCCGCCGATGTGCCGCGCAGGCCAGCGTCCACGGGAACATCACGGATAGGGGACGAGGCCATTCACGCGGAGGCCACCGTATCGGCCAACGTTGTTGGTTGAGCGACCTGTCGGGTCCTTGGGGTACACGACGAGTCGTCGTGCTAGGGCAAGCCTGACGTGTATAAACACTTTCGCGCGAAAGCCCGTTCCCGACTGCATGGGTAGCGGTCGGTGGCGGCCTTGGTGAGCGCAATGTGGGGTGTCGGTTGATTTTGCGGATAGCGGAGGGCTTCGGCAATGTTAGAACCCAGCGGCGCGTTGCGCCTCAGGACCATTGCTTGCCGAGTTGATCAAGACCGGCCTGCCTCAGGTCGTCGGGGGTCATTGCAATGCGAAACTCCACGTCCGCCTCGAAATTCAAGAACCACGGCTCGGCGAGGGCCGGGATTTTCGAGGCGTCGGGCAAGTCAACGATGAGCACCGCGGTGCGTTGGCCAGTGAGTTCGGTGAAGTAAACGGCTTCCGGCTTGGTCGCCTCCAGAATCCGGTTGATCTTTGCACCCACCGAGCCATCCTTAACGGCGGCGTTGAATGGCTGATGCGGGAATCTGACGTTCATTAGTACTTTCATAACGGTTGCTTTCTGTGGGGGTGTGGTGCGGTTGTCTAACGAGTGATGACCCGCCTAACGGTGACTCGGCGACGGGTCGGTTGGTGTCGCGACGCGTTGTCCTGGATTGCCGGAGGCTGGGTATCATCGGGTAATGTGGGTGGCAATGTGGCGTGGCGCAAGAAGAAACTGCAACGCGCGGGCACATTTTCCGCGGGGTTGAGCCTCGGCGCGAGACGCCCCCGCACACGCCAAGGCTCAGGACTCCTTACCTCTGGGAAATGAGAGTGACACGGCTTTATGGAAAATCAGCCGGCGTCCGGTGTCTGGCTTGAATGGTGAAACGGGACGAAGATGACCACGGATGAAGAGGATTGCACAACCGAGCGAAGCGAGATGGCCTGAGTGACTGCACTTCAAATAATCTCAGGCAAATTACACGGATTAAGAATTAGGGATGGGATGAACGCGGGACTTGGGGGATAGATCGGGAGAAATGAACCGCTGATGGCACCGATGCGACTGATTACATAAAGCATTTCCTCCATCCGTGCAATCTGTGATAAGAGAGAACCATGAAACCCTTATCAATCTTCGCAGCCCATTGGGCCGCCTTGTCCGGCGCCTTGTGTGCCCAACGACTTGCCACGAGATCCGCCAGTTGGCGATTCTGGGGGCTGTCGCTGAGTCCCACAAGTCCTTCCGCGTGCGACTCGGGGTTGGTTCTAGCGGAACTCAGTTCCAGATCCGCCAATAGCGCCGATTGCATTTCCGGCTCGTCCACATGCTTCGCGACCCACTCGGCAGCCTTGGTGGAGTCGGTGTGCGCCCATCCGGTGACGACTTCTTTCAAATCGTCCACGTCTCCTTTCTCCAATCCGCGTTTCAGATAGATCGAGGCCACCCGGGCCGGATCATCGGTCATTAGCTTGCCCATGACACCCGTTTCTGTGATGTAATACAGGGCCAAATCGTGGGATTGCAGCCAGTCGAAGGTGGTTGCGGAGTCTGACTTGGCGAGGGCTAACAAGTATGCCGCCTGGATGGATCGAGGGACAGGATTGTCCGGCAGGTTTTGCTGCTGGTCCTGCAAATAGCCGCCGATGAGATCGAGTGCGTCATTGGGCCTGAGTGAGCAAGGTGGGAAGACGGCTCCTGCGCAGCGGTGCAGACTCCCGCTCCAGCAGGAAATCCAGAACCGACTCGGGATCGCGACTGGCAACACCAGCCACCAGCACATTGGCCAGGGCAAGCTCCCGCCAGCCGCCTTGGTCACGCAGCGAACGGATATCGGCAAGCATCCGCTGGGCATCCGCCTTGCTGGCCGGAATGCAGGTGCTTGGCAGATAGGTATCGTGAGTGCCATCCTTTGGGATTGCTGCGGGCCGAACCTGGCGCGACGCCGCGGCTCGCAAGTCCACGCTGCTTTCGCCTGCCCGATGATAGAGCAGGATGGAACCTGCCCCTGCCAGAAAGGATATCAGGAAAATGAGAACGGTATGGCACGGTTTCATCGTCGAAACCCTTGTAGGATTCCGCAACCCTCGGGATTTCAGCTTCTAGCCATTCTCTCTCATGTCTAACAGAATTCACAGACCAATCCCAGGTCCATTCCGTTCTGTGCTGCTGGCTGCGATGGCGCTCATGACCTGCAGCCAGCTCGTCACGGCGGCGGATCCGGTGAACCCGGATCTAACGAAAGGCGGGACCCGTGGGGTGAGCCGCGAATTGACATACAACCTGGGCGCCACCGGGATGCGGGGCTGGATCTATACCCACCCGGCGGATTTTTTTGAAAGCGTGCAAGGGCGGACCACGACGGCGAGTCGGCAAATTCTGGTCACGCACGTCGGGGCCAAGTCGCCGGCGGATGGGGTGATGCAAGTGGACGACGTGATCACCGGCGCGGGCGGCAAACCCTTCACCGATGATGCGCGCAAGAGCATCGCCCTGGCGATCCAACAGGCGGAGACCGAATCCAGCAAGGGCATCCTCAAGCTGACGCGCTGGCGTGCCGGCAAATCCGACGAGGTGCAGCTCAAGCTTGATGTCATGGGCAGCTACAGTGACACCGCTCCGTACAAGTGTCCTAAGTCGCAGCGGATCTTTGATGCCGCGTGCAAGATGCTAGAGAAGGAACCGTTGGAAGACAGCCTGTGGGGGGCGATCAACGGCCTGGCGCTGATGGCCGCCGGTGAGCCCGACTATCTGCCGCGGGTGCAGGTGTTGGCACGGAAAATGGGCCGCCGACGTTGAAGCTGACACAACGCCGAAACCAAGGCAGGGGGATTTCCAGGAGATTGCAACAAGCAGCGGGTGACCTCCGTGGAAGAGGCGATCAAGTCAATCGAGTCCGCCAAGGATCAGCCGAAACTGCTGAGCATCAAAGCGCCGAAAGGAGGGGGGACACTCCTGTCCCCCTGACCATCCGACACTGCATGTATGTCAGACAAACGAAAGCAACCAATGACAACGAAATTCGTGAGATTATGCGGGATGACCGCGTTGATGATCACTGCAGCCGGCACCCGATGCCCCGGGCAGGACAATCCGATGGTGAGCAAGCTCATCAGCGACCACATGGTGCTGCAGCGCGAGCTGCCGGTGCCGGTGTGGGGGACCGCCAAGCCGGGCACCTCGGTCACGGTGAAATTCGGGCCGCAGGCAAAGACGGCGGAAGCGGACAAGGACGGCAAGTGGCTGGTTCGGCTGGATGCGTTGAAGAGCTCCGCCAGCCCGGCGGAATTGCTCATCACCTCGGCCAGCGGCAATCAGCCGGTGCAAATATCCGATGTCCTGGTGGGCGACGTCTATCTGTGTGGCGGACAATCCAACATGGTATTCACGATGAACGAGATCCGGCCGGCCGACGATATGGCCAAAGCGGCTTTTCCGCTGATCCGCCATTCGCGGGTGGGTGACGGCTGGAAGGTGTGTGCTCCGGCAACCATCGGCGAGTTCTCGGCGGCGGGCTATTACTTCGCACGCAGGATCGTCCAGGAGACCGGTATCCCGATCGGCCTGCTCAGCAATGCCATGAGCGGCAGCCCGATCAAGCCGTGGATCACCCCCGACGCGTTCAAAGCCGCGCCTATCTTGCGGGAAGCCGAAATGAAGAAACTGACGGAGTATCGCAAGAGCCTGGCCGCTCACCTAAGCGAAATGGACGCCTGGCTGAAGGCCGGGCATGCTGCCATCGACACTAACAAGGATTTTTCCGCGCTGCCGGTGGCGCCGCCCCTGCCCAATTCCAACTACAGTTCCCTCTACACGGCTTCCACGCTGCCGCTGGTCCCGTTCGCCTTCAAGAGCATGCTCTGGTATCAGGGGGAGTCCAACGGCGACGACGATGCCGCCATCTATCTGCAAAAGCTGACCACCCTCATCTCCGGCTGGCGCAAGGTCTGGAACCAGGGCGACTTCCCGGTTTACATCGTGCAACTTGCCAGCTACATGTCGCCCAACCCCAACCCGGAGGGCGGCGATGGCTGGGCCGGGGTCCGCATGGCGCAGCTCATGAGCCTCGGCAGCATCAGGAATACCGGCTTGGCGGTCATCATCGACATAGGCGAGCCGGGCAACATCCATCCGCCTAACAAGCTTGACACCGGCGACCGGCTGGCCTTGTGGGCGCTGGCCAAGGATTACGGCAAGCCTGGCCTGGCATACAGCGGTCCGCTCTACAAGGGCATGAAGGTGGAGGGCGGCAAGGTCCGCATCACCTTTGACCAGGTGGGCAAGGGCCTGATGGTCGGCAGCAAGAAGGACCAGGCCCCGGTCCAGGAGGTGTCGGGCGGCAAGCTCAAGCAGTTCGCGATTGCCGCGGCCGACGCGGCCGCGCCGAAAGGCCTGAAATGGCACTGGGCCGACGCGGTCATTGACGGCGCAACGGTGGTGGTTTCAAGTCCGGATGTTCAAACGCCCGTTGCAGTCCACTACGCCTATAGTAGGAATCCCGAGGGCTGCAACCTCTACAACAAGGACGGCCTGCCCGCCTCGCCATTCCGCACGGAGAAATAGACTTGCTCACGGTGGCGCGGGCATCCTTGCCCGTCGCCAATTTGCGCGTGTCGGCAAACACTTTGCAGTGGACAGATCCAGCGCGCAAGGCTAGAAAGCGCCGACATGAAAAAGCGATGGATACTCTGCGCGGCAATTCTAACGGCTATGCTGGACGCCGCCCCAGCGCAAACCGACAAGGATTTGGGTAGGATCATGCCTGTGGGTGACTCGATCACCAAGGGTGCCCCGGCCGGCGCGTTCCGCGACCCGTTGTTCACCCTGTTGAAAGATGGCGGCTATACGTTCAAGTTTGTGGGCACTCTAACTGAAAACCCGACGCCCGCCCTCACTGCCGCCGGTCAGGACCACCACGAAGGTCACAGCGGCATGGGCATGAACTGGATCGACGAGCACCTCAAGGAGTTTTTCGCGGCCAACGCGCCGGACCGGATCCTGCTGGCCATTGGTGCCAACGACGTGGGCGGCGCCACCGTGGCGGAATTGCAGGCTCGAATGGACAAGTTGGTGGCCGATATTTTCGCGCAACAGCCCAAGGTGAAACTCTATCTTGCGTCAGTCACCCCGCAAACCGGTCCGGTCATGGCCAAAATCGTGGAGTTCAACAAACTCATTCCCGGGATTGTGGCCAGTCATCAGGCAAAGGGGCGGCAGGTGACCTATGTCTCGATGGATGCCCTCGATCTCAAGGACATCGGCGACAACGTGCACCCCAATGTGGCCGGTTCGTTGAAAATGGCCCAGGCGTGGAATGCCGCGCTGGCCACACCTGGCAAGAGCAAATAGCCCGCTGCAAATGGGATGAAAGACCTGAGGAACTGGAGACGTTTACTAGGTCTTGCCACCGCGGTGGGTTTGGGATTGGATGATGCCGAACGCCAGCAACGGCAGCCCCAAATTGAATGACCCCATGAGACATCCGAACTTCACAAGCATGAACCCGACGTTGCCACGAATTGCCGGCGCATTGCTGGTGCTGGCCCTCGCACTGCCCGCCGCCGACGAAGCCAAGCCCGCGGCGACGCTGAGCACGACCGCCGCGCCCGGCACGCAGGCGTTGGAGATCAAACTGCCCAAGCCGTTGTTCGTCGGCACACCCAAAAACATCAAGTCCACGAATCTGGAGAAACCACTCCCCGGCAAGCGCCCGATCTATCAGGTGCCCGCCGGCACGGTGCTGCTCTCGGCCGGGAAAAAAGTCACTAGCAGTGATGCCGCGCCGATCATCGGCAGCCTGGAACTGGTGACAGACAGCGACAAGGAAGCCGGCGACGGCAGCATCGTCGAACTCGGGCCGGGCAAGCAATATGTGCAGATCGATCTGGGCAAGCCGGCGCAGATCGCCGCGCTGGTCGTCTGGCACTATCACCAGGATGCGCGCGTCTATCGCGACGTGGTCGTGCAGGTGGCCGAGGACCCGGATTTCATCATGGGGGTGACCACCGTGTTCAACAACGACGACGACAACTCGTCGGGCCTGGGCGCGGGCAAGGACAAGGAATATCTCGAGACCTACGAGGGCAAGTTGATCGACGGCAAGGGTGCCAAGGGGCGCTACGTCCGCCTTTACAGCAACGGCAACACTTCCAACGACGCGAACCATTACATCGAAGTCGAGGTTTACGGCAAGGCGCTATAATTCGATCCTGTAAATCCGAAATCCGACTACGAAAGCCGGTTGCCGGTTTTGAAACCACAGATTACACGGATTACACGGATTTCTGTTTTTGGGTTACTCGCCATTGTCGGCTTCGAGGAATCGCAAATCAACCTTCTTTCAATCCGTGAAATCCGTGAAATCCGTGGTTTATCTGCCGGCTTTGCGGATTAAGCATCGGAGTTCAGCGCCATAACCCATTCACCCATCGTGTCATCCGTGGTTTCCAGGCTGCTTTCAGGGTTCATGCGGCTTTGTTGTAGGCCGGGTGTGTGCGGGGTGCTGCTGGTGTTGCTGATTGCGGGCGCGGCGCTGGGATTCCGCTTGCAGCGGTTGGAACTGCGGCCGTTTCATGTGGATGAGGCGGTGCAGGCAGTGAAGGCCGGCGAGTTATATGATGGCGGTCAATATATCTACGACCCATTCGAGTATCACGGCCCCAGCCTCTACTATTTCACGTCGCCGGTACTGAAACTCAGCGGCGCGAAAAGTTTCGCCGACGCAACGGATGCCGAGATTCGCCTGGTTCCGGTACTGTTTGGTGTGGGACTGATTTTGCTGCTGTTGCCGTTGCGCCGGAGTCTGGGTGGCGTGGCATGTCTAACATCCTCGGCGCTGCTCGCCGTGTCGCCGGCGATGGTGTTTTACAGTCGCTATTATATCCAGGAAATGCTGCTGGTGTTCTTTGCGGCGCTCGCCTTGTGCGCGCTGTGGCGGTATTTCCGCACGCGGCGGGGGGGCTGGATGATCCTGTTAGGACTGGCCGTGGGCATGATGTATGCCACCAAGGAGACCAGCGTCATCTTCTGCGGCGCGATGGCTACGGCTTATGGTTGTCTAGTGGTGCTTCGCCGTCGCCGCGAAGGCCGCCCGATATGGCAGTTGCTGTGGCGCTCCGCCAGGCACGTGCTTTTGGCATTGGGTGTGGCCGCCGTGGTGGCCGTGTTGTTCTATTCGTCGTGGCTGGCTCACCCGCGCGGCGTGCTCGATTCGCTGCTGGCGTTTCGCCACTATTTCGACCGCAGCGGCGGGGATGGCAGTGCCGCCCTGCACCAGCAGCCATGGTATTATTATCTGAAAATGTTATGCTATACCAAGGACGCGCCTGGTCCGTGGTGGAGCGAGGGGCTCATTCTGGCGCTCGCCGCGGTTGGGCTCGGTGCCAGCCTGTGCGGGCGCTTGCGTGGTGCCATCGATCCCGAACTCGCGGTTTTTCTAGCCATTTACACGGTCTGCATGACCGTGGCCTTTGCCTTGATTCCCTACAAGACGCCATGGAACATGCTAGGCTTCCTGCACGGCTTGATTCTGATGGCCGGAATCGGCGCCGGCGCGCTCTTCCATTGGCTGCCACGATGGGGCGCTCGAGTCGTGTTGGCAAGCATGCTGCTAGGAGGAGCGGGGCAGCTTGCCGCGCAGGCGGCGCGCGCCAACTTCCGTTTCTGTGCCGATCCGCGCAACCCGTATGTCTATGCGCACTCGGTGCCCGATGTGGTCCGCTTGGCCAGCCGCATCAGTGAGGTTGCCGCGCTGCATGCCGACGGGCCGGCGATGCGGATTCATTTCATCACGCCCGAGTACTGGCCGCTGCCCTATTATCTGCGCAAGTTGCGGCGCATCGGGTATTGGAGTGAAATTCCTGCCGCACCCGACGCCCCGGTCATTGTGGCCAGCGCGGAATTGCAGGAACAATTGGAACCGTTGCTGCGCGAGCGCTATCACACGGAGTTTTTCGGCCTGCGGCCCGGCGTGCTGCTGGTGCTCAATATCCAGCAGGACCTGTGGGAGCGCTATCTGGTGGAGAAAGCAGCCGGGCGGGTGAGCAGTCCGTAGGTTGGACTACACAAGGTTGGACAGTCTGATATTGCCACTGAGGACACTGAAACCCACTGAGGGCACAGATGAATTCATAGTTTCAGTGGTGTCAGTGTCCTCAGTGGTTCTGTGGTGAGTAATCAGGCGCTTGATTGCATGTGAAATGCGTCCGAATGTGTTGGTGCGAACAAATTGCTTGCCATCCCCGTGGTTCCTGTGCACGATCATCCATCGTTAGATATTCCGCAATAACCCGCCTGATACCCCTATGAAAGCCCCCGCGTTTTGTCGGCTCAATGCCGCTCCGATCCTTGGCATTTCACTCGCCTCCCTGCTCGTTACCCATTCGGCCCATGCCGCCAATGGCACTTGGATCACTGATGGCGACAGTCAGTGGGGCACCGCCGCCAATTGGCTCGGCGGCGTCGTCGCCGACGGATCAGGCTTCACCGCCAACTTCAACTGCGTCAATCTAACCGCGGATCGCACCGTCACCCTCGACGCCGCGCGAACTCTCGGCAACCTGGTCTTCGGCGATCCGACCACCGCCACTGCTGGTGGCTGGATGCTCGATGCAGGCAGCGGATCCTATGCCCTGGCGCTTGCCGGTGCCACGCCGACCATCACCGTGAACGCCTTGGGCAGCGGCAAGGTCGTCACCATCGGCGCGGAGCTTGCCGGTAGCGCCGGCCTGATCAAGTCCGGCGTGGGCACCCTCACGCTCAGCGCCGCCAATACCTACAGCGGCACGACGGGCTTGAACGCCGGAACCTTGCTAGTGAACGGCAGCCTCAACGGCACCCCCGCCACCGCATTGACGTTCGCCGGATCGGCAACCTTCAATGTCAGTGAGGCCGCCAACGTCAGCCAAGGGATGGACGTGCTCACTTTCAGCGCCGGCGAGGGCAACGTGCAGTCAATGAACAATGGCGGCACCAGTTCTCTGACATTCTCGTCGCTGGCGGCGCGGGCTGCCGGGGCGACGGGCAACCTCGTGATTTCAGGTGGCACGGTTGGTGCTCCCGGCAGCCCGGGCACGCCCGGCACGAACAATATCCTTGTCACCACCGCACCCGCGGCCGGTCAGATGATCGATCGCGGGCTTTTTTACAACGGCTCCACTTATGCCGCGTATGATGCGGGGGGCTTCGTGCGGGCTTACGCGGCTGGTGACGCGAGTTATGTCCTGGCAGCCGCTGGCGCGACGCTGGGCTCACCGGCGACCACAGACAACGTCGAGCTTGGGGGCAGTATCTCCGCCCAAAGCACGGCCAGCGGCACCGTCAACACCCTCAACCTGGCGGCGTTCAATCTCACGATGGCCACCAGCACGGACGTATTGGCCACCAACGGGCTGCTTTCCAGCGGTGCAGCGGCGGCGACCCTCGGCAGTTCGGGTGGCAAGCTGCAGCCCGCGAGCGCCGGCGGCGAAATGGTCGTCCGCGTCAATGGTGCCGCGGATAAGCTGACCATCACCTCGATTGTTCAGAACAACATCAGCGCCGGTTTACTAACCAAGACTGGCGCCGGCACGCTGATCCTCAACAGCACAGCGAATACGTTCAGCGGTAAGATCGTTGTCAACGGAGGCACGCTGCAAGTAAGCGGGATCAACAGCCTGGGTGCCGCGCCCGGGAGCGTGACAGCGGATTTCATGACTCTTAATGGTGCCACTCTGAGTGGTCCCGGTGGTAACCCTAACTTTAACTATAACACAAACCGGGGCATCACGCTCGGTGCCGCCGGCGGTACGTTCGGCAGCCAATTGCAGGGTTGGCAGGGCCCGGTTACCGGCAGTGGAAACCTATACATCGCAAACAGCCAGTTTCGCCTGAACGGGGGCGGCTCCGGCGGTGCCACCGGCAGTTATGACAATACCTATACGGGCGACACGGTGGTTCTGGCTGGCGGCCAAGTGTGTCCGTACCGTGCCAATTCCCTGCAGAACAGCACGTTGGACCTGTCCTATCAAGCCAACGGCATGCGCAACCTCAACGGCATTTCCTCCATCGTTTTGGGTGGCTTGAAAGGATCCCAGAATCTGGACTTGGGCGTAGCCGGCGCCACCGGCGGCCTGTCCATCGGCAAGAACAACCAGGACACGACCTACAGCGGGGTACTCAGTGGTGCATCCAGCTCGCTGCCAATCATCAAGATCGGCACTGGAACGCTCACCTTCGCCGGTGCCAACACCTACGCCGGCACCACGACGGTGAATGCCGGCACGCTGGCGCTCGGCGCGGCGGGATCGATCAACAACAGCACGGCGGTTAAACTGGCGGCCGGCGCGGTGCTCGACTCGTCCGCCAAGGCGACGTTTGCCATTCCTGCGACCCAGACATTCACCTTTCACGTCAGTGGTACCGGTGCGGGATCCAGCGGGCGGATTCGGGCCGCGGGGTTGGACATCACCAATGCCGCGGTGGTTTTCACCGTGGATAGTCCGCTCGTTGACGCGGTCTATGTTTTAGCGGATTACACCTCGCTCACGGGCGGGTCGTTCGCATTGGCAACCCCGCCGAGCGGCTACACCATCAGCTATGATTACAATGGCGGAACCCAAATCGCCCTCGTGTCTGCCAGTGGTTCGCCTTATGACATCTGGGCCGCTGGCTTCAGCAATCCGCCCCTGTCCAATACCGCGGCTGCGGCCGATCCGGACAACGACGGCCGCAACAACCTTACCGAGTTCGCCCTCAACGGCGACCCGCGCAGTGCATCTAACAGCGGTTACCTGCGCGTGGCCACCGAGGACACCAATGGCGATGGCCTCAAGGAACTGACGCTTACGCTAGCCGTGCGCAACGGTTCGGGTTCGCCCGTGTTCAGCGGCTCGCCATCGCCCTCGGCCACCGTCGATGGGATCACCTACACCATTGAAGGTTCGCTGGACCTTGCATTTCCTAACAGTTCGGTCAGTGAGACCTCTGTGCCAAGCGGCCTGCCGGCCTTGCCCAGCGGATGGGAATACCGCCGCTTCAAGCTCGACGCATCTAGCGGACTCCCCGGCAAGGGCTTCCTACGCGCCAGGATTTCCAACTGAGCGGGGCTTCATGGAAAGATGATGACCGCAAAGACGCAAAGGGCTCAATGCTTGGACCATGACACGCCGATTTCCTCGAGGGTGCGGCCCTTGGTTTCGGGAACCATGACGCCGACAAACAGGAACGACAGCAGGCTGACGCCCGCATAGATCCAGAAGGTGACGGCGGGGCCGACCGAGGGGCTGTTGTCGAGCATCGGGAAGGACAGCAACAGGGGCAGACCGTTTTGTCGGGTGTGGAACACCGAGTTGGAACAAGGTGCCGAGCCGCCCGCGCCACTTTTCCGGGGAGATTTCCGCGATATACACCGGGCAGATCATCGAGGACGCGCCGATGCCCAGGCATAACAGGCCGCACCAGCCCAGGTGTAGGTGATGCTCGCAAGGGCCGGCCCGGCCAATACTGTTCGTATAGGCGGCGCTGGAATGGAAAGGAAGAATGGCGGCGGGCAGGATGCCCGCGCCACCGTGGTCAGGGCATCCTGCCCGGAGCCATCAATTGCCAATCAATCTGCTAACCGAACTGTATTGGCCGGCCCGGCCAACAAGGCAACGCTGGCGACGAGGATGGCGGCGCTGGTGCCGGTGCGGATCCGGCGTGAGAATGCGGTGGTTTTCATAGGAGGATCGATTAAATGTTCACGTCCGAACCAGAAAACCAAACCTCCATCAAGGATATTCTTGAATTGACATCTCGCCAACCGGGTCTAACATGTGACAGCCTGCGGGGTGGCACCTTCTGCTGGAACCCCTCCGCCACCGGTCCAAGCGATGGTGGGTGCTGCTGCCACTGCGCCGACAATTGACTGACCTGCGCCCGCGCCAGGTGGCCGCAGACAATGGCCGCGATGGTGGATAAGAAGGGGACGACCGTGATGCCCACGATCCCGCAAACGAGGCTGGCGACGGCTAGCCCGGAGGTATGTGGTGGTGTGCCGGCGACGGCACCGGGTGGCGGAGTAATAGAACGTCTCAGGCGTGTCCTGCGCCACGACATGTACCTTGCCCCGGATACGCTCCCTTGAGACGTCGGCCGAGTAAGAGCTATACATTTCGTCGAGCAACTCCCGGTTCTGACAGCGGACGGTGACGTTTTTCCTCACCTCAAAGCCCGACAAGGTTTCCCGCGCGTAGTCGTCCGGCACGGTGGCTCTCCTGGAACCCGGCCACGTGACCCCTTTGGGGTAGGCGGAAGGGGTCCTCCTGTGCGGAAGCGGCGGCCATGAACCCGCAGAGGATTAACGAGGTGATAGAAAGTTCTTTTTTCATGAATCGCCCTTTTGCCACAAAGCCTCCGTGAATGTCAAGCGGTTTTGGCTTGTACTGGCGGTCCATATTGGAGAAGGACTCTTGCCATGAGCAGGCTGCGTGCGAGGTTTTTCGAGCGTGACCCGGTCACTTGCGCGCGCGAGTTGATCGGGTGCCGGTTGGTGTGGCATGGCTGTGTCGGGCGGATTGTGGAAACCGAGGCCTACGATGCGGCCGATGACCCGGCGTGCCACACGTGGGTGCGGCCGAGCGCGCGGGCATTTGTGGCAAGCCACCAGGCGGGGGATGCCTATGTCTATCTGAGCTTCGGCAACCACTGGCTGTTCAACATTCTGGTCAAGGGACCGACGGCGGCCGGTTTTGTGCTGTTGCGGGCGCTGGAACCCGTGGCGGGCCATGACCTGATGCGCGAGCGGCGCGGCGCGGCGGTGAAGGATGCCCGGCTGGCGGCCGGGCCGGGTTGTCTGGGCCGGGCGCTCGGCATGGATCGGGCCGCGCATGGGTTGGGGTTTCTGGGCAGGGAAGATTGCGGCATTTTTCAGGGCGAGGGCGTGGGGATTTGCGCGGGGCCGCGCATCGGCATCTCACTGGCCACCGAACTGCCATGGCGGTTCGGCGATCCGGGGTCGGCTTCGTTGAGCCGGAGGTTCTGATCCTGAAGCTTGGGGGAGGAGGTTATCGTGCCGTTGGATTTACGGGGGATTTCGCGGATTTGAGATTTGGGATTTTGTGGAGCGGTTGCAGCGGATGGTAACGACAGGCGGGACGCCCGTCTGCCCTGACAACCGGGGCGGCTGTCTCCCCGAATGTTGCACATTGTCCTTGCGTTGGCGGGAGGGCGGGGCTAGGGCTTGCGGGCGCCTGCCGCCGCAAGCGGGTGGAGAGTTTGTTAGACCGGGCGGTCTGAGTGGGCCCGGCGCGCTTCCCGCCAGCGGTCCGAGGGGTGCGAACCCTTTGAATGCACCATGTATCTAAATCTCGTCCAGCTCGCGGAGTCGTTTGGAGTGTCGGAGAAAGTCGTGGAAGGCTGGATCCGGGAGGAAGGTCTGCCGCACACGCCGGACCGACGGGTGCTGTTGTTTGATCGGGCGCAGGTTGCCCAATGGGCGGCGACGCGCGGGTTGGCGACCAAGGCGGGTTTTTTGGCGGCAGCCGGTCCCTCGCTGAGCGCGGCCTTGCGGCTGGCACCGCTGCTGCACGCGGGGGGGATTTTCCGTGGGGTGGAGCCAGCGGAGGTGGCGGAGATATTCGTGCGGATTGCCATTGGCATGCGCGGGGCGACGCCGCCGGTGCGCGAGTTGTTAGGCCAGCGGCTGCGGGCGGCGGGCGGGG
>Ga0118677_10008213_pt1 | contig 16827 bp, 6 predicted proteins | sample AliMusrvi5mmetaG_FD_86154 | JGI IMG/M metagenome (GOLD analysis project Ga0118677, IMG submission 86154) | reverse complement strand
CCACCGAGGTATTCGCCTGACCCGCTTGATAGTTATTGGTCGCATTGGAGGTCAGCTTGGCGAAGTCTTCCACCGAGAGCGTCAACTCCAGGGCCACGCCCGAGTTGCTCGAACCGTCCGCCTGGATCTGGGAGAGCGCCGTTCCGGTGCCGATCTGCAAGTTCACCGCGCCCGCCGAACCGCTGACCGCCACTTGCGAGTAGGCCAGGCCGGATTTCAGCGCCGTGGGGCTTGTCGTGCCGGAGGAGCCCGACACGTTGAAGTTGGCCGTTGCCCCGGAATTGTAGGTGAGGTCCAGCGTCAGTACGCCAGTGTTGTTCCCATTACCGGCACTGGTTTGACCGCCAGAGAGCACCGTCACCGAACTGGTCACCGAGCCCGTGCCGCTCAGGGTTTTGCCGCTCTGGATATTGACCGCGCTGGTAATGGTGCCGTTGTCCACGACGTTACCCTTGAACGCGCTGGCGTATGCCGTTGTTCCATGATTGATGGTCACATCATTGTTGAACGTCAAGCCGCCCGCTATCGTGCCGTTGTTGACCACCGCTCCATCGACCACGCCGGAACCGTTGAGGGTCTTGCCGCTCTGGACATTGAAAGCGCTGCTGATGTTGCCGTTGTCGGTGATGTTGCCGTTGAACGTGCCGCCCGTCACCGTCGCGCTGTTGTTGACGGTCAGGTCGTTGTTGAAGGTGAGGCTGCCAGCAACCGTGCCGCTGGTGGTGACGGCCCCGCCGATGATGCCGGTGCCTCCCAAGGTTGCGCCGCCGCTCACGCTGAACGCGCTGCCAGAGGAGGTGCCCGTGATGTCAAGCCATCCAGCCGATACCGTTGTCGCGCCGCTGTAGCTGTTGTTGCCCGAGAGGATCGTCCTGCCCGTTCCGTTCTGGACGAATGCGCCCACGCCCGTGATTTTCCCGGAAAGGGTATTCGTGCCGCTCGCAGTGGCGGAAACCGTGCCGCTGCTGTCGATATTACCTGCGTAGGAGGCTCCATTGGCCTGGTTGAACGCCAATACAGCCCCGGAAACCACCGTCGCGCTGCCGCTGGCAATCGACCCGGTGTTGCCATCGCCGATTTGCAGCGTGCCAGCGTTGACTGCGGTCAAGCCACTGTAGGTGTTCGTGCCAGATAGAATCAGGGTCGAGGCCCCTGCTTTGGTAAAGGCGCCAGTGACTCCCGATTCCGTCACATTGCCGGAGAAGGTCGTATTCGTCGTGCCCGTTACCCACAAAGTTTTGCTGGTACCGGAAAGCAAAACGGTGCCTGCACCGCTCAGGCTGCCCAGATTGATAGGGGTGAGAGCATCGCCCCCGTTCGGGTTGAAAACAGCTCCCGCATAGACGGTAAGCGCTATGCCGTTTGGCAGTCGGCTATTGGTCGATTCCGTCAAGGTTCCACTCTTAATGATCAGCGGGCCGCCGAAGGTGGCGTTCACGCCGGTGGTGTCACCCCCAGTGACAAGGTTTACATTGCCGTTAATCGTGACTCCGTTCGACGCTCCCTTGAGCAATGTCGCGGCTATCGTCAGGCTTCCTGTGGGGCTGCCGAGTTGATAGGTGGAATTCCCGGGCGTAAGGGTGGCGTTGTTGCCGCCAGCCGTCACAAACAAATTCATCACACCGCTGGCGCCGATGCTGACGTTGGGCAGCAAGCTAAGATCCAAGGTGGAACCCGCGGCCAGCGTGTTATTGGCAGTCAGGTTCAAATAGCCGGGCGCTGACGACGCTCCTGAACTGCCGCTGATCTGCCCGATCAAGGTTTGTGTCAGGTTATTGGCATTTAAATTGCCGCCCGAGTTAATGATGACGCTGGTGCTACTCGCCGCCAGCGTATTGGCAGCCAGGAGGAGCGTGGCGTTATTGCGGATTGTGAGTTTCCCGGCCAGCGAGAGTGTGCCGCTGCCAACGGTTACAGCGGAAGCAGAACTCCCGTCGCCCACGGTCACATTCCCAAGCACCGTGGTGCCGGTGGTCAGGGTCGATGAGGCCCCGGTATAAAGAAAGGTCGATGTCGGATCAAACGTCACGCTGGCAGTGCCGGAACCTACGGCGAAATTATTACCAACGGCCCCATTGGCCCAGAGGGTGGTATTGGCGCCGACGATAATCCGCAAATTGGAACTCGAAAAATCAAACGCCGCCGTCTTGAAAACGCCGCCCGCGGCGGAACTGGCAACCGTCCAAGTGTCCGCGCTCCCCGAGCTTACAGGCTTCCATCCGGCCACAGCCTCCGTTCCGTCGTACGTAAAGCCGTTCAGGTCAAACACCAGATTCCCCTTGCCCGCGGCGGCTCCGGCGGCATCTCCATACACCAGGGATTTACCGCTCGCCACCGTCAAATTACTGCCCATCTTCACCGTAGTCGTGCCGGAGACATTATCGTTTTCTAATCCGATCGCGCCGATCTGCCCCGTCCCTGCACCGTTGTAGGTGAGGGTCTTGACGATGCTGCCAGTCGCCCCCGCCACTGCTCGGGCGTGAAAGTCGAAAAGTGAGCTGGTGGCGTAGGTAAGGCTTTGATTGACATTGGCATTCAAGGTGAAGCCAAAGACCGTGGCGCCATTGATGTCCGAAAGAACAGCCGAACTGCCGATGGTGTTGGTGGCGCCATAGAGGTAAAGGACAGAGGAATTTCCCCCAGTGCTGTATCCAGAAATGGAAATCGTTCCTGCATTGAACGTAAAATTGCCAACGCCGGTGGTTTGACTGCCAACCGTAAAGCGCACGCCCGTGCCGGTGACTTGGGACAGCGCCAGCGTCCCGGAGTTGATCGTCATACCGTTGGAAATATACGCAATGGTGGCGTTGCCGGTACCGGTCGCGACGGAGACCAACCCGCCATTGAGGGCCAGCGATCCCGACACGGCGTTTGAAGCACCGCTCCATGTCGTGTTATTGCCGATTAACAACTGTGCGCCGGTATTCACGGTAACAGTGGGCGCGGTCAGTGTTTGCGCTTGAAGATCAAGGGTCGCCGTGCCGCTGGTGGCGCCCAGCGTGATAGCGTTCGAAACGTTCAGATTGCGCGCAAGCTGCAACGTGTTGTTGTAGCCGCTGGTTTCGGCGAAATTCAGCGTACCCAAGGCTCCCGTGGCACCGGCATCATAGATCACCGTCCTATTCGCGGTGGCATCATTGAGCGTCGCGGTATCCCCGGTGATCGGGCCACTGGTTCCCGCCCCTGTGGTCCAGCCCGATTGCGTACTCCAGTTCCCCCCAGTCGTGGAAGAGGCCCATGTCACACTGGTAGCGTGCGCCGTCCCGACAAAGAAGGGGAGCGCAAGTGCGACCAACCCTGCAGAGAGCGCCCATCGAGAGGAAGGCGAGATTCCGACGCGCCGAGATTGGCGATTAAGGGTGTTTTTGGATTTCATGGGGATCAGGGGTTTGATTGAGGTGGGAAGCGAATGAAATGTGCGTGGATTTCTTCTAAAAACGGTCCCTCAAAACGAGGGAGAATGGTGGGTTTTGTGTGCGTTACTATGCCTAATATGCAAACATTTCAAGCCAATTTATTGCCTTGTCTGAAAATTCCCAGAGGGCTTAGCGAGGCACAGCGGGGGAATGGCTCATGGGATTTCCAGTTCGGAAAACAGCTCGCCCATGGCGAAAACTTCGTTGGGAGCATCTGCCAAAAGGCCTTTCCATAGAGCCGCGGAGGCCCGAACCCACGGGATTGTTCACTCGGGCTGTATGGAAAATACAGCCGCTTCGCATAGCGTTCCCCATGAGATGGGAACGCGGACAAAATCCGACGGGGCACGCTGCCGCGCCGGACTTCTTCAAATAGACGCCCGCCCTACAACTTCGCTTTCTTTATTTTAGACGCTTTCACGAGCCGGAACGGAATGGAAATGGGCTCCGCCTGTTTTCCCTCGAATTGCGTTTGGATCTGCTGGATAAGGGCGTCGGCCGTGTCGCTAATGCTCAATTCCATCCAGGATGCTGGGAACGGGCATAAAAATTTCATCTTTTCATTGCGATGAAACACCACGCGAAGTTCCTCAGGAACTGAAACGCGGCCTTCTCCGATGGCCCATGCCACGCCTCTGGCGAGCACGTCGGGCCAGACGATCAGCCCATCGGGCCGACTGCTCCCACTCCATAATTTCTGGAAACGATCGTAGCCGAACTGCTCCATTTGTTCCCCGGCAAGCTCCGTCTGCGGAGCGTGAATCCATTCGTCCCTGGTCTCCAACCCATACCGGGGGGCCAACGTCAGAAACTCGCTGGAAAACGGGGCGTAATTCTTGCCGTCCCTGCTTGGCGTAACTGCTGAAATCAAACCCACGCTCCGGCATCCTTGACTCCGCAGTTGCTCCAGGCTGACTTCGAAGAACTGTCGCATATCATACGTGACTTTATTCGGAATCTTCAGCCGACTATAGAAAACCGTTGGGATGGGCAGTTTCTTTAAGCCCACGATATCGAACTGGTTGAAGAAAAGGCATATCAGACCTTGAACCTCATTGTTCTCGATGGCCCGCAGCAGAGGCTCGTAGGGCTCGGTTTGGCTGTCTTCAGGCCGGGAATCAATGAAGGCCTGAACGGCGATCTGCTGATCGCCCAGTTTCTTGCAAAGCGCGTGATGCAGGTGGTGGTAAATGAGCGTTGCCGGTGCCGTGGAAATATTTCGCCCAAAATAAACGGCAACACAGGTCAGTTTTCGCAATTTTTCCGCCACGAAGGTTCCCGCCCCGGGCCGCCGAAAGAGCAGCCCTTCTTTCACCAACGCGACAAGCGCGTTATGCACGGTAAAACTGCTCACCCCCCACACCTCGGCCAAATCGGAAGCGTTGGGGAGCCGGGCGCCGGGCGCGAACTTTCCTTGCAAGATTTCCTGGCGCAGTTGTTCAGAAATCTGGCGGTGAGCGGACAGCGGTTTCAAGATTTGGAATTTCTCGAGTTCCTCGCGCATATATTCCCGCTATATTAATCGTAGCGCAGATACTAAGGCAATAAAGATAAAGCGAATCTCAAAAATCCTTGCGCAAACGTCTGGGGCGGCACGGGCCGTCGCGCTCCCATTCGTCTTTGGGCAATTCTTTTTGAGAATCGCTCTATGCGAAAAGGCTCAAGCAGAGTGTCTTTCCAAAAGCCGGGCGGGTGGCGCAAGCCGCCACCCCGAATGCCCCCGACATTCTCATTTTGTTATCTTGCTGGTTGATGCTTTGCATCCGAGCTGGAGGGCGGTGATTTCCATGTCCGCTTCCCGGGCGACCTCGCCACCTTGGGCGTCCACGGTGTAAGGCCATAGCTCAATCCGGTTGCTGCGCCCGGCTTGCAGAAAGGGCTTGAGATTGAACTCTTCCTGGTTTGCAAAACACTTCACATGCAAGCTGGAAGGGCGGATGGTCTGGCCGTTGACAATGACAGCGTGCATCCAGAGGTTGGGAGAGGTCACGCGCAGGAAAACATCCCGCCCCGCCCACGCGGCCGGGATTTCCACTTCTTTGGCGAGGCTCTTCGCACGCGTTTTACCGGGCATCGGCACGCTCTGACGACCAAGGAAGTCGGCCTGGAGAGCCTCCCATGCGCCAGTGATGTCCACGCTCTCCTCAAGCGCATCCATCGGTTCCAAAGAGATGGCCCCCCCGATGCCCGAAAGCTTCTTTCCGCCCCAAGTGAAGCCGCCGCGAATCTCTACGCCCAACACATTCTCGCCGGGGCGCAGCTGGTCGGTGACATCCAGAACGGAATGCTGCAACTGGAGCAGAGGAGCCGAGGTCGGTAGCGACGTCCCATTGAGGGTCCAGGTGCTCTCGCCGAACGTGAGCGGATGCCCTAAAGCGAACCGGCGCAGCACAATCCGTTTCCCCTTCCATGCCGGGGGAATGACAAACCGCGCCAGGTACAGCCCTTTTCCTTCATAGCTTTTCCAGCGGTCCACGAGCGGGTTCCACTTGCCGAAGGACAACTCCGTCCACTGCGAGGCGTCAAATCCTGGCATCTGCCAATCGCGGGTCTTGGAAAGAGTCTGATCTCCATCGTGGAAGAATCTCCAGGTTTCGAGGGGCAGAGGGGCCGATGCGAGCTGCGGTGCAGACGCGGGGCTGGCGCCATATTTCCTCCAATATTTGACCTTCTCCGCCCACCAGAACGGCATGCCGCCGATCAGGTCCGCGCGCTTGACGCCAAAGACTTTCGTCGCGAAGCCCTCCATCTGCACGCCGGCGATATTCACCCAGCCATCGTCCGTGTATTCAAAAGCCACGGGCTGTTGGGTCGTCAGATCCCAGACCTGCGAAGGGCGGGCGGCGGCCTTGAAGGAGACCGTTCCCGTCACTGGGGCTTTGCTGGAGTTGAAGGCGATACCCCATTCCTGCAAGCCGTTCTTGGTGGTAAATTTGCGGGCCCAGATCGCGCTGCTCGAACTGTTGGCACTGCGCTGTACGCCCAGGTCCGAAAACAATTTTTCGAAGAAGGCAGCCTCAAACTTCGATCCCGATATCCAGATTCCGGAGGCATCCTGCCCGTTGCGCCAGAAGGTCGAACCGAGCACGATGACGCGCCCTTTGCCCAGCGGGCGGTAGCCGACGGCCACGCTGCCATCCGGCCAGCGCGCCAGAGCCACAGCGTCCGGGGTGGTCGGTTCCAGCGCCGTATCGCCTGTCGCCAAGTCGTTCTTGAGCCAATCCACGGCACTGCCTTTACCGCTAAATTCCTGGCCTTCCCAGCCGTGGAAGATCGGTAGGGAATCGGCAAAGCGTATCCGCCCGGTTTGAGGGGAAACAACCTTAAACCCGGTCAGGCTGGCAATCGGCCAGGTATTGGGTTCGAGCAAGGTATGGCGGCCGGTGTTGTGCAGGGCGATGAAGGTGCCGCCCTCTTGCACATATCTGCGGATACCCTGCACCGTAGACTCATCCATATACTCCGTGCCGGTATCCATTATTACCGGATATTTCGCCGCCGCGCCCTGCGCCACCATCTGCTCGGTCACATAGGCGTTGTCGTAGTGTGCCGCTTGCAGTTCGCCCCGGCCGACATCCCAGCTAAACGGGGTGTCGCTGCCCAGCTCGAACGCCTTGGTCGAGCGGATCAGCGCGACCGCGGGAAGCTCGCGCAGAGACTTGCCAAACAATTCAGGCAGCCGTTTGTTGCGACTGAACCAGCCGGACTTTTTCTCTTCAAGCTGATAGTCCTCCAAACTCCAATACAGGTTATGGCTGCTATCGCCGTCGATCAAGATCCAGCCCAGCAAACGGCTCAGTTCTTCGGCGTCTTTGGTCGTCTCTCCGGGCTCGCTCGTGCCATAGAAACCACCGCTCAACCCCAGCCCCGCCATCCACGGTTGATAAAAAGCCTGGCGACCGGTGTTCTGCATTCCCATTCCGTAATGCAGGGCAAGCGCGGCTCCTTCATCGGCCATCGGCCAGCCTGGCGCGGAGAGAATATACGGACGGTTTGCATCGACGCTGCGTGCCACCTCCAGCATCTGCTGATGGTTGCGGACAATGCCGTGGGATTTCCACTCCTGGAGATCCACGAACCGCGCGTTTGCTCCTCGGCCAAGGAACGGATAGCGGCGAGGCTCCTTGGCCGTCAGGAACACCGGCCCGAGGACGCGGGCCTTGGGAACACGAAGAGTCAGTTCGTTTGGCCCGGCCTGTAGGATGTCTTTTACATCCAAGCTGAAGGGGCCGCGGAAAATGCCGGGGGGCTTGTGTTCTCCGAGATACTTGCCGTTGAGCCAGACCTGGACAGTGCTGCGCTCCATGTCCTCATTGCAAACCAGGAAGAGATTTTCCCCCGCGTGTTTTTGAAGCCATTCATCCGCCGTGAATTTCACCCGAAAATCGACAGGTGCCATGGGGATGAACTGTTGATCCTGCGCGGGCGGCATCGCCACCGGAATCCAGCCGCTCGTATTCTCAGAGGGATCGGTGTTTTTGCCCGCCCGCTGCCAGGTCCAGCCGCCGTCGACGCGCAATGCCTCATCGTCAAGCGGCCCAAAGAAGCTGTTTTCATCGGGAATCGCCACTTCCTCCCATGACTTGAAGTGCTGCGGGTCGCCGTACCAGCGGCTGCCGAGCGCCGGGAGATCCAACTGCCGATCCTCGCGCAGCCAGCGGCGAAACTCTTGCAGCCCCGCCGGGCTGTAATCCTGAGCCACTCCGTGGGTGTTCATCTCCACGCCGGGAAAACCGCAGTAGAGATGCCAGCCACCAAGCACAGGCTCTTTCTCGTAGCGCTCCATCATCCGCCGGAGGTAATCCAAGCTGCTGGACTGGCGCTGGGCCAGCGGGATGCCCCAGCTTTCGCAGCTGGTCGGCATGGCACCCAGCTTCAAGCCCATGGAAGTGGGCGACTGCTGCGCCATGCTCTCGGGAAAGCGATTCTGCACCCACAACGGCACTTCGCCAATGGCAGGGCAGGGGATAACCATCCCGCCGTTGCGCACCGCCTCGCCGAATTCGTAATCCAGCGCGGTCCAATCCACCACGCCGGGCGCGGAGCATTGGTCGTTATAGAAAGTGCCCCCTTGGAACGCCAGGGCGCCAATGCCGAATTTTTTGGCAAACGGCCAATGGCTCTCCAGACCTTCCTTACGCACCGACGCCATCGAGTGCGAATAGGACTTGAAGGCCTTCAAGTCGTAGAAGTCCAGATAGGATGGATAGGCCGCGGTCGGCGTCCAGCTCGCGCCCCGCCATTGGGAACGATTCGCCTTGAGCGCCTTCACCAGCGCCTCTTCGGTATCCGCCCCCCAGACGACGACTTGGCGATCCGTCTGTGCCGCAGCCAGAGCGCCGTAGCCCGGCCAGAGATGCAACGTCACTGGCGCGCCGTTCACCTCCACCGTCTTGGTTTGATGTTCCGCGCCAGCATCCCAGAACATATCCGCCAGCAGCTTGCCCTGCAACGCGACCGCGTGGGGGCCATCGGCACAGGAAAACTCCGCCGATTGATGAGAGAACCGCCATGTCACCTTGCCGTAGCCGCGCAGGTCCGCGGTTCCGCTAGTGGACACTTGAGCGTTTACGGACAATCCCACGCTGAGGATTCCGAGAATAACCGTAATGATCCATTTCTTCATGATTGGGGGGGATTTAGGGAAGTTGATTTTTTGGCCTGATGGCCTGTGGAACCGATGACCCACGGGGCCTCCGGCGCCCAGACAACGCGCAGATGTTTGTGGGGAAATTCCAGGCTGTTGGGCTGCGCAATCTTCAAGAACGGCAGACGTTCGGCGGGCATGGCGTCGGCATCCCACAGCGGCCGTTCCGTAAGCCGGCCATGGATGGTCGAGTATCTTACCCGGTCTGTCTTCAACGCATAGCTCATACCCAGGATCGTCTCGCCCACCTTGCAGCGAACGATACGCGTGCCGAGATGGAAGTAATCCAGCACCTCCATGGCCGCCACCCGCTCCAGGAAGGCATCCCAGCTCTCCTCGGCCTTCACGCCGATCACCGCCACGAAACCGTTGAGCGTCCGCCCCAGTTCTTCCTCGGAGAAACATCTCGCCTCCCCCTCGTAATTGAAGAAAGAGATGATTTGATAATGGGCCACACGTTCGATTTTCACCGCTGCCTGGCGGCCCCAGTCCGTAACGTTCAGGCCGCGCAACCCCAGGCGAATCGTCCCGTCTTCCATGAAAACAGTCCCGCCCCGCACTTCGATGCGTTCCATCTCCCCGAAGTGCGTTGGCAAAATGAAAGAAAACCGCAGGGACTGGACGTTCGTATTTGCCAGGGAGAGCGATGGCCTTGTGAGGACCAGCGCGACGCGGCCTTCCTGAACGGTGTGGGTGATGCTATGCGGTTTCAGGCAGTGATCCTCTTTGTGGTCGCCCGGATGCTGGTCGTTGACGAGATAACGGCAATAGGCCGTGCGCAAATCCTCAATCCCCCGAAACGGCGCATGCCTGCGGAATTGCAGGAAAAACATCTCGGACTGCAACTCGCACCAGCTTTCGCCTTCGGACGTTCCCAGGGCGAAATCCTTTTCGGAATAAAACGTGGTGTTCACCTCGCCTGCCCCGTCTCCTCCACGCTCCGCGCTGGCCTTGAGCCGGAACGGATATGTTCGGTTCTCCAGCCATTGCAAGAGATACTCCGGGGGGCGCAGCGGGCAGGTGGAAAGCCAGCCCAAAATGCCCAACTGAGAGGTGCGGTCGTCATGATGGTGAACCAGACGGATCGGATCGAGGCTGATCTCGGTGATGGGGTTGAACGAAGTGCGTTCCCCGAGCACAATCCAAAGCAGGCAGGCGACCGTGCTGAAATGGCCGGTTGAATCCAACTGATACGCCCTCGCATACGGCCCGCCCATCGTGCCGGTGGGCGAATGAAAGTGGCCCAGAACGTCCGCCCACACGCGCTCCACACACTGCGCGGCAAGGCTGCGGGCTTCCGCATTTTTCGCCAGCAGCGCAATTTCCGTGAGATTGATGATGGTCAGCGGCGAATAGGTGGGGCTGGTGTATTCGCTCATCAAACCGCGCCGCGTGAGCAAATCGCGCAGTTGCCTCAGGTTCCACAAGCCGTGCTCGACGGCCTCGCTGTCGCCAAAGTATTCGCCGCCCAGGATCATGCCCAGCGTCGCTTTGGAGGGCATGTTGTCATTGAAGCCGTGGAATTGGTAATCGCTTTGCCGATCCCCCGCATAATCCCTCAGCGCGGGCCTCGCCCAGACTTCCAGCTTGTGGCGCACATCCGGTCTCAGCTTCTCGCCATAAGAGACCAGCATCTGCACGGAATGGTTCGTGACAAAAATATCGAAATCGGCGGCTTCTTCTTCCGGCGTCCGCGTGGGGTGATGATGATGGAACGCCAGAGAACCCAAAATGTTGTTTGCCAGCGCCACGGACTCCTCGTCCCCGGGCAGCAGCCCAAAACACAGCCACAGCGTTACGCGCGTATCCGGTGCTACTCCGGCACCTCGCCATTCCCCTTGATCGTCGAACCATTGGCGGCAAAATTTGGCGGTTAATTGCGCCACATCCTGCCGACGCTCCTCTTGCGTCGAGGCATGGCTGGAGGTTGCCGGGCTATCGTTTTGGATTTTGGTCATCTTGAGGGAGAATTACAGATCGGTTGTTTCAAGCGTATAGGGGCACAAGATCGGCGAAACGGCTTTGCCCGCCAGTTGGAGCTCGATCTGCGAGATCAAAGCGTTGGCAACGAGAGCAGCATCCGATACCAACCAGGAAGCCGGGAACGGGCAGGAGACCGGGATGCCTTCATTGCGATGCAGGACAAGCTTCAGATCACCCGGCACCGAAACTCTCTTTTGCAGGATCGCGGTCACGCAACCGCGGACAACGGTGTCGGGATAGACCAACAAGCCATCCGGGCGCTCCGATTGCTTCCAGATTTCCTGAAACTGGCGGTACCCATATTCCTCATAGTCGCGATCTGCCAGGGGGCCATCGGGAACGCGCACCCAGGCATTGCGCGTCTCCAAATGATGATCCTGCACGCCCTTCGCAAAATTTTGGAAGAGACCGTGAATGTCCTCGGGACCCTCTGTTTGCAGCGGCCCGCAAGGAGAGGCGGCGGTGGGTAAAATGAGCCCCACCGTCCGGCACCCCTGGCGCTTGAGATCTCCCAAGGCCAACCGCATCATCTGAGCGGTGTCCCAGCCCACCCGGTGGGGAACGGGAGTGCTGCTGGAGAGGGCCAAAGGCACGCCCAGCTTCGAGAGCCAGGGTATCTCTTCCCGATTGGTCACCCCCACAATGACCCCCTGGAGGGTGCGCTGCGAAACGGCCTTCTGCAAATCAGCCAACGGTTCGCAATGCCGGGCTTCTGATCGCGTATCCAGCCAGAACTCGTGCCGGATGCGCCTGTTGTCGAGAGCCGCCGTCAGAACCCGGTAAAGCTCTTGATAAAACGCCGTTTCCCGGCCTTGCAAAAAGTTTTGGCCAAAGTAGATGCCCACGCTGCTCAGCCGAGCACTGGAGGCCGTCACAAAAGTCCCTCGTCCTCGCCGGCTCTCAATCATCCCATCCTTGACCAGCGCATCCATGGCCGTCTGGATCGTAAAGAGGCTCGTCTGATACTGGTCCGCAAGCTCCCGCAGTGTGGGCAGCCGCGAACCGCAGGGCCATTCCCCCTCTTCGATAGCGGCTCGAAAACGGCTTTCGATTTGTTGATACGCCGGAATCGTGCAGTCTAAAGTCACCGGAAAATCGGGATCTGATATCTTGTAAGGCACGCTAGTAATCCTATTAGGATCGCGTTTTATTCCCCCACTGCGGCGAAGTAAAGGCTTTTTGGGGTGCGGGTGATTGCAGAATTTACGCGGGCAGAACGAAAACGGCCCGGCAGGGCGCCCCGGAGCAGCCCGGCAGCAGCAAAGGCAGGGCTTGGAAATTGGCGTTCGCTGCCGCTTCGCGCCATCCCTCCGGGAAGAGAAGGTCCTCGACGATCCACACGCCCGCACCGAGCAGGATTTCGTGGGTGCGGCTCCCGCCGATGGAAAAATGGTCGATGCCGACACCTTTTACTTTCCGGCGAACCAGCCATTCCGCGCCTTCCGGGGTGAGATAGGGCGCATGGTGTAACCACGCATCGCTGGCAGCCCTTTGGAGCCCCCATCCGGTATGGATAAGGGCAATTTGCGCGTCCATGGAACCGGCGGCTCCCGGCGCCCGCTCCAGTTCGTGCGCTCCAAGGGGGGCACCGGCGCCGAGAGGGGCGACGTCGAAAACCCGAGCCGGGCCGGTAAAGGCTTCCAGTGGGAAGGCGTCGATGCTCGCCCCGCCAGCCAGCTTGTGCAACGGGGCGTCGAGATGCGTCCCGCTGTGGGAGGCCATGTGCAGCATCTCCAGGCGCCATCCGTGTGTCGGATGGTCCGCGATGCGGGAGACCTCGACCGGCGGGTGTTCCGGGCAGTTGGGGCAATGGTCAAACAACGGCTGCGAAAGATCGAAGAGGCGGATCATAGCCCCGGCCTTTCATATTCCACCTCGAACATTTTGAAGATGCGGAAATCGGTGAACTCAAAGGTGAGTGCACCGGCCTCGGTGATTTCCGCGGGCTGGTTCTCTCCTTCCGGCAGCGAACGCACCGCCAGGGGACGCCGGCCTTGATCCAGTTTGACCCGCACCGAGCCCGAACACGGCAGGCAGTCTTCGCTTTCTCGAAGGGAGACAAGGCTGATATTGAGGCGGTTCTCGGAAGCCTTTTCAAAAACCGTCAATTCCACAAAACGCGGCGCTTGCGCTTCGACGTGCGCACGGCCGGCCAAAAGGCGTTGCAGCAAATGGCTGACGACGTTCCTGCTGATCTCGGGGCTTTCCGCCTCGATGGCTCCCGCCGCGTAACAGGCCGTCCCGCTGCCGTAAGCATTCCATGTGATGGCCGCTTCCGTGCCGGTGGGGCCGGGAGGCGTGCAATGGATGCTCGCAAAAGACGGTTCCAAAACCGTGCCTCCGTTTTCCGGGTACCAGGGGAGCGTGAGCGTGGCCAGTGCCTTTGCGGAGGTAGTATGAATGCCGATATGCCCCCCCCTATGGATGAGGTGTTCCTGTGGGGAAACCAGCTTGGCCAAATCGGAATCCGTCGGCGAGATGAACGCAAGACCATGATCCATGGAGGTCTGCTTCGAGACCCCAAACACATCGGCGAGGCCGAAATCCGTCCGCTCCTGCCCATTTTCATCCACAAGGCTGGAATAGCCGCTCGCGTAGATCGAGCCGCCTTGCTTGACGTATTCCCTCATGGCGGCGATTTCCACCTCCGTCATCACCAACACATTGGGCAGCACGATGACTTTATAGTCATGCAGCCGGTCGAGGTTCTGCTTTGCGATGACCGCATAGGGAATATGCGCCTCCTGTAAGGTCCTGGCTGCGCCTTTCACCGCGTCCAGATGCGGCACACCAAACCGGGCAGCCATGTTGTCGGCCTTTCGCGTATATTGACTCACGTCGACTCCGTTCTCCCGGAAGTCGAACCGCGACTCGGAGCTAAAGTAGATCGCGACATCCGCCATCAGGGAACCGCCCAGGAATTTCTCATAGGGTGCGAAGCGTGAGAAAATGCGGGAAATGCGCTCGTAAACACCGGCATTGAGAGTGCCCACGGGATCGATTCCATCAATAAACATAAAGGCCGCGCCATGTGCGGGAGCCAACGATGCCTGCGTTTCCATTCGCGTGGCGCTCTTCATGGTCACGTGATCCCAAAGATCCACGCAGCGCGAGGTATGGAACTCGAAGGGCTTGTGTGCGCTCAGCGACTCGAAAAGCTTGCAGACCAGGCTTTGTTGAATCGCGGGGCCGTAAAAATCGCCGCTGGTATAGTCGCAATGCTCCGTGAGCGAAAACGGCATGCCCAGGTGCCAATCATGCAACACGGGGCTCATCTGGTGAGTCACCGTCATGGAGGGGCGCGTCCGCCGGACGGCTGCGGTCAACGCGCCCGCCATCTCGCTCATCCAACGCTCGCGGGCCCGCTGGAACTTCATCCACACCGGGTTGTTCCAATCCACGGTGGTGGGAATATCCGCGCCCTCTTCCTTCAAAAACCGGGCGCGGCAATGCGGGCAATAGCAGATATAAGGCCAGAAGAGCATGTCGAAAAAGATCCCCTGGAAGGGATATTTGCCGCAAAGCTCCTCCGTCTGGGCCACGGCCCAATCCCGGTAGGGCGAGTTGGGGCAACACACGCCGTAGCGGCTCTGCTTGTAGACGGAGCCATCCCCCAGCGGCTGGATGCGCCAATCGGGGTGCAGCAGGAAAATCTCGTTGTTGTAAATGGCACTGTAATAGGCAACGACGGCCACGCCGTTTTCCTGGAAAATCCGCACCGCGTCGCCCACAAAGTCTTGCCCACCCAACCCCTTGTGAAGTGGGCCAAGCTTCGACGGGTAGAGGGCATGGCCCACGTGCGAGTTGCAATAGAGCATGGTGCTGGTGACATTCCCTTGCAGAATCGTCGCGCAATATTCCCTGGCATTGAGCTTTGAGAGGAACTGCGGATTCCAGTCCGGGATATGCATATCGACCAGCAAACGGCGATAGCAACGTTGATACCAATTGTCTAGAGGAACGAGTTTCATAGGTGGGAGAATCGTTGTGAGCGGGTTATGCGATTTGAACGACGGCTTTGATGACGCCGGATTCCGGTTTGATCCAGTCGGGGAATACCGTTGCAACCTGATCAAACGTGGCGTGGTGCGTGATCCACGGGTCGGTATTGATTTTGCCTTCTTCGATCAGCGAGATGATCCGGGTAAAGTCGCGGCTGAGCGCGTTCCGGCTTGCCAGGATGGTCAACTCGCGGCGGTGAAGGAACGGCACCTGGGGGAATTCAAGATTCTGCTGCGTGATGCCCACATAGACCACGCGACCGGCGAATGCCGCGAATTCCAGGGCGCGAACCATGGAGCGATTATTGCCGGTGGCGTCGATCACCAAATCCGCAAACTGCCCCTCGGTGAGCTTGCTCAGCGCGTCCGTGTCGGAATCCCCTCCGCAGGCGAGGATCGTGTCCGCAATGCCCAGTTTTTCGCGCACAAACGCGAGCCGTTTTTCCGAAATATCCATCACGACGGGCCTTGCCCCGGAAAGTTTGGCGAATTCGGCGGCGGATAACCCGATGGGCCCCGCGCCAATAATGAGCACGTTTTCACCGCGTTTTGCATTGCCCCGGTCCACCGCATGGCACCCGATGGCGAGCGTTTCCACCAGAGCGCATTGGTCGGGGGTCAACTTCGGCGCGGGGTGCAACTTGCGAGCGGGCAGAATGATGCGTTCCGTCAGCCCGAGGGTGCGGGCCGCCGCAGCCATGTTGCCGTGATGGGCCTGTAGCGCGTCGGCGATCATTTCCTGCTCCAAGGTGTAGAGCATGCTTTCCAATTTTCCGCCGGACGCCGTGCCCGCATCGGCCTGTTGCAGGGAAGGCGGCAGGTGGTAGCCGTGGATCACACCGTCGGTGGTCAGCAGGACAGCCCGCTCAATGCAATTTTCCAGCTCGCGCACATTGCCCGGCCAATGATGCCCGACCAGCAGGTCGATGGCGGTGGCGCAGATGCGCTGGATCTTTTTGTGGTCTGCCTGGTTGTACTTCCCGATGAAGTGGTCGACCAAGGGCAGGATATCGGCTTTGCGCTCCCGCAGCGGCGGAATGTAGATGGGGAAGATGTTGAGCCGATAGTACAGGTCCTCGCGGAATTTTCCTTCCTGCATCAGCCCTTCCAGCGACCGGTTGGTGGCGGCCAGCACCCGGACATCCACGGCCACGGTCTGATTGCCGCCCAAGCGCTCGAATTCCCGCTCCTGCAGGACCCGCAGCAGCTTGATCTGGGTGGCCGGCGACAAGTCGCCAATTTCGTCGAGAAAGATGGTGCCGTTGTGGGCCAGTTCGAAACGCCCCTTTCGGGCTGCCACGGCGCCGGTGAAGGCGCCTTTTTCATGGCCGAACAGCTCGCTCTCGATGATGTTTTCGGGCAGGGCGGCGCAGTTGATCTTGACGAACGGTTTTTGCGCGCGCGGGCTGTTGCAATGGATGGCCTCGGCGACCAGTTCCTTGCCAACACCGCTCTCCCCACGGATGAGAACCGTGGCGCTGCTGGGAGCCACCTGTTGAATCTGGTGTAAGACCGACCGCAGCGCTCCGGAATTGCCCACCAGGCGATGGTGCAGCAGCCGCTCCAGCAGCTCGCCCTGCAACCTTTGGTTTTCTTCCGCCAACGCCCGCATCTGGGTTTGGCTGGCCTGGCGCAGCCGTACCGCTTGGGCGATGAGGGAGGCAATGATGGACAGCAGCCGGATATCTTCCGAACAGGCGATATCATCGGCGAACAGCCGGTCGGCACTGAGCGCGCCGATGGTCTCCTCACCGAGCTGGATAGGCACGCAGATAAAAGA
>Ga0118677_10005853_pt2 | contig 16828 bp, 10 predicted proteins | sample AliMusrvi5mmetaG_FD_86154 | JGI IMG/M metagenome (GOLD analysis project Ga0118677, IMG submission 86154) | reverse complement strand
GTTTATGATGGGGGATGTTGCCCTGTCTTTCTCTTTCTCGAAAGAAGTAGTCGATTGCAGGTTCGGGAGTAGGAGAATGAGTAAGAGAAAGAGAAAGAGAAAAAGCAGGGAATTGGTGTTGAAGGAGTTCTGCATGGAAGGTTGTGGCCCGACAGTCGGCGTTTTCGATTCCGGAGTTGGGGGTTTGACGGTAGCACGCGCTATCCTGCGGGCGATTCCCGGTGTGCGTCTGTGCTATTTCGCCGATACCGCGCATGTGCCTTATGGGCCGCGTCCGTTGACGCAGATCTGTGATTTCGCGGTGCAAATTATCGAATTTCTCTTCGCGCAAGGAGTGGATGCGGTGGTGCTTGGCTGTAATATGTCGTCAGCCGCCGGAGCGTATGCGGCTGCAACGGAGCGCATAGCCAGGCCTATTTTCGATATCATTCAACCTGGCTGCCGTGCCGCCTGCACTGCGTCAACGATTGGAAAAATCGGTGTTATTGCCACACAAGGCACGGTGAATAGCGGCGTCTATGGACACACATTACGCACCATGGGGATTAACGCGATTTTTGAGCAAGCATGTCCGGCATTCGTACCGCTGGTTGAGAATGGACAGTTGGATGGCGCCGCGGTGGAAACCGCGGTGATGGATTATTTAACCCCACTGTGCGCCGAAGGCGTAGATACCCTCATCTTCGGCTGTTCGCATTACCCCTATCTGCGCGAGGTTATTCAACGTTTCATGGGCGACGGCGTGCGGTTAATTGACCCGGCCGAATTTGTCGCGCGCGAGGTTGCGGAGCATTTCCACACATCCACCGATGATGCGACGGACCCGTCTCGCCATCGCTTTTACTGTAGCGGCGATCCGCATAGCCTGCGCCGTGAAGGTGAACGTTTCCTCGGTTTACCCCTTCTCAATGTTGAACAGGTTAATGTGCCAACTGAAAGAGTGAAGGGTGAAGAGTGAAGGGTGAAATATCGTTTTACGATTTAGGATTTAGGATTTGTAGCTGCTGAGTGACTCGGTCATAGGGGACTGTCCTCGGATCTGGTGCTCACGTGGTGTGATCAGGCTGTATTCGGTGTTGGTACCGCCATAGTGAATGATGCCCGTTCAGGGACTGTCCCCAGGTAACCGGATTCTCTTCGGCGCAAAGGTGAGAGTCCTGAGGGACAGTCCCGGAGTGGGCATTATCCCCAACGCGGTTTAACATTTCATAGACGTTAGTTTCCAAGCAATACATGCGCAAGTAACGAGGACAGTACCCGATAATATACTCCCTGATTTCTCCTCATTGTCTTTTATCGTGTTCTGTGTTACGATCTATTTGTTGAGCTTGTTTAAATGTTTGCTCCGCGAGGCGACTCTCTGTATGGTTTCGCTTTATAAGCGAAGATCATTACAGATGAGTCAAGTTTCAAATTGAAACAGATTCGTGGTGGCAGACCGGTGAACCTTGAACTTTGAACTTTGAACAAGCCCGTATGAACCCGCCAAGGGGGAGTAGCAGAGCCGGCATTCCCGGCTCCTGGCAGGTCAACAATCTCGGAGGGAGCATCCCTCCTGGTCTGCCTAACCGGATCTCATCCGGATGTGAGACTTTTGGCTGCGCAGCACTGCGTGGCCGAGGTTAACCGTCACGCCGGAGGAGATTATGTCAATACGAAAGTACCTTATCCCCATCGCTCTCGCCGTCGGTGTGACCTTACCCGGGGTGTATTTGCGCCTCAGCGGTACCGCCCAGGCAATCCTCACCGACCCCACTCCGCATCGCGCGCTGGTGGCGCTGGTCGCGGTCTGTTCCGGTATCGCCGTGCTGGGCGCCTCCTTCTTGTTGCTCTGGGCCTGCGACGCTGCGCAGGAAGATATCTCGCAGACGCTGGCGCTGGCTATCGTCGCGCTCATCGCCGTGTTGCCTGAATACGCGGTGGATATCTATATCACCTGGCAAGCCGGTCAGCATCCCGCCTACGCGCCACTGGCCATCGCCAATATGACGGGTGCCAACCGGTTGATCATTGGTGCGGCGTGGGCAGTGGTCGTGGGAATCTACTGGTTGAAAACACGCAGGGCAGTGCATATTGAGCGCGACCGGCGTACGGAACTCCTCTTCCTCGGCCTGGCGACCGCCTATGCGATCATCGTGGTGCTGAAAAACTCGCTGACCTGGTATGACGGAGTGGTCTTTTTCGCGCTGTATCTGCTGTATATACGAATTGCCGGGCGGCGACCGGTGGAGGAAAGCGACGCGGAAGGGCCTGCCGAGTTGCTGTTGCGCCTGCCGACCAGCCTGCGCCGGATTGCGACGGTGGGATTATTCCTCTTTTCCGCGCTGATCATTCTGCTGAATGCGCAACCCTTCTCGGAGGGGCTTATAACTACCGGCACATTGTACCATATCAATAAATTTTTGCTAGTGCAGTGGCTGGCGCCGCTGGCATCGGAAGCGCCGGAATTCACCGTGGCCATCATGTTTGCCCTGCGGAAACGGGCGGGCATGGCACTGGGTAGCCTGCTATCTTCGAACTTAAACCAGTGGACGTTGCTGGTGGGGATGATCCCCTGGGTTTATGCGCTGTCGCACCATTCATGGCGGCAGCCGATTCCGATGAATGCCGGCCAGATGCACGAAATTTTGCTTACCGCGGCGCAATCACTACTCGGTATCGTCATGCTTTCAGCGCTGCGTCTGTCTATCGGACAGGTGTTGCTGCTCTTCACGCTCTTCCTCGGCCAGTTGATCCTGCCCGAGTTCGGGCGGCTGCATCCGCAATGGCTGCCTTTCGGTCTGCGCGTGGAGCAGATCCATCCTTTCTTCTCCTATAGCTATTTCATTCTCGCCCTCGCCTTCTTCCTCGACCGCCCGCGCCACTTGCTCTCACTACGGCATGGCGCCAGAGTTAGCCTGTCCATACCGAAATTGCGAAAATGAGAACTGACTCAATACCTGTGACTTAAGGAATTATTAGCTTGCCATTCGCGTGTTTACCTAACCCCCCAGCCCCCTTCCTTCTCAGGGAAGGGGGCCGGGGGGTTAGGTGAATGTTAGCAAGGCTTAAGTCACCGGTATTAGAACTGACTCCCGTCCAGGTTAGCCGTCATCTTAATCTATCTGCTTAATCTCCATGCTTAATCTTTCTATATTCTCTGTTCCAAATAGGGAATCATGCCAGAGTAAGTGAAAAGCTTAAGAGAGATTAAGCATGAAGATTAAGCATGGAGATTAAGCAGATAGATTAAGAGGGAACACTCCCGGCAGGAGAGGATAATCCCATGGTATCATTAACCTGCTAAAAACACTTAAGCACCAAAAATAGTTAATCCTGTTAATCCTGTAAAAAATTCCGAGATAATGCTGTTGCAGCTAACGGGATTATCAGGGATAATTGGGACATGTCTACTACACCTGAGTATCTTGCCAACCAACCGAACCGGGGCATGCTTGCACGTCTGCCGGATGAAGTGATGAGCGACCGTTTTCTGCGTGTTTCTTGTGACCCGGTGTGGCGCTGCGGGACGAACAACTTCGAACGCGAGGGTTCAGTGTTGGATTGGCGCAAGGCACTGCCTATCGGCAACGGCGATTTTGGCGCGGCCATCCACGGCTATCCGGACAACTATACCTTTCATATCGCGAAAAACGATGTCTGGTGGGATAACATCGATGGCCTGGATCCCTACCCGAACATGCCTTTCGCTGAGTTGCGCACACGCGTGGCAGCCGGTGACCTGGCTGTCAAAGCTGATATCCGTCGCTCCGCCATGGAACATTTTCACGCCAACCCCACGCCCGCCGGTTGCGCGCGCCTATCCCTTCGGCTTTGCGGCAGCGGTACTTTCTTCAATGTGAAGGAGTACCTGAATATGATGAATGCCACCGCCTCCACCGAATTCTGTGTTTCACAGAATGGGGTGGATGGCGGGGCATTCTGGATACAATCCTTCGTCGCGCGCGTAGAAGAGGTGCTGGTGATCCGCTTGCGTCCACCCCAGGAGCTGAATAATCTGGGCGCCTTGCGCTTTGAGTTGGGTCGCGATCCGCTGGAACCGGACGAGTTGGCGCGGCAGCGCATGAGCCGGGAGGAATTCGCGCAGAAATACCATCCGCATACCGAGGCTGATGGCCAGTTCGGCTGGTTCACCATGCCGCTTTCCGGCGGGGATTCCTATACGGTGATGATCGGCGCTGACGTGGAGGACATGCGACTGTCCGCAGACGAAGACGCTGTGCGCGGGCGTGCTCTTCCCCAGGATGGCCCAGTCACGCTCTATCTCACCGTCGTCAGTTCACACGATGCTGATGACCACGTCAGTGAGGCGCGGCGGCGGCTGGAGCACGCGCTGGCAGTGGGTTTTGGCACAATCGCCGGGGAGCACGGCGCATGGTGGAACCGTTACTGGAGACGGTCATGGATCGCCATGCCGAAAGGGTATTCCGAACGGCCATGGTACTGGGGGTTGTATAAAGCCGGCTCCGCGCGGCGGCCAGGAAAAGTATGCCCTGCGTACGGCGCCCCCTGGCGCAAAGGCAATTACCTGAACTGGGGAACCTTTACCCTCGGTTATGAAGAGACGAAATATAACCTGGGATTGTTGCCGACGAACCACGCCGAATTATTGGAGCCATGGATTGCCGTGGTACGCCGGGCGGCAGAGCGCTGTCGTCCAGGCTTTACGCGTTTCTACGGCATGCCTGGCATCGCCTTCCCCTTTGGCTTCACCTGGTCCGGCTATCCCGTGCTCTACACCGCGCTCTACAATTCCACCCCCATGTGCGTCTACACCGCGGGAGAAGCCGTGAAGTGCGCTTGGGATTATTTCGATTTCACCGGCGATATGGACTTCCTGCGCCAGGTCGGCTACCCGCTGCTGCGCGAGGTGGCAACATTTTACCGTGCCTACCTGCAGGAGGAGGCCAACGGAGAACTCGTCATCTTCCCATCACGCTACAACGAATATGATAGCTGGTGCGAGGCGATGGACGATTTTATGCGCAACAGTGTGTTGGATATCACCATGTTCCGTCAAGTTTTCCGGCATGCGAGCCAGGCGGCAGCGTTGCTGGGGGTAGACCAGGAAGCCGCGGCAGCATGGCAAGACGCACTGTCCAGGCTAGCGCCGCTGCCCACCTGGCCGGACGGCTCCTGGAAGCCTGCCGAAGACTGGCACGAACGCGGTTTCAGACCTTTTGCCCCGCACCCGTGCCTGTTTGAAACCTGGCCCATCACCGTCGGTGACGAAGCGGATGCCTGGCACGGCACGCAGGCGTTGCGCCGGCAAGCGCGGGCGACATACGAAAAATGGCTCGGTCATCATCCCCTCGATACCTGGGACCGCTGTTTTCCATTCATCGCCGCGGCGCGCATGGGTGATCGCGCATATACAGAACAGATTCTGCGCCACCTGCAGACGATTCCGGAAGCCGGAAACCTTGAACGCGCCGATCCGCCGGATACCGGCGCGCAGGATGGGCACAGCCCCTTTGTCGTCGACGCCGGCTCCGCCTTCCCGGCGGAAGTCGTCACCGAATGCCTGCTGCAATCGCACGGCGGCGACATCCATCTTTTCCCAGCCACTCCGCTCGCGGGCCATTTCGCCTTCCATTCCCTGCGCGCCCGTGGCGCCTTCCTGGTCAGCAGTGAATTTCGCGATGGCATAGTGCCCTACGCGCTAATCCAGAGCTTGCGCGGCAATCCCTGCCGTATCGTCAATCCTTTCGGCGAAGCGGAATGCCGCGTGCGCTGCCTGGATAACGGAGAGGTGATACCTGTGGAACGGCCAACCGGGGACATTCTGGAATTCGCGACGAAGGCTGAACACCTGTATGTGCTGGAAACGCTGGCCTGCCCGCTCGAACTGGTGCCGGAGATTCAGTTGCGGATGTAGGATTTAGGATGCAGGAAACTCACGGGAACAGCCTTGGGCAGGCATGATCGACATATTGGCTCTCTGTATCGAAGTGCATGCCGTTCCTCAATAGCAAGTATCGTTCGCGAAGACAGTTCCCTGAACGGCAACCACTGGGGACTGTCTTCGCGATGAGTGCCCGGAATAATCCATATTCAGCAAGTCGTCACTCGTCTTCCAGTATGACATTGACGCTTGCTTAAGGCTGTCCCCGGTGATTCGGATTGCGCTGGAAACTCACGGGGACAGCCTTGGACAGGCATAATTTACATCATGGCTCTCAATACCAAAGGCTTAAGCGTTCTGCGCAAGCATACACCGTTCGCGAAGACAGTCCCCTTAACGCCTTAACAGCATCACTTCGGCTTAACGCCAACCGCGCGGGTCCTGGTAGTGCGGGAAATTCCCATTTGCACATGTTGACTGCGGTCCATCCGTCACTAAACACAAAGAGGGGGTCAAGTCATGGAACGATAACGGGAGCATACCTTACTGTCCCTGCAAATGCAGCCCGACCCGGCTATTCCACGTCCAGATGCGCGAGAGGCGCAGGTCGGTGATGCCGGGCGGCTCTGGCTTGAGCGGTTGGTAGCGCATTTCGCGGTCGTCGCTTAATAGTTCGCGCAGGCGATTGGCCGGGAGATTGGGCGGGTTGGCGAGAAATTCTGTCCCGAGGCGGCGGTTCAGATCTCCGAGCCAGGCGCCGGCGCCGGCGAGTGGCGCCGGGATGCCGGAGTTGCCCAGGAAGAGTAGTTGACCGCCGGCGCAATCGCCGGCGCAGGAGATTTCCGGGTTGCCGCCGGTATTGTCCACGCCGACATTCAGCGAGACGAAGCGGCCATGCCAATCGGTGAAGGCATAGCTCACGCCGACGCCTTTTAACGTGGGGTGGGTGAATTGCGCGTCATAAGCGCAATCCAGCGTGAAGCGGCCATTGCCGTGCAGCAACATGTGGAAGGGCAGCCAGTTATTTTCGTACCAGCAGTCGCGCACCACCAGTTTTCCGCCGCGTTGCACGTCCCAGCGTCCGGTATCGCCGCCTTGAATCAACACGCCCGGCACGGAGTGGCCCGCCTGCGCCGCCGCACCGCCTACCACGCGCACCGCGGGATAGGGCGCCCATGGGTCAAGCTTCTCCTGACCATCCCATTTGCGATTCCACCCGCCTTCCAGCCCGGTGCCTTCACAGGCGAGAATCTGCACAAAGGTGTGATCCAATCCCTCGATGAGCGTGCCGGCGCCGAACAGGCCATTCGGGTTACACTCCTGCAGCGTCACCTTCCCCCCCGGTTGATCGATGCCTGCGACTTGAATAGCATCCTGTAAAGAGGGCGCCGGGATATGCTCAAGCCCTCCGGTGCCGGGGGTGCGAAGTTTGGCATCCGCGCGCTGCCAGGGTGTTGTGGTAATGATGCCGAAATCGCGCAGGCGCGCTTGCGCGGGGCCTTTAATGCGCAGCACCGGGCCTGCCGCTTGCTCATCGGTCCATGTCAGCAACGTGCCCTGGGGCGTGCCCATGGTATAGCAGCCGTCTCCCAGCAGGTTAATGCGTGCACCGGCGGGAATCAGCAGCGTCTGCTGCAGCGGATAGCGTCCCTGCGGGAGATGCACCACCGGCCAGGCATCCGGCCTGGCACTGGCCAATTTACACGCTGCATCGATAGCCTGCTGGATGACGGTAGCGTCAGCGCCCGCCGGCACTTCAAACACCTGGCGGTCATGCCGTGGCAACACGCCGGGCAATAGCGGCGCTTTAATCAGCTTCATTTGCGCCTCGCGCTTTGTCACATGTGTATCCAATTCAAAAAGTTGGCCTTTGACCAGCAAGGGGTTGTCCACGGTAAACGTGTTGCCAATAGCACTGAGTCCCATCGCAGCCCAACCGTCATGGAAATTCGCGGCGATTCCCTCCCACTTCGGTGCGCCGGCCAGCGATACTCCGGCGCGTACTGCCGGTCCCTTCGCGCCAGGTCGCGAAATGATCACATTGTCCATCAGGTGGACATTGCCTTGCGTTTCCAGCACAATCGCGTCATCTTCCAGAGTGTTCACCACCACGTTGCCTTGCAAATGCATCAACGCGCCGTTGGGACCATTGTTTTTCGCATGTACGAAGCGGCGTGAGCTTTCGGAATAGTTATTGCGCAGGGAAAAGAATCCGGCATGCCAGATGGTGAAATCCGCTTCCTTCGAATTGCGGAAGACGCTCTCATAGATATGCACCACTCCGCCGTGCGGCTTTGGTTCGTTGGAGACGCCGACGTTACAGTCGGTAAAGGTGCTATGCCAGACCCAGTAGTCAACCGAATTAAAGTGATGCAGGCCGATGCCAAACTGCGAGCAACGCAGAAATTGACAGCGCTGGATGAGCACTTCGGAATCCAACCAGAGCTGCTTGCCGCCGCCATCAATCCCGATAGCCATATCTTTGAAGACCATATCCGCCAGCGAGATGCGATGCGATGGAGTCTGCTCCGGCGCTTTGGAGTCGTTCCATTGGAAGGCGAATCCGGAGGCGGCCTTGCCGGCGCCGTCGAAGGTCAAGCGCTCAAAGCGGCTGTTGCGGCCATTGAACCAGAACATTTCCGCCGGATGCCTTCCATCCCACGCCTTCCATTCCGGCGAATTAAACACCGGCACGCGCGGCGCGCAGTCATACGCCGGACCATCCCAGCGTATAATGGTCGTTGCCGGATGCTCCCCGATCAAAAAAATCCCCGAAACCCCGGTGCGCACCAAAGTTTTGGTAATGCGATAAGTTCCGGCCGGAATCCAGACCGCCCGTCCCAATGCCGGCGTACCGACGCTGTCGAGCGCCTTTTGTAAAGCGGCCGTGTCATCCGCGTTGCCGTCGCCCACCGCGCCGAAGTCCTTCTTCAAATTATACCAGGACGGAAACGGCCCGAGGAATTCCTCGTCCCAACCCGTCTCCGCGGCACGCAACGTCGCGGCAACACATAGCACAACGCAGCAAATTCCCAGCCAGGTGATAGTGCGCATCGAAACTCCTTTATGATTCTGCGTGATAAGCTCGATGGATTATACTCTTTCCTTGCGTATTCACTCAACAACATTTGGGTTATTCGCAGATCGTTTTTAGAGTCAGGATTCAGGATTGTTCTGTCATTTGCTGACTGGTAATACGGTCCCCACCACAATCCTGAAGTTTAGTACCTTAAGCCTTCGAAACTGCGATAAAAAATGATCATTATTACGTATGTTGATGGTTCTATCGCAGTTCCGAAGGCTTAAGGTACTAACAACCTGCCTGTTTCGGTTGTAAAATTTTGAGCAGGAGCAGGAAACAATCTGCAATTCCAATCCGATAGCTAAACACGATACTTCTGCCCCATTTACTTTCTTAGTTTCCGCCTTTTCTCAACTGTGCTATCATGTGTAAGATGTTACCGAGTATATCTTCGCCTTTTTCATACAGGAGAATCTGATGCTTACGAGTGCAATGGTAAAGGAAATTGGATTGGCGTGCGGGGCGGACCTGGTGGGTATCGGCTCTATGAGCCGGTTTGCAGGCGCGCCGCCTGATCATGATCCGCGGTTCATTTTTCCAGAAGCCAGGTCGGCGATTGGGCTGGGGTTCCGCATTCATCGCGGAGCCTTGCGCGGGCCGGAGGAAGGGGTGGCTTTCGGGATGTATGGCGCGGAAGGCTATGCCAATACCAATAACGCGCACATTCCCGTGGTGTTGCGCGAACTGGGTTCGTTTATCGAGGATCAGGGGTATGATGCCGTGATATACGGTCAGGGACACCGTCAAACGTGGGGTCCAACCGGAACCCCCGTGCGCCCGGGCTATCCCAGACCGGATATCCTGTTGCATGACCGCATTGCCGGGGTGATCTGTGGCCTGGGAGAGATCGGCTGGAGCAAAATTTTCCTGACGCCGAAACTCGGGCCCCGGGTTCGCCTGGCATTCATCTTCACCGATGCCGAGTTGGAAGCTGATCCGCTGGTTGAGCCGGGTACTCTCTGCGACCGTTGCCTGCAGTGCGTACGCGACTGTCCGTCGGCGGCGATTCCCGGCAAGGATGGCGAGACGGAAGAAGTCACCATTGAGGGGAAAACATACAGGTGGGCTAAACTCAAGGAAACCCGCTGCTTCATTGGCTTCCAGGCCGCCAATCCGGAAAAGAATCCCTTCCTCGGCAAGGCGATGGACGGTGCTAATCCGGAAACGCGACGCCTCATCGAGCAGGCATACATGGCAGGTGATGCCCCGGAAGATGACGCTTTTCGGATGCAGGTGAGGAACCACGTGGAAGAATATTTTCGTCCCAGCGCCCAGGGTAACAAACTCTATCATTACACGGCAGCAGTCTGCGGCGCCTCCTGCATCCGTAGCTGCATGGTTCACCTCGAACAGCGCGACAAACTCACCGACAAATTCCATACGCCGTTCCGCATCCGCAAACCCTGGCGTCTTCGCTGCGAAGGAGATGAGCAGGTGGCCGTGCCACAGGAAGACGAAGCGTCGAAATGAATCAACGATGGAATGATATTCCTTACACTAGCGAAGCTGGAGAGCGCAATAAAGGCGATTTTACGATGCCGGCGGGGCATTGCCGTGGGTGTGTGCTGCTCATCCATGGCGGCGGTTGGATCACTTTCGCTAAGGAGCGGATGACCGGCATAGCCGAGTTCCTCGCTGAGCATGGTTGCGCATCATTTTCGATCAACTACCCCTTCATCTCCACACATCCCTGGCCCGCCTGCGGTGACGCCTGCCTGGCGGCAGGACGTTTCATTCAACGCGGCGGTCTGGACCAGTTTGCCGACCTTTCGACAAAACCGCTGTTTGTCCTCGGCGCATCGGCCGGCGCGCATCTGGCGCTGATGACTGGCATGCGCATGGGCGGGATTGCCGGTATTGCCTCCATCGCCGGGATATCCGATTTGCAGGCTTTGAGCGAACTGAATTGGTTTACCAGCATCGTACCTGATTTTTTCGGCATGGAACGGCCGGAGAACGCAGATTGGCGGGACGCGTCGCCGCTGTCGTTCGTGCAACCAGGATTACCGCCGCTGTTTCTATCGCACGATCATAACGACGAGGTGGTTCCGTTCAGCCAGGCCGAAGAGCTGGCAGCAAAGGTAGCAGCCTCGGGAAACGAAGTCGATTTCTACGCCTACCATGGCCCCGGCCATCTCATGTGGGTCGATCTGGAAGCTGAAAGCCTTCGCCTACTGCCGGGAATCGAGCAACGACTGTTGACGTTCATCGAAAGATGCATGGTGCGGTGATGAAACTGGCTGTCGGATATCAGCTTCCCAACTCCCATGCCGCAGGATCGGCGCTGATGGAGGCTATCGGAGCATATCGTCACGCCATCGGCGAGATGTATTTTGCCGGACCTGGTGAACCAAGTGGACGTCTGCCATTGGGATTGGATAGCGAGTTGTCTGATGACGAGATTCAACGGCAACTCATGGCCGACCTGGCGACGGTCAGCGCGATGGGCATCGGACTGACGCTGCTATTCAATGCCGCCTGTTATGGCGAGGATGCCGTCTCCCAATTGTTGGCCGACTATGTCTGCCGGCAGGTGGACAGGTTGCTCAGTGAGGTAAACCTTACCTGTGTGATTACCACTTCGCCGATGATTGCCGCTGTCGTCAAACAACATTTCCCCCAGGTGCGCACCAGGGCGTCGGTCAACATGCGGATCGACACCATCAAGGCGGCTGAATATGTGGCCCCTTACTTTGACGAGTTCTACATACGTCGCGAATACAATCGCGACCTTGTGCGTCTCGGTGAATTCCGCCACTGGTGCGACCGGCACGGCAAACGGCTGGCGCTCCTGGCAAACTCGGGCTGTCTGCCTTATTGCAGCGGGCAGTCGTTCCATGACAATCTGGTGGCCCACGATAGCGAGGCGGCTAATGTTCCATCCGTTGATTTCGATCCGGCTATCTGCCGGCACTATTATCTGGAGCAGGCACACCGGGTACGTCTGCTCCAGAGCACATGGATTCGTCCGGAAGACCTGCACCATTACGATGGTCTGGTTGACATTGTCAAGCTGGCCACGCGCATGCACTTCAATTCGGCGCTGATCATCCGGGCTTACGCCGAGAGGCATTTTGACGGCAACTTGCTGGATCTGCTGGAACCCGGGCATCAAGGCATGCTGCGGCCCTACCGGCTGGACAATGCCTCATTTCCGTCTAACTGGTTTGAAGAGACGTCCACCTGCGGGAAAGATTGTCACAATGGTTGCGCCTACTGTTCCAGCGTATTGCACGATGTATTGAAGAAGAGAGATTAAGCATGGAGATAAAGCAGAGAGATTAAGATGCCGGCTATCCTGCACAGGAGCAGTTCTACCTTTCGCTCACTACCTACCCACAATAAATACCATTGCGCCCAAAAAGGAACCGCTGGTTCAGGTTGTTACTGCAAAATAATGTTCAAAGAAGCGTTCGGCGTCTACCTCAACGGCAATGCGGTGGGGTTTCGGATCGGTGTGGGGATTCCACAACGCCATGCCTGGCACTGCCGGGCTGGCCAACTCGATGTCAACAGTTCCGTCCTGATAACGGCACAGGTCGGGCTGAAAAATCACCGTGGCGGCAAGCGGATCATGGAAGGTAATATGACCGACACCGCGGAACCAGACTTCCGCCATCTTCGCCACCACATCCAGCGGGCCGCCATGCAGGCGCTGCCGGCATTGTTGCGTGTCCATGCGGCATTGCATGGTCACATCCAGGCCAATAGAGATATGCGGCGCGACCGGCGCGCGATAAACGATGGCGGAGGCATGCGGATCGCCCATGGTATTCCACTCGCGCGCGCCTGAGCCGCCGGTGGTGAAGATGCCGCTCATTAATACCAGGCCCTTTAACATGCCCGCGACTTCCGGGTCCAGCGCGAAGAGCAAGCCGATATTTGTCAGTGGACCGATGGTCAGCAGTGTGATTTCCCCGGGACGGCTGCGAATGGTTTGCCGCAGGAATTCCACCGCGGTGTTGGGAGCGAAATCGTTGCGGTGAGGGAAGTCGGGGAGGATTTCGCTCTGCGGCGCTTGTGCCTGCTGCTGCGAAATGAGGAATGGTTGCTCCGCGCCGCTGTGAATCGGAATATCCGTTCTGCCGGCGGCGCGGCAGACAGCATCAGCGAGCATAGCGCGCTTTTGCGCCTCGCCGGTTACCGTGGTGATGCCCAGCAACTCGCAGCGCGGCTGCCGCAACAGATACGCCAGACAAACGGCATCGTCAATATCCGAGCCAATATCGGTATCGAGCAAAATAGGGATCATCGGTTCGTGTGTCATGTTATGCCTTTCTCAGAGGATTCAGGATTCAAGCTTCAGGATTCAGGATTTACGATTTATGGGATTTATGGGATTTATGGGATCTATGGGGTCTATGGAATTTATGGGATGGCCTCTATTGGTATCGCGCAGAATAGGAATGTTTCCTTCATATTCACTTTCGTGCCTTTCGAACTTTTCGTGTTTTTCGTGGTTAACGTTCATTCTTCCCAAAATTGTTTCGCCTCACCGAGTGGGGTGACCAGCTTGAGCAGGTCGGGATCAGTGAAAATTTGTTCCGGGATAGTTTCGTACCAGCTCCAGCGCAGCCAGCTTGGTGGACATCCGAGCATGGAGAGCATTTGTGTAACAGCCTCATCTACCGGCGTGACGCCTTCGAGCATCTCGCCGAAGAGGGCATCCAGTTCATCAGGATCGATCTCAGTCGGGAAAAGTTCAAGCAGTGCTTTCTCCAGCGCCAATAGTTGTCTGGGCACCTGCTCAATAAGTTTGCGCGCATCCGGCGCATACACCGCAATAGGGCCACGCTGGCCATCATAAGCGAGCGCCAGTGCCCAATGCTCGCCGACCAGCAGCACTGAGAAAGCGATCCCCTCATCCTCGCTCAGTTGGAGAGCTAATTCCACCTGGCGCATCCAGTCCGCCGTTTCGGTTGCGGTGGCATCGACCATCAAATACGGACCGGGTGTATCAAGTTTTATCAAAAATCCATTCGCCGGTTCCGCGGTACTTTCATATCGCGCGATGAGTGCCTCCGGGATAATATGAAAAAATACGGTAGCGCAGATGTAGCTTCCCACGAAATTCACCACTCCTTGCTCTGAACTGTAGCGATGATTGACCGTCACGTCAAGAGGAAGAGCAGAAGAAACAGGAATATTGTTTTTGATTGCGGATTATGATTTACGATTCAGGATTGTTCTGGCCTTTGCTTATAGGTAATACAGCCCCTACCCCAACCCTCCCCCGTTGCGACAGGGGAGGGAGTGCACTAGCCCGGATTATTCACGAAACGTAAGGACTGCCGGGCTAGCTGAGCATTATTCGAAATAGTGATGAATAATGCAGGCTAGAGAGGGACCCCACCATGGGTGAAGGATGAAGAGCAAAGGATGAAAAGGTGTATGGAACAATTTCAATGAGTTTGGACTCAAGCAACAATAACTTGAACATTATCGCGCCGGACGCTTGTTCGTGATCAAGGCGAACGTCCGCAGACATATAGGTGATATTTCAAGGACGTTCAACGCAGAGCACGGGCAAGCAAACAAGCTAGAATGTTCAAGTTATTGTTGCTTGAGTCCTTTATCCTGTTTCCTTCACTGTGATTAAGATCTGCGGGGCTTCCGCACCCTTCCAAACTGTGCTGTTTATCCATACGATTCTGGCATGCGAAGCAGTTTCTGTAATTAAAATGGCCAAACTTTAGGGTCCAAAGTATAAATCAGACGACAAGTCACGTAGTGACGGTCGAATCGTGGAAGTTATCAATATATCCCTGCGTATTCTGAGAAGGATATCTAAAGCTGACATTGAATAACAGATAGAACAGTCTGTCCTTATCAGGTACTCGAAATTGGAGGAATACAATTTATGATTTACAAATATCTCCATAGTGAAGTCGAGGTTCAAAATCTTTGTTTTGTCATCATGCCGGTTAATGAGCGAAGCAACCGCTTGTTTGATTTTGGCATACGGCCGCCTATTGAAGCGACGGGGATGCGATGCTTGCGGGCAGACAGTCGATTTGAATCTGTCCCGGCCATGCTTAAAATATTTGATGACATTTTACGCGCTAAAATTATCATAGCTGATATTACTGACAGCAATGCCAATCTGTATTATGAACTCGGGCTATCCCATGCGTTAAAACGTCATGTCATTCTCCTGCGGCAGAAAAGTGATGTGCCTCCGGAAGTACCCTTTGATCTGCTTGGGGCGCACTATGTAGAATACGAACTCACCTGGGGAGGGGAAAAAATTCTGCGCGACTCCATTAAAGATATTATCGCGCAAATACAAACAGAGGTTTCCGAGTCGCCAGGAGTAAAGGAAGCGCGCGGTTTATTGGATAAAGGTTTAATGATGTGGAAGGCGACTGATGAGATCGTATTGACTGCTGAGCAGTTTAGCGAGGTATTCATCATGCTTGCTAAATTAGAGTTAACGGATGACGAAATAGGTTATATCGCCGGCGCCGGCGCTTATTTCGGTCGTTTTATGGGTGAAATATGTAATCAGTTTGGCAAACACAGGACAGCAGTCAACGCATTAATCAAAATCGCGGCACAATGGAATTACCGTGGGCCAAGTTGGCGTGCGGCAATAATGCTGGAACACTGTGATAGCGACTTGGTGCTTGACTCCCTTACTGCGTATGATGGACCGATACGAAATAAGAAATTTTTCCCGGAAGCCATTGAGAAAAAAGCTGTTGATGCTTTGCTGCTAATATCATTAGAAAGTGCAGCGCGAGCAAAAGATCAAGAGGCATATAAGCTTATCTTGGCAGAAGTAGAGAGGGCTTTCGGATAAATACAAAGTGGCGCTATGCGACGAGCAATTGGTCTATGACGCATCTATCGTCCTTCGTACTATACACATAAATGATGTAGCGCGCGCCCGCTGTGGCGCGCTGGCTGGAAGTCGCCACGCGGAGAGTGCCAACACAGATGTGGCGATAGTTCCTGTGGAGATGTTTCTTACAAATAAAAATAGTTGCGGAGCATGAGTTGGCCATGCAGGGGTAGACATTTCCAGCCAGCGCGCCACGGCGGGCGCGCGCTACGGTCTCTGGGGATGTGCAACAAGCGTTAAACTCACTCGATACCCACAATAAATTCCATAGCGTCTACAAAGGATAATACCATGTTACCCACAACCCGAATTGAGCGCATTATCAATGGCGGCACGTTTCCAAGCTATAGCGGAGAAGATCCTGCCGCGTATTGGAACAAAGTAGAGCAGCACGCGAAGCAGTTGCAACGTGGCGGCGTCACGCATGTGATGATCAACTGTGCTCCGTTGTCCATTTTACAGGTGATGGACCCGGAGAATTCCTATCTGCGCTTCACCACCTACGGGCACAGTCCGGATAAATTTGTCACCTCGACGTTGAATGAAGGCATTTATCATCCCAGCATTCTGGCGTTGAACCGGCAAGCATTACTTGAACAGGCGCAACTCGCGCAGCGTTATGGCTTCCGTTGCTGGATTCGTTGCGTCGAAATGACCATGATGCCGGAAAGCTTTTTTCAGCGCTACCCGGCGTTACGCGGGACACGAGTGGATAATCCGGCCTGTTCCACCTCGCCGCGCTTTGCACTCTGCCCCATGCTCCCCGAAGTGCAGGAGCATTACCGGCAACTGATGGTCAACCTGCTGCAACTGTGCCCCACAATTGATGAAATGCATATTTTTACCAACGACTCCGGAGGCGGTTTCTGTTACTCGTCGCACCAGTACAGCGGAGCGAATGGCCCGGTGCATTGCCATGAGACGCCCGCCGGCAAACAGGCGCAAGTTTTTTGCGGCGTGGTGCTGGAAGCGGCGCGTTCGGTCAATCCTGAGTTCCGCGTGGTGATGACCAGCGGCTTGAGTCCGCAGGAAAAAATTGATTTTCTCGACGGCGCGC
>Ga0118677_10008210_pt1 | contig 16833 bp, 16 predicted proteins | sample AliMusrvi5mmetaG_FD_86154 | JGI IMG/M metagenome (GOLD analysis project Ga0118677, IMG submission 86154) | reverse complement strand
GTCTCGCGGCGTCCGGCCCGTTACTATTCCCACGGGTAGTCGCAGCCAGCATGGCCTCGGTGCTGTCGAGACTTGGCTGACGTTGCAACGGTGAATGCGAACATGAAAAGCACTCTCAGGATGCACTCCGAGGCCAGCCGCACGCTTGCGGCGTGGACGATATTGATGCTGGCCTTGGCCCACTGGGGCGCCCAGGCCGACCAGATCACCCTGTTCGATCACATTGGCGGCAATTCGAGCCTCACCGACAACAACCCCGGCGGACTCTGCAATCGCAATCCGGCTGCCGCCTCCAATAGCTGGGGCGTGTGCGCCGTGCCATTCGCTCCGCCGGTGAGAGCGCAAGCCAGCAGATTGAAGGCGGTTTACTTTGGTGCCCGGGCCGATGCGTCACCGATCAATGACTTCTCAGCGTTCAGTGTGTTTGCTGAGATCTTCGCGCTGACCAACGGCACCTTTCAGCCGCTGCAGCCCTTGGTCCGAATCCCGCTCGGACCAGGTGCCGCACACCCGGTCCAGTTCGGGACGACCACCAACGCCGGGAAGGTTTATCCGACCTACCAGATTTCCGCCGACCTGAGCGCTGCCAACGTGACCCTGGAGGCGGCGAGAGCCTACGCCGTGGCCCTGGCCTTTGACGGCCCGCCCTCGCTCGGCCGCGTGCGGTTAAGCATGTCCTCGCAGACGGGCGCCCCCGACCTGTATGCGGACTGGCGTACCCCTGCGGTCACCAACACGACCGCCGCGGGCTTCCTGCACCCGCAGTTTGCCCTGGCGCTGACTGGCAACGCCACCAACGCGGTCCCGCCAGAGCCGGTCGCGCTGTCGCTGGACTTGACTGAGCTCGGCCGGGGAATTGTCTCCTGGCCGCAAACGCCCATCGTCAGCCTGATGGCCAGCACCAACGTCGCAGCGAGCAATTGGCGAACGGCTCAGGACCTCCTTGGACCGTCGAACATCTTCGAGTCGGCAACTAACTGGCTCATGTTCGACACGAGAGTCTTCCCCTCCCTGTTCTTCCGGCTGAAGCAGCAATAACCACCTTTTGCCATGGACCCGCAGTTTCCCCATACTCAATCCCGGCCGGACCACCCCGCACCCTGCGCCTGGTATTCGCGGTGGGGCGTAATGGTCGCCGTGCTTTGCCTGGCCATCAACGCCGCCGCCTCTCCCCCCACGGTCCACAGTGACCCCAAGACCGGGCGCATCCTGGTGATCCGGAATGAAGCCGTCGCCGGGAGGATCATCAGCGGGTCCGTGCGGGCGGCGAGCGCGCCGCAACCTTCAGCGTCCGCCGCCTCCACGACCAACGCCGCCAAAGCCTCGGCCGCCCCGCCGGCACTGATCTCGCGGGAGGAGGCCGTCGCCATTGCCCAGCGCCACCTGGACACCCACGGCTCCCGGTTCACCCAACCCGCCCCGCTCAACCAGTTGGCGGTGACCCGCGTCATCAGCGACCCGGACGGCATGAGCTTCGTCCGTTACGAGCAGCGTTGCTCCGACATCCCGGTGATAGGGGCGGAACTGATTGTGGCCCTCAAAGGACGGGAACTGTGCCTGCTGGGCGGTCGCGTGCTCCACTCTCCCGAGGTCAAAGCTGACCTCAAGATCACTGCGGCTCAAGCCACCGAGAAGGCTATCGCCCTCTGGCAGGCGGCGCTCCATTTTCCGGGGCCCCCTCAAGTGGAGCTGGCCCAGCTCAAGGTGGTGTCTCCGGGATTCCTGAGTAATGAACCGGACGAGACGGCCTACGTGGTCTGGGAAGTGCCTCTGCTCTCGGAACCCCCTGGCCCGTTGTCGGCGGAGACTTACTTCATCGACGTGAGCACCGGGGAACTGCGGTTTCGGCTGTCCAATCTGCGCCACGTCAGGGAGGTGTATGACTGTTCCTATCAACCCGGGACGGACCAGTGCAAACTCGATGTAGCGTATGGGGGCTACATTTACGGCCGCAGCGAAGGGCAGCCTCCCCGGGGACCGAACCCGAATTATTCGAATCCCCAAAGCTTTGATGTGGATTCAGCCTACGATGCTCTAGGCGGGTGTCTCGACTACATGCTGATGACCTTTGGTCAGAATGGCCCAAGCGGGCAAGGGGGTTATGGAGATGGGGCAAATATCCCGGCCAGCACGGCACGGGTTTATACTTATCTCAATTTCTTAACTACGTGGTCCGATGGTTGTACTACTGCACAATTCTTTAATGGGCGAATCCGAATCTGTAAGGGGAAGGGGATGACCTCAACAATAGCACACGAGTATGGGCATGCGATAGGATACTGGGCGTTTCTCACACCTCAAGGGGCTCCAGAAGGAATGACCTATTGGGACCAATCTGCGTCCCTGGATGAGAACTATGCTGATGTCTTTGGTCTTATCTCTTCTTCTGCTTTTACCGGCAATAAGAGTTGGCAGTTGTTTAGAGAGGATGGTTCTGTGGGAAGAGATCTTAGTGACCCACCAAGTGTGTTGACTGGGCCAGCGGAAGATCTAAGATTATTTCCTCATGCAGATAAGTTTTATTCTCCCTATTACGATTGTAGTGATGATGGTATTTCTGTGTATATACACAGCACGGTCCCCGGAAAGGCCGCTTACTTAGCCTCGGACGGCGGAGATTTTAATGGCTGCTCCATCCAGGGTATTGGGTCTGAGAAAGTCTCCAAAATCTGGCATCGGGCCTATACCAGGTATTACGCCAAAGCGGAAACCTTTAACGGCGCCTACTACAAGCTGGTCCAAGCCGCCATTGACCTCTACGGCTCGGGATCGGAGGAAGCGTTGCAGTTGACGCGGGCGTTGCAGTCAGTGGAACTCGATCAGGCAGGGGGATGTTCGGGTGTTCCCTTACGGTTCCCTGGAAGCCTGGACGTGGAAGGCTGGTGATCCAGAAGCGTTAAAGATAACATGGGTTGCGGTGGCTTCATAATGGTGAGAAATATTGCTCCCGGCGCGAAGGAGACGTAGTTTATTGCCATGCAGATCCCAAGTTATTTGATCCCAGGCAGGATCTAGCTGAAGTTTCCGATACCACGCTAGACTACGACCACGCAGAAAAACTCCCCGCCTACGGTCGGGCAGGCCTGGCCGAGGTGTGGATCGTGAATCTGCAAGACTCCACTTTCGAGGTTTATCGCGAGCCGCACTTTACAGGCTACCGTTCAAAGACCGTTCTCCACGAGGGCGAGCAGGTCAAGCCGCTGGCGTTCCCTGATGTCGTGGTGGACGTGGCGGAACTTCTGAAACGCTGATTTCCTCGGCCAGGCTCGCGGTGTCATCCCAGATCGCGTTGCGCACCTCCAGCCGTTGCCAGGGCGTGTAGCGCAGCGGCTGGCGTGCGTCGCGCTCAAAGGTCGCCTGCGCCGTCCGGGTATTCCCATCCCACCCATAGAGCGAGCAAAGGAAGCTCGGGTCGGCATAGATCATCGCCGTTTGCCTTCCTTAAGCAGCTTGGCGAACGTGAACGGCAGCGGCTTGGCGCAATACTCTTTGACCCGCTCGGCGAAGTTGACCTGGTCGAGCTTCTTATCCACCGGCTGCCAGGCCCCAATCACGCGGCCCTTGGAAGCAAGAACTCGCTGGAGTGCTGTCTCAGAATCACAATTACGTTTCGGGCGGACTCAAAAGCGGCAGAGGACAGCCGCACTCCAAGACGCTTCGCATTTTCTGGCGCATTGGTGGGCGCGCCAGCGTCTTGGAGTGCGGCTGTCCTCTGCCGCTTTCGAGCGCAACTGTATCTGCAATACTGAGATACTACGTTAGCGCGCATGAACTCCCCGCTTTCCCACGGCAGAGGTTGGCTGGGGGGAACTCCCGTCCGCGCTGGGTTTGCCTGCAACGGCTAACATAGTAATGAAGAGTCTTGGACTGAGCCGGCTCTGCGCCGATTGCGGCGCAAGAATGATCCGCGAGCGGATTACCTGGCGCGCAAGCACGGCCCATGAACGTGCTGATTGACGCCAACGTTGTCTTTGAGCCTGTTTGAAAACTTGGTTTGGAGTCCCGCCTTTAGGCGGCGCGGCGCAGAAACCGCCTAAAGGCGGGACTCCAATCCTGCTGCGACGAGCAGGGGTCAGTTAAAGGCGAACGGCTCGCGAGGGCAAAGACCGTCCAGGGCAAGCCGAGCAGGCCCACGCTGATCGGAGTTCGTCAGACTGGCCGGAAGCCGCTATTAACAATCATCTGGGCGATCGTTGCCGCAGTTGCCTAATATCGTCCAGCGCATCTTGCTCCGTGTAGGTGACGCAGATGCCGCGTTTGCCAATTTCTCGCATAAAGTCTGCGTACGTTGTCCCGGCAATTCTTGCGGCTCGTCCCAATGTAACCTCACGCCCGGCGTACAGACCGACTGCCAACTCCAACCGCGCCTGCTCTTGAGTCAGATGGAGCGATTCAAGATCTGTATCTGGCAGCTCGATCATCATGATCGGAATATATTGGCACGGCCTGCAAACAGCAAGAGCCCCTCAATCCCCATCCCCACGCCGATTATTCTGAATCTCTTGCCAAGCTCTGGAAGCGAGGGTTGCTTACCTCGCGGGAAAGGCATCTCCCGAGACCGCGAAGTCCAGTCACCGATAAAGCATGCCGCCCACTGCCCGGGCAGCCTCAATGGTCTCCGTATAGGGCGTGTCAGCGATATCCACGAAGCCAATCTGGTAATTCTCCTCGTCGTAAACACGGCCGGTCGTCGGCTCGTCCTGGTATTGGAACCAGTGACATCCGACGAACTGCGGGTGGCGCACTGCGCCTCGGACGTATTCCTTATAGGCTAAAGCGCGAGCTGCCTGGTCGGCGACGGGCACCAGGCCGGTGTGGAATAACCCACGATCTAAGGCTCCGAAGTGGAACTCGCCAATGATCAGCGGTACGTCGGCGCCACCGTTGAATTGGAAGTCGGCCACGCTGCGCTGGTAGAGATTGTAACTGACCACGTCGCAATATTTGGCGGCAGCCGCGGCAGCGCGGGAATTCACAGCAGCAAAGCGGCAACCCAGATAGAGCTGGTCGGGCGCGAGGGATTTGATCGCGTCGCGCACGGTCTGGAAGTACCGCTCAGCGACCCTGGTGTAGAACGCCGTCAGGTCCGCCCGCGCCTTCTCCTTGTCGGGTGCCTGGCGACTCTCCAGCAGGGCGTCCCACGAAGTGTGGCTGGCTCCCCAGGCTTCGTTCAATCTCTCGATCGTGCTGTATTTGGCCTTGAGGTCAGCCACAAAGGCCTGTTTAGCCGGTTGGCCAGGAGGGGATTGAAGTGCGGCAACAGCCAGCGAAACCTCGTCACCCCAGGACATTTCGTTGTCGCTAAAATAGCCGATACACAAGGGATCACCTGCGCTCTTTCCTTTCCTGGCCTCCATCCCTCGGCGGACCGCGTCCGCAAATCGCGGGTCGAACACCTCCGGGAATTTGCCCCAATAACCTTCGCTGCCTTGAATCTCCGGCGCTCCACTGCTCCCGACGCTGTCCGTGTAAGCCGTGCGCCGCATGAGCCACACGCTCTCGTCCGACCAATTGCCAATCGTGTTGAGACCCCAACTGCGCAGACGCTGGTGGATAGTCTCGGCGGAGGTTTTTCTCCAGTCAGCGCCGTATTTGCGCACCAGGTCGGCGCCAGCGAAAGAAAAGCACTTGGGTTGGCGTCCCTCGTAATGCCCCTTGAGGGCGTAACCGTGTGAGAAGAACTCGCTCAGTGGCGGCTCCTGACCGGGCAACGCCTCAAACCAGCTCTCGCGTTCATCAACGGGGGTAGTGTCCAGCATCCGCACACAGTCGATGCCCTGCGAGAAGAACAGGCGGCCATCCGGGTCCACGAGCCACCACTTGTTCCCAACCTTCTCAGTGCGGAAGAAGCCTGTTGCTTTGAGCTGCGGACCCGCCGCCCAGCCGCCGTATTTGTCCCAGTCCTTCGGACCGGGATTCGTGGCCAGGTCGCGAACCTCTTGTTCTCGTTTGGCAGTCAGATCAGCCAGTGATGCGGTCTTGCCGGGCCAGCCCTTATGCCGGTATTGGCCGAAAGTGTCTATGAACGGAAAGAACGGCGTGGCGTCGGTCACCGAAGCGGTAGGGGGAGAATACTTGCCGCTGGCGCGGACATCGCGCACATCAAACTGGTGCTCGGCGTCCGGCTTGCTCAGGAAAACGAGGACTTGGGTCACGTTTGCGGGATCAATGGGGGCGGCACTCCCGAGTGCGGCGGGATAGCCCCGCATGCCAAAGAGCTTTCCGCCCAACTTAGCTTCGCCGATGCGATTCAAGCGGATCTTCAAGCTGCCGGTCTGACCCGGGCGGAGGTCCAGCGAGCCGGTCACGCAATGCTGGACGCCATCAGCGCCGGGATTATCCACCCTGCAAAGCACGGTGACTTGGTTCGTGCCGACGTTCTTGATGTCCAGGGCGACATCGGCGTAGGACGAAAGGTCCCAGAAACCTCCCGGTGCACGCAGCGTAACGCCCGGCCAGGGTGCCTGGTGCCCTGTTATGACGCGCAAGGCCAGCCCGGCGCCGGACGTAGCGGCCGACACCTTGGCATCGGTCGCGACAATCTGAGTGAGGTCCGCTTTGGCAGTGAAGTCGAAGAGGATCCTATCCGCAGCGGGGGCAGCCGTGGTCAACGCCCAACCCAGTGCCAGGATAGTGAGGTTTCGCCAACCGCAAGAACGAATGGCAGAGAGATACGACGGCATGCGCCAAAGCTGAATCAGAGTGGGAACGGTTGCAATCCGATTCACTTACTCACTTCAATCCGTTGGTGGTGGCGGGTGAATCTCACCGCAGGGTGCCGGAGCGCCGGTCTCCGACCCGGCGTGCTTCCAGCGACCGCAGCGCGCCGGGTCGGAGACCGGCGCTCCGGCCCGCCATCACTGACTGGTTGCTACTCCCAGGCTCCGCACTTTCTACTCGCGCGAAACCGTGATGGTCCGGCTGGCGTTGAGTTTGCCGTAGAGCTCCAGCGTGTCGTAGAGCACCTGGACGGTTAGCGTTTCTTCCTTGCCGGTGAACTTGAGGTCGGTTGGTACTCGCCATGAGTACCCGCAGGTGCCGTCTCAGCCAAAGGGCATTACGCCCTCAGCTACCTTCTCGCCGTTGGCTCGCGTGATAAGCACCTTGGGATCCAGCGAGAACTTGCTCCCGCGGCTTTCAGGAGTGGCCTTCGGACGGGTGGTGTCCTCCAGGCCGCGAATCATGAAGTCGAGCTTCGGGTCCACCAGCACGGCCTTGACCTCAATGCTGTCGCCCGGCTTATACCGCTGGTCGCGCGCCGGCGAGGCGAACATCACGTCCGGCTTGTTCGAGAAATCCAGCACGTAGGGCTGGTCCTTGCGGACGGTCATGCCATAGACCCATTCATGGCCAGCACGATCGCGGGGTTTACCGTCCGAGTGGTAGTTGTGCGAAATCTCAATACGCAGACGGCCGAACTCGACGGTGATGTAATTAGGCAAGTAATCTCCCACTGGCAGTTCGCAGCGGGCCGCAGGCTTGGGCGAGCCGCCTTCGAGGTCGCCCCCAACCGGCACGGCCAGTGCTTTAGCTTCCAATGAGCCTCGCACACTCAAGTTGGTTGTCGTCCGCCCACCCGGTCCGACCATGAACGTCCCCAGGTCACCTTGATACGGGCGGACCGTGACTTGGTCGCCCGTTGGGCTGGCCGAGACGGTGTAGAACCGCCCGTGAGCCTTGTGGACAGCCATTAGCCGGTCGCCGCCCCACCAGTAGATCTGGCTGCCGCCCTCTTTGGGGCTGAGTGTCAGGGCAGTGCCGGGGTGATCGAGGCGCCCGCGGATGAGGTAATCCTCCCCCAAGCGCGCCTGGTAACGGTCGCCGCCCAGTTTGATCTCGCCCTCATAAAGCCGGGTGCGGACGAACGTCACCTGCTTATACTCCACTTTGTCGGAAACCGAGACCAGCAGCCGGGGCATGATCTGCACGGGCCGGCTCCCGGCGGGGCCGAAATCGAAGTTGATACCGAGCAGGTCAAAGATCACCTGCTGTTTGACGTCACTGTAACGCAAGCTGGCGCGGTCCTGAGGATGCTGCTGAGGCATCACGACCGGATCATTGCGCAAGTCCAGGTCGCGGTTGAGGTCGAAATAGAGCCGGTCGTAACCTTTGCCGGTCCCCTTGCTTTCATCCATTGCGAAGTAGAACAGCAGGCCGCCGTTGGTCTGGCCGTAATCCGCCGCGAAGCGCACTGAGCCGTAAACCGGTTTTATTGAGGCGAAGCCAGGATAGCTTTTTACTTCTTCAAAAGGCTGGTCCTGGGTTTGCCCTGATTGGCCTCTGAGGAAACTCTCCTCGCTCTGCTCAAAGACCGAGACTTCGCGCAGCTTGAATACCTGTCGCTTGCCGTCCTCCGTCGCGGCTATCACCCGCCCGGCCACACCAGGCAGGGCCAGCACGCATAGACACAACCAGAGCTTCAATCCTCCCAAACGGATTCGACAATCACCCGTTTTCATGGCCGGAGGATGACAGAATATTGCCTAAGAGGCAAGAATAAACTGCGACAGAATAAACTGCGGCATTGCATCGCGGTGTGCATCTCGGCACCACCACCGGAGCGCGAGCCGTCCCTGGCTCGCAGCGGGTTGGAAGCTCCGAGGTGCGTGGGGAGAACAGAAGGGCCTCCCGGCTGCGTGCGTGGGCGCTGCGAGCCAGGGACGGCTCGCGCTCCGGTGGTGGTGCCGAAATGCGCGCATCGGGTGTTACAACACTTTGGCGGTCCGGTACGGCGTTGAATGGAGAACTGGCACGGCGCACTGAAGTTGCCGCACAATAGTTACCGATTGCCCATCGCTGCATCCGAGGTGAACAATTGGTGTTGGGTTTTTCGGTCGAAGCGATGTGAATGACAAATGACATGGCTTGCCAGTTCGCATGAGAATGAAAGGTATCCTGGCGTTGATTAGCGTGGTGGCAGTCTTGTTTGCCGGCGTGGTTGCATATTGGCTGTGGCCACCAACTGCCGGCCCGTTGCAGCCGCGGCCCGTTACGGTCGCCGAACCAGCGGAGTTGGTGCCCCCTCCGACGCCAATCGAGCCTGCCGCCCATTCACGGCCGAAGGTGCCTGCCGCAGGCGCAAGCGCTGTCGCCCACCCGCCGGCCGAAGAACCGGCCGCACCCATGAATAAAGCCGAGCGGCTGGCGCAACTTCAGGAGACCTTTCGTGCCTTGGCCGCCGGCGATCCGAAGACCGCCCTGCGCGCCGCAAAGCAACTCACCGACGAAACCGTGTTGGAGCGCGCCGCCCTTGCCATGCTGGGCACAGATCCGGCGGGCGCGATTGCGTTGAGCGAGCATCTCGCTCCTGGCGACCGCTCCCAATTCTCTGATTCGGTCTTTGGCGGCTGGGCGATGAAAGACACCGACGCGGCCCTGCAATACGCCGAGCAATTGCCCCAGCCCGCGGAGCGGGACGCTGCCATCAAAGCGATTCAAAACGTGGCGCCGGTGGGGATTGGCGCCGAGTTGAAGGTGCAGGATGGCTATACGGTTATCAACCGCTTGCTGCCCGGGATGTCCGCCGAACTCGGCGGACAACTCCACCCGGGGGATCGCATCCTCGCCGTGGCCCAGGGTAACAACTCCTTTGTGGACGCGAGCGGCCTGGCCCTCGCGGATTTGGTGCAGTCAATTCGCGGCGCGCCCGGCACCCTGCTGCAACTCCAGGTCCTGTCCGCGGATGCCCCGCCGGACTCGCCTCCCCGAACGGTGGCCGTCGTCCGGGGCCAGATCAAGTTCAAGCAGTGAGTTCGTGACCAGGCGCCTCTTGCGGATCTTGAGGGCTCCATTTCGGAAGCCCGCAATGCTGGCAGGTCCGCGCCAACGGGTTGCCATTCGAAAACAGCCCTTGGCAACGTGGGCATTTGAAAAACTGAAAGCGTACGACGACGACCAAAACGGTAATCAAGCAAGGCAGGCCGAGGGCCCAGAACACTGGGATGGCGAGCGAGGGCCTGTGTGCCAGCTCGGCGATCAGGACGGCGATTATGCCCGCGCCAACAGCACCACCGAACAACCAGCGGCGGCGACGCTGGTAATCCTGCCAGGCAGCAGCGAATTGCGCCGGCGTAGCCGTTCTGCGCCGCTCCAAAAGTCTGTCCTGCACCATTTCCCAGCCCCAGGGGAATCGTTCACTTGGGGTCCACCGCTTAAACCGCGGATCGTCCGGGTCGGGGAGCGGTTCGCGCACTATGTAGCGAAACTCAGAGGCCAACCGCCGTTCCCAAACTCCAGATGCCTGGCGTATCCAAGCAGACTTGGTCTTCCCGGCAAACAGCGCCTGCAAGCCAATCGGGATCCCTACCATGACTAGCATGAATGACACGAACCAGATTTCCTCCTTCGACCCGGTCGGGAACGTGGGCAGTTTTGCAGACAGAAGTTGCAGATTGGCGGGTATCCACAGCCAGGACCACCACGTTAGCCCAGTTGTCCGCCGGACCGCGTAGGCGGGCCGGGCGCAGTTCAGGCCCACCCAAAGGACAAAGGAGGTCCCCCGCCACTGCCGGCTTTGGCTCCACGCCCACGACAACAACACCATCCAGATGGCGGCATAGACGTAAAGCGACGAGCTAGTCCAACTTCGCCCCGCCAGGCCGGCCACCATCATGGCGAATTCAAGGCCCAGTGCCGTTCGAGTCACGAGCCGAAAGTGCCAGCGCAGGGCTTCGAACTGGCCGGAGACGATGTCACTCGGATCCAGGGGAGTGGTGAGCAATAGTTCATAGGAGCCATCGCGCCGGGCTTCGCCGAGGCTTCGCGCGGCGGTGTAATGGATGATCCACCGGAGCGCCAGATTGAGCAGCGTCGCGGTGAGGAAAAAGTTCGGCACGCTGGGCCAACGGGCCGGCCAGGCCGCCCAGCAGCCGAGCCAGGCGGCGACCATGCCTCCCACGACCAGCCAGGCCAACATAGCGGGCTGCCGGTCTCGCGCGGCCAGCCAGACGAATGGATTTGCCTGCAGCCAAGTGGCCACAAGGCGACGCCGGCTGCGGGCATCACCGTGCATCCACCGCAGCCAGCGAACGCGCCAGCCAATAGCCCCGAAGTCCTGCTCTCGTTCCCGCCAGAGTGATTTCAGTGCGGCTGCCGCCGCGCCCAGGCAGAGGCCCGACCATGCCATCGTCACTAAGGCGTTGTTCCAGAAGTCACCGGGGGGAGTCGTGCCGAAGCCACGCCACGCCAGGTAAGGACCGTACGCCGGACTCACCAATAGCCACCCTGAGGAAAGGTTCGCCGCCGGGGAAAACTGCGACTGAGCCAGGTAAATCAAGGGACCTACCCCGCAAAGCAGGAACAACAGCACGCCCGTCAGAATGACCGCCGCACCGTCATCGCGCGTGAGGACTGAAGCCAGCAAGCACACCGCCAACACAAAGAGCAGGAAGTTGGGCAACGCGCACACAGTGGCCAGGAACTGCTCGAAGGAAACTCCTCCAATCAGGAACGGAACCGCCAGCATCGGGAACAAGGTCAGCAAATCGCCGAAAGCCACTAGCGCCGCGCTCAACAGCTTGCTCGCGAAGACCTCGGTCGCGCCCAGGCCGCTGAGGAACAACAGGCCGAGCGTCTGCTCGCGCCGTTCCTCGGCGAAAATGCCCGCCGTGAGCCGTGGCGTTCGTAGCACCAGGTAACCGGCCACCAGGCACAATAGCTGGTGCAGATTGTGGCCCGCACCACGCTGACCCGCCACTGCGGACAATAACAGGAACAGCAGCGTGCCGCCGACCACGAGCGCGGCCACCTGCATCCGCCTCCGCACCGGTCGCTTCTTCCGCAGGGCGACCCGCAACTCCCGTTCGATGATGGGCAGTAAGGCCATGAAGCATGGGAATCAAACCCTGATCATGGCTGAAAAGCAAATTAGGAAGTCTAGCCCTCCATGGGGTGCAGCTTGGGAATGCCACCAGCCTGAGCGGGGATAAGTCCGAAACCCGAAGCTCGAAACCCGAAACAAGTCCAAAGTAGCAAAGTAGAAATAACCAAAACCACTCCGCCCGGCGCTGGCAGGGCAATGGTCGAGCAGAGGTGATGCCTCAGTGAAAGCGGGAGGATTCAGGGCGCAGTGCTTAGCAACCGAACTCCTTCCACCCAAGGCTCATAATTCGCCCCCCAACAAATCCGCACAGCATACCGAGGTTCGCTCGTCTCGCTCGCAGCCGGCCGCGGGGAACCTGTCCCCCGGAGCTCTCTAAGCACACGGTTGTAGGGCAGTGGTACAAACACCTCCTCCGGGCGAATCGCCTGTACCCACCCCTCGAGCCGGGGAACCGGCGGAGGACCGGCACCCCCCGCGTCATGATCGCGGAAGCCGAGCCGGACAAGGCCACGGCAGATGAGGTAATGCTGCGCGTCCGGGTATTGCTGTCGGAGACGATGCGGATCCAGCGCCGCATCTACCGCCCAAAGGCGGGTCTTGACCTTTCTCGCTGCGCTGGCTTTTCGCCACGCCTCGCCTTCATATTCCATCGCGAGGAAGACTGGCCGCACGGGCATCGAGCGATAATGTCGGCCCGCGTTTGGCTTGCTCGGCGGCACGCTGCAATCAAAGCCAAGCTCCGATAGTTTAGTGGTATCCAGCCATGCCGCAGGTCCATGTTCTTTGTCTCCGGTCCTCAGCACGTCCCAGTTGAGTCGGAGGACGGTGGCGGTGCTCTCCGCGGCTATGTCCTCCAGGCCAAGTTCGCGTTCCGTCAACTCGATCCTCCCTCCGCGCGGCTCGCCTCGATTTCGCGAGACCTGCACCAGGCCCCACCCACTTGAAACCACAACGATGCCTGCCGCGGTTGCCAAAAGCGCTCGTCTCATACCACCGCTCCTTCCCCCAGCCGGGTTCGAATACGCCGGAAAATCAGCAGCAGGCCAATTGCAATGAGCCCGATCAGCAGAAAGAACAGATATTTCGGCATCCAGGTCCACCACCAGGCATGCAACCGGACGAACAGAAACACAATAAACGCCGCGACGCCCAGGTTGACGAGACCCTTCCGGCTCAAGCGCACACCATGAACAACCACCCCGGCGCTAAACAACAGTCCCCCAATCTGGTAAGCCGCCTCCACTGCGCCGGGGCGCAAGCCGCCACAACACAGGTCGCCAGAAGTGGAGAGTAACAACAGTGCGCTAAGGCCTGTCCCCGCACCGCACGCGCGATAGACGAATTCGAAATCGTCCGAACCATGCCCCCTTCTCAACCATGGAATACAGTATAGTAACAGGGCTCCCGGTATCAGTAATTGCGTGCGTTGCATGAACCCGGCCCAGTGGGAACCCTGGAAGTTCAGAATCAAAGCCGCCGTGTAGGCACAAAGCAGAACCAGACCCGCGCCCAGCAGCAAACGCAGGCCATAAGCGTAGGCCACCAGCAGGGCGAATAACCCCCACGCCAATAACACGTGTGGAGAATCCACCAGGTTCAGCACGGAACCAAGCGCGTTCATCTCCATCACGAACGTGACTCCGGCAGCTAGCGCCAGCAGGCCGACATAATAACGGTCAGCCTGCCGCGCAAACGCAGCCTCGGCTCCTGCCAGCAAGGCGAGGGGGGCCGCTGTCAGTATCGCGACTTGGACCGTCGCGGGCAGATTGCCCCAGATCCGGTGCAGGAAGAGAACCAGAGCGGCAATCAGCGCTGCGCCTCCCAGCAATGAAGCTACCCGCATGCCCCACGATACCCGCTTGCCGCTGTCCGACACATCCACCCCGAACTGCTGTTGGAACCCGGAGAGCAGCCTACCGTAGTGGGCGTCCAGATGCGACCGTTGCTCGGGCGTGAGGCTTAGCGCTCCTTCTTGTTCGAGTTCGGCTAGCTCTGACCGAAATGAGGCGACTCGGTCAACTCGCTGCTGTGCTTTCTTCCTGGCATCCATATCCATGACAGCTTCGGTTCATGTCGAAAGATTACTCCCATGGCGTATAAGTGATAAATCGAAAAAAGTTTAGGAGATTCGATTTCATTGATGATGGGAGCGCCTGACCACACCGCTTGTCGGGGCGGTGGGAATCTCGCATCCGAAAGGTAAAAGCGAGCTTGTGCCGAGGGAGAACCTGGTCAAATTCGTCTCTCAAGAATCTGTCGTCCCCCTCAGCCAACTGGACCTGGAAGGGGTTCGGCGGCATCATTTGTTTTTCACTCTGCCCATGATGCCTTGCCTCGACAACGCGCCCCAGACGCGGCTGTCGAGAGAATTCACCGTGCCTTTGTGGTGGCTTGGAGCGACTCGATGTGGCTCTACCGGTCGTTCTTCGGGCTGGCCGCCAGATGCGGTGAGAGATGGGGGGAAGGAGGTGCGTCCTTGCGAATGATCCGCAGGCATTTGTGGAAGAAGTTTCCCTGCCCCGCGCTCGCCACGATGGCGCCCAATTCTCCCATGTCCAGCCAGACGCCCTTACAGCTAGGGCACACATCAATCTCCACGGCACCGCAGGTTTCCGTGGTCAGCTTCTGGCCGCATTTCGGGCAATGCATCCAGTGCGCTTCCTTCAGTCGATGTTTCTCGGCTTCCGACTTGGCCTGCTGCGCCTTTGCCAGGCTGGCCATGCGTTGCTGCATTTCCTGCACCCAGATGTACTCGTCTTCTTGTTTGTTTGGTTTCATATCTGTGATTAATTCCAGCCAGCCCCTGCTTCTGCTTCGAGGGCCCGGCGTCTGATGCATTTGAACGATAAACGACCCGCCCCACCTGCCGTTAGGCTGTGTCCGCTGATATGCCATGAGCACCCACTGCTCAGCTCGCGCGCAACACTTGTTCGCGGCAGCCTACCATTGGAGCATCTGAATGACAAAGCGTTCAAACTGCACCGTTTATCAGGGTTGAGGTTGACGCCTATGGACAAGCCCCGGGCTCGCTGCGAAATTGCCGCATAAACAAAACGGTTTCCCAACTGGTTTCGCGGCCGTCCAAACGCCGTCTCGATCGGCTTCCAGCCGCCTCGGCCCGGGCTGCGCCCGGCGGAGCGGCCCTTCGGCGCAGCCAGCCGGTGCCCTTTCGTTTCCACTGCTTCAATTAGGATAAATTACAATCACATTTGGATTTCATTCGAGCCGGATTTTGGCGGAAACTGCACCGCTTTTGCCCTGCTTGATGAGGTCGCTGCGCGTGCGCTCCAGGCTCAAGGCTTCAGCGGCGAGGGCACGGGCAGTTTTGAAGGTCCTCTCTCTCCATGAACCGACCCCTCACCCCGCTCTCTCACCATCCGATGGGGAGAGGGTGCCCTTTAAGGCGGGTGAGGGGAATGCGGTTCATGGTCCCAATGCGCGAGCGGAACTCGTGGAGGCTCTCCATGACCGGCTTCGCATCTAATTGACCTTGGATACTTGTGTCCGTAGTAACCCGTTTGCTTGCTCGAGGCTATACTCGCGTTGGGAGGAGTTGGCGGCGGTTTGGGCGGCGGCGGAAAAGCACTGGCTCACAAGAATTGCCGCTTCACGGCGAGGTGAGCCGGAAGAAGCGGCTGCCGGTGGCGGGCGCGACGAGGACTTGATTTTGTCCGTTGGTCACGCTTACCAAGTTGGTCGTTCTCGTCCAAGTTCCTGCGACAAGGCTGGTGTTTTGCTCAAGCGCGAACCCGGCGAACGAGGCCAACCACGAGAGGGGAAACGTGTTCGTGCTCGTGCGTTGGATGAACAAGTTGGGCGCGGCGGGTTGGATAATGACGGGAGCAAAACGGACCATGCGGTAAAAGCGCATCGCATCCGGCGAGGTGTTCGTCACGACCAGTTGATTAGCAATGCGCGCAGGCGGGTCGGATACACGTCGCCATACGTTCGTGGGTGAAAGGCCGTCGGCGTATTCCAGGACGTAGTTCGTGGCGCTGCCGGGCCAGGCCAGCACGCTGCTCACTGCCGGAACCTGGTTCGTGGTCAAGACCGGGGCATTTGTGGAAACCTGGAGGGTGTTCAATGTTTTCACCAGCGACACAGAGACGCTGAGCAATTGCAGCAGCGGACCCGGAGGTGCCAGTCGTGCCGGCGCCAGCAGTGTCGTGACCACGCCGTTGGCGTGAACGTCGCGATCGCCACGGCCAGCGTCGAGGAACGTCAAAACGACCTGATCGGTTCCGAGCGTGGCACCGGTGACACCGTCGAAGAGGAACTCGTACCAGTGGGGCTGTGGGTTGTCCGGCGTGGGGCCGTAGGCGAAGACGGTGGTCAGGTCCACGCTGTCGTGGAAGATGTTGGTGACGGTGACGGTGCCACCGGGCACGACCCCGGTCAGGCTGAAACTCACGATCCCTAACGGGAATTCGTAGGAGGCTGGGAGGACCGCAGATGCGGGCGCGACGCTGGGAAGGACATTGCTCACCATGATTCCGCCAGGCGCCGCAATTGTCCACCATTTGCCAGCAAGACTTGGGAACGAGCACACGTTGGCCTGCTGGGAATCCGGTACTCCGTCGCCGTTACCGTCGCCCTGCGGGCCTGTGCCGCTGGCGGCAGCGAGATTAGGACTGCGGGACTCCACCTCGTCGCTCATCGAGTCGAGATCACCGTCCGTCGGACCTTGCACCAAAAGAGAGGGGGACAATTCCGAAGTATTTCCGAATATGTCCGTGGCGGTCATCGTAACGAACATGCCCGGCTGGACGGCGGTTGTCGGCAACACGCTCGCAAAGTTGGCAATGCCGTACGAGCTGGTTGCGACATCGAAATACCCGACGTAGATCTCGGCCTGACCGAAACCAGCTTCAGAACCGAGACTGCTCACAAAGTGCGCATCTTGGATTTTTCAGTGGCTATAGCGTTGGATGATGCTGACGCAGGAGATGGGTGAGAGGAGAGCGGGTTAGGAGATCATCAATTGAGGGCGACTGAAGATCTTGCGTGGGGGT
>Ga0118677_10008209_pt1 | contig 16834 bp, 8 predicted proteins | sample AliMusrvi5mmetaG_FD_86154 | JGI IMG/M metagenome (GOLD analysis project Ga0118677, IMG submission 86154) | reverse complement strand
GTACCTGACCAGAACTGGGTGTTATTATAGATCGCCTGGAAGCGGTAATCGCACTGCGGCAAAGTGAAGCTTACCTCGCCGTTGGCATCAGATTTACCCGTGTAGCTGGTATAGGTCGTGCCATTGAAGACATACACCGGCACGTTCTGGATCAGGTCGCCGTCAGTGGAGGACACAACGACTTTGATCGGAAGGGTCACCTGAATGCTGGCGCTGGCGCACTGGCTTCCGGAGGGCGATTTCGTAGAAGGTGGCGTCGCGGTTGGTGTGGGCACAGGCGTCGGGGTTAATTCTAATGTCGGCGGCAAGGCCTGGGCCGAGGCAGTTGAACTGCCCGGGTCTGTCACAGCACACATCTGCCCGCCCTGGTCTGCCGGGCTGCTCCAGAATTGCGTGCCGTTCAGGTCGCCGCGGAAACGGTAGCTGCCGAAGGGCAGGATCAGGTTGACCAGCCCGTTGGCATCCGTTTTCGCCGTGATGCTGCTGTAAGTTTCATCGTAGCCCGTGCCGCTCACCTTGGGCGTATCCAGATATGCATAGACAGGGAGTCCAGCCTGGGTCTGTCCGGCCGTGTTGGTCAGGGTGACCGTCACCGGTTTGCTCACCGTCACAGTCACATAGTGACAGCCTTCAACCGTGCATGCATTGTCGCTGCTGCTCCAGAACTGGGCCGTATTGGTATTGAGGGTTTTATCGCTATCATCCACGCGGAAGTGGTAGCTGCCGAAGGGCAGCGTGAACCTGGCTTCGCCGTTGCTGTCGGTTTGGGCGTTATAGCCGCTGTAAGTGGCGCCGCTGAAGGCGTACACCAGCAGGCCCGCCTGGGGCGTCCCGTCGGTATCCTTCACCATCACGCTCACATAGGGCGGGTTGGCTTCGAGCGATAAGACATCTTCCGCCGCGCTGATGCGGTTACCCAGGGCATCATAGGTGTAAGCATAGGATGCCAGGGTTTTATCCTGAAGCATATGCTGCAAACTGAGCAGGTGCCCGGACGGGTCATACCCGTAGCTGGATTTCACCCCGTTGGGCAGATTGACACTGGACAGGCGATTGGAAGCGTCATAGCCATAGCTGGTCACCTGGTTGGCCCAGTCCTTCACATCCTGCAGGCGGTTGGCCGGATCATAGGTATAAGTCACCTGTTTTCCGTCCGGATAAGTCAGGCCCGTGCGGTTGCCCACAGTGTCGTAGCCATATTTCACCGATTTGCCAAATGGATCGATCACGCTGGTGGTCCGTCCCAGGCTGTCGTAGCCCCACTGAGTCGTGCCCAGGCCGTCGTGCATATCCGTGCGCTGCCCGGTTTTGTCGTCGTAGGTGAAGGTCACATCCGGGTCGGGATCGGGGTAGTCGATTTTGGTCAGCTGCCCGCGCGGGTTATATTCAAAGCGGGTCGTGCGGTTCATGGCGTCCACCAGGCTGGTGCGCTCGCCATCGGCGTCATAGTCGTAAGCGGTGCGGTTGCCCAACGCATCAACTTCGGCCGTCTCGCGTCCCAGGGCGTCGTACTCAAAATGGGTTTCATGCCCATTCGCATCGATGATCTGGGTGCGGCTGCCGTTCAGGTCATAGCCATATTGGGTATGGACATTGGTCTGTGAATCCGCCGCCGCGCCGTCGACATAGTTCTCAATCACATCCGTCAGGCGTCCGGAGGCGTCGTACCCGTACTTCGTCACCACCCCGTTTGCATCCTTCATGGAGATGCGCTCCCCATTGGCATCGTAATCATAATGGGTGGTTTTGCCGTTCGCGTCGGTCACGTCAGTCTGGCGGCCCAGAGCGTCATATTGATAATGCACCGTTTCGTGGTTGGCATTGGTCGTGGAGGACAACCGTCCATGGTCGTAACTGTTGGTCGTGGTCAGGCCGTTGGCGTCCGTCACGGTTAGCTGCCGTCCGGCCGCGTCATAGGTGAAGCTGGTGGTGTGCCCATTGGCATCGGTCTGGCTCAGGCGCTGCCCGGCAGCATCGTATGTAAATGAGACCTTGCCGCCGCTGGGGTCCGTTACTTCCTTCTGGCGGCCCAGCGCGTCGTAAACAAAGCTCGTGCTGCGTCCGGCGAGGTCGGTCTGCACATTCACCCGCCCCAAAACATCGTAGGTGGTGCCGCTGCGCCCGCCCAGCGGATCAATCACGGCCGATTGGCGTCCCAGGCTGTCGTATTCGTAAGTGGTGGTGCGCATTAATGGATCTGTGACCGATTGGAGCTGCCCTTTATCGTTGTAATGGTAGGTGGTAACATGACCCAGGGTGTCGGTGATGGTTTCCTGGCGTCCCAGCTGGTCGTAGGTGTAGCGGGTCACCAGGTTGTAAATATGGTCTGCGTTCTGCGCTTTGGCGGGATCGTAGTTGCGCGTGCTGCTCGACACCTGCCCGCCGCTGGTATATTCGGTGTGGGTGACGCTGCCACTGGGGGCGGTGGTGTTCAATGCTCGCCCGAGGGCGTCATATTCGTAGGTGGTCACATGGCCCAGCGCATCCGTGCTGGTTTTGACATTCCCGGCGGCATCATAGGTGGTGTGTGTCGTAACCGCATCGTACTCGTAGTGGGTCACCAGATTGTAGAGCCCGGCCTCGTTTTGTGGCTTGCCAACCACGTAGTTGCGTGTGGTTTGGGTCACGTGCCCGGCGCCATCGTATTCGTTATGGGTGACGATGCCATCTGGAGTGGTCGTATCGATGACATGTCCCAATGAATCATAGGTGTATTGGGTCTTGCGTCCCAGGGCGTCACTGCTTTCGGTGCGCTGGCCCAGGGAGTCATACCCGTAATCGCTCTTGTGGCCCAAAGAATCGACGCTTTCAGATAACCGCCCGGTCTCGTCGTACTGGTAGGTGGTAAGGTTGCCCAGGGCATCGATGACTTTGGTCAACAGGGTGGGATGGCGGCTGTCTTCATAAAAATACTGGGTGGTCTGGCCGTTGCTATCGGTCACTTTGGTCAGGTTGTTGAGACTGTCGTATTCCAGGCTGGTTTTTTGCCCGGCGGCATCCGTCACTTCCTTTAAATTAGCCCCGTCATCGGACCATACCAGCTGGGTTTTGTCCCCGGCCGGGTCGGTGATGGAGGAGGGACGGAAGTTGGCGTCGCGTTCGGTGGTGGTTTTATTGCCCAGGGCGTCAGTTTCACCCTTAAGGGTGTGGGTTGCGTCATAGATGTGGTTCTGGGAATGTCCGTTGGCGTCCACGACAGTGCTGCTGCCGTCTGCATTATAAATAATGCGGAGCTGCAGTTTATCATTGGCGTCATATTGCTGGTTGGCACGTCCCTGCATATCATAGTCCGTGCGCATGATCTGATGTCCGTTGGGGTCGACCGTGCGGGTCATGAGGTGAGCGGTATCGTACTCGTACGTCCATTGTTTGCCGGTTGGATCCACCATACTGGCCAGGTCCCCGGCATCGTTATAGGTATAACTGACTGTGCGTCCGGAATAATCGCTGGCACCCTGGATGCGCCCCTGGCTGTCGTAGGACAGGTCGATGTAACGCTGGCCGTATTCGGCGCTGATGCGCCCCAGTTTACCGGCCGAATTGTAGGTATAGGTAAATGCGTTGCCCAGTTCATCCGCACGGCTGGTGATATTGCCATCTGCATTAAAGGTGAAGGTGGTCTGTGCCCGTGTTTTAACGGTGTAGATGACGGTATCTCCCTGACCGGTGCGGGTCAGGCTGGAGGTGACGCCCGGCATGGGCTGGTAGGTGGTACCATCACTATTCACCTTGAATAAAAATTCATTGCCTGCCGGGGTCTTGAAGAGAATGTAACCGGGCATACCGCGGGGATTTTCCGGGAAGATCAGGCTGGCGTCGTGGTTAAAGGTCCACCCAGGGCCAAACTGGCCGCTATTCAGGTCGGTTGCCAGCGAGGAATAGGCTCGCTGCAGGGTCAGCGGTCCGCCGGATGTGGGAATGGCGAGGTCAACATAGCTTTCAGATTCTGCGCCGGTTAAGGTATTAATGGGCTCCCCGGATTGTTTAACGACCTGGCTGTTGCAGGTTGTCGCTGTCGGACAGGTGCCGTTATCCACGCCGCCGGTGCCGCCATTACCGCTGACTGGGATGGAATTACCGTATAAAACATTCTCAAGGCTCATGGTACTGGAACTGCCCACAGCCCCAGAATTTACAATATGACAGGCCTGCGGCATGATTAAATTGGCCGCTTCCTGCGACCTGGCGCAGGCGCTATAGGTATATGTTTTGACATGGATATCAAGGGTGAAACCCTGTGCTATCACATAATGACCCGAGTTGGGGTGTTGGGTATTCAGCCCCACCGTTTGAGCAATTGGACCGGCAATGCCCCAATTCCACAGGCTGGCGGGGATGGGCAAAGTAACCCTGCCCATTGGAACCATATTGGTAAAACTACCCACCTGGGTGCCGTTAAAACTGAACTGCGCATTGTGGGGTTGGACATTACTCTGGGGACTGAAGTCAATGCCAAGTGAGATGGAATCAATCTGGCTGCTGGAGAGACCGGGAATCGTATTAATATTTGTTTGTACCTGGGGACGGTTGGTGCAGTACCAGTCGTTTGTGTTACATTCGAGGGTTTTGTTATTAATCGTGACCTGAAAAACCTGGTTTTCGTTTATACAGGATGCAGAACCCTGAGTGGTCTGGGTCTGACCTCCCCCAATGGCAGATAGAAGGTATGGAATGATCCCCGCTGGCGTTTGGCGACGGGCAGCATCCAGCCCAAATCCATTGACCAGAGAGGGTTGTTTGGTGTCGAGAGATCCTGAATCGGTCTCATCAAAGAGCGGGTAAACCACCACCCGCAAGGACTGCCCTGTTTCCAGGTGGGCGTGGTTGATGGAGGGTTTAATAAAGACGCGCGCGGTTTGCCCTGAATTTGGGTCCGTGGCATTCAGCGACAGGTCGGTCAGAGTGCTGCCATGATTTGTAATTACGTAAGTGCGCGACATATAGATCGGATCGTAAGCTGCTGTGTCTTCCGTGATGGAAAAGTCGCCGCTGAAGAGCACATTGACACGAATATCAATATTATCTTCCATCGGTTTACTGGTTTGACCATCCGAGATCAGGTGCGCCGTGAGCGTGTAATTTTTCTGGGTTGCATCCTGAGCATGCAGCGCCAGTGTGAGTTGGGATGTCTCGCCAGGTCCCAGCGTGATGGTTTTATCTACACTGCCATCCCCGCGGAAATTAACGATCAGGTCCTGGTAAGGATTAAGAATGCTGGTGGTCAGCGTATGCGCAACGGTGTCCTGGTTCTGTACAGAGACATTGATCAACTGCTCATAATCGCGATTAATCGTGATCTGTCCCGGATCGATAAAGACAATGCCTTTGCCGATGCTTAATTGACGCAGATCACTCGTGGTCGACCCGCAGGCCCCGGTAGAGGCTACTTTCCAATCATAGGTGGTTTGCCAGTCCAGGTTATTGGCCTGCGCCAGGTGATTGCTCTTTCTGTCTGAATAAACGGTTTGAGACAGTTCCGGGTGGCCGTCCGGGTAATAGGTGAGGGATCCGGTTGTGGCAGGGTTGGAATGCCAGGTAAAGAGCACGCTGCGCGAACTGACGGTGCTGCCATCACCGGGGGTGTCGATCCATACCTGGGGCGTCAGGAGGGTGGTCACTTCGCCCGATAAAGTGCTGCTCTGTCCGCTGTTTTGGGATGTCACGTTGACTGTGAACGGAATTTTAGCCTGGGTCGAACAATCATTGATGTGGACTTTAAAGGTCACGTCTTTAGAACTGCCTGCGGCTACGGGAATGGGGGTCGTATCCAGGGTGACCCAGCTGGGGTCCAGATCATTCACTTTAACCACATAGGTGTCCGGGTTAAGTCCGGTGTTTTGAACATGCAGGGTGTAACTGGTTTCCCCGCCCAATACCAGGCTGGAACTGGTTGGAGAGAGGCTGGAAGATGAATCCAGGCTCTGAATCACCGTGCTGCTGATCGAGGCGCTGTTGTTATTGGGATTACTATCCGGAGTTGTGGTGCTCACAGCAATGTTTGCGGTTACTTTACTCCCAACAACCGTGTCGTTTTTAACCACACCTTTAACGGTAAACTGTAGGCTGCCATTCCCCGCCAGACTGCCAAAATCCCATGTGAGAATATTGCCCTGCTGGCCGGGCTGCACCGGTGCATCCTGGCTGGTATAGGTGACCGGGTCCGGGAGGGTCAGGATAACCTTGCTGTTTTCGGCTGCCAGCGCATTTAAATTGTGTACCAGAATCGTATAAACGATCTGGGTTCCGGGAGCGGTTTTATCGGGTCCGGATATCGAAGTCTCCAGATTAGCGCCGGTAAACGTCATCGTCGCCCGGTTGGGAAGAGTGGTTCCATTGAGGGTGGCACTGACGGTCACGGTTTCGACTGTGGCGTCCTGGATGGTGCCGATAATCTGCCCCTGGGAATTTGAAGCGGTAAGGGGTTGGCTCAGCACTGCCTTGCCGGTCGTTTTTAAAACGGCTGTCACACCGCTCACCGGGTTGTTGTTCTGATCATATATCGTGACCAGAACCCTGGATACTGTGGTTCCATCCGCCGGAGCTGAACTCGGATCCACAGCCAGGGTGGAATTATTCAGGCTGGAATTTCCTGCGATGAAGGTGACAGCCGGATTCTGAGCAAGGGTTACGCCAGAGGTCGTATCCTGGAAGGTCAACTTTTTAAGTTCCGCTTTTGTCGAAGCCAGGGTAAAGTTGACCTTGCCATCAATGCCACTCAAAGTAGGTATCGGACCTTTGATGGTGTTGCCTGTGCCACTCGAGATGAGACTGACAGCATGACCTGCAACAGGCCGGTTGAGCGCATCCAGCAGGGTAATGGCGATCGAGGTTGAATTCACGCCATTAGCTATGACGGTATCGGTAGAAATCTCAGCAATGGATTTGGCCGGATCGCTGGGGACGGATACAAAGGTAACATTCACAGGATCGCCAATAACGATATTGGCTGTGGTGTCCTGGACGGTAATGGCTGACCTGCCGATATCGGTAGCGCTCAGCGTTGCGCTGGTTTTGCCATCTGCATCCGTGTCCGCTAAAACAGCGGGGGTAACGATGGGGGTTACCCCTGAGGGAGTCAGGGCAATGCGATGACCCGGGATGGGGTTGTCATTGACATCTTTAAGCTCAATAGATAGGGTTACTTTCCGGGTGCCATCTGCGACGACACTGGACGGGGTAACACTGATCTTGGAATGATTTGATGAGGGTGCGCCAGGAATAAAGGACAACTGGGTGCTTGAAGCCAACACGATTCCATTGCTATCGATTTCGAATGTTTTAGCCCCTGCCCGGGTTGAACTGATTTGGGCAGTGACCACACCATTGTTATCCGTATTTCCCAATAAAACGGACTCTACCCCGGCCGCCTTGCTGTTAATTAACACATTGCTGCCTGAGACAAGTTTAATACTTACGGGTTTGGTTGGAATGGGATACCCATCCGAATCATTGAGGGTGATGTGGATGGTATAAGCCTGGGATCCATCGGCAATAACATTTTCCGGAGTGGTGCTGATAATCGATTTTGAGGGGTTAATACTGCTGAATTCGACTGTCTGGCTGGCATGGATCAAAATGCCATTCGTGCCATCCCTACCCTGGAGGGTAACCATTTGACCTTTGGATGTGTGTAATGTGGCAACCACCTGGCCATTCGCATCCGTCGTCGGCGACAATTGGTCAACCTGGACATCCGATCCATTTTGCACAATAGTGGCAATATGGCCGACCACCGGGTTGTGGTTTGCGTCCAGAAGAGTAAGTGTAACGGTCGCCCTCTGGACATTGTCTGCGGCAAGTACCAGGGGGGTAACATCCAATGTGGACAGGTCAGGATCGGTTGGATGGTTATTATCTATGTAAATGGTCCCGGCGGACCCTAAAGCCAGACCGCTGCCCGCGCTGATGTCAAAATTGAGATTGGAAGGTGATGCGGAGAAGAAGGCAATTCTACCGCCGCCGCCGCCACTGCCTTGCGGACTGTTTCCGCCTCTGGCTTCAACGTTACCGTTGCCTGTTGAATTTTGGGTTGAAACCAGGATTGAGCCTCCGGACCCGCCGCCCGCCTGGGTGGTCGAAGGGGTTCCGTTGGCCCGGATGGTCCCATTCATAGTCAGCAGGTTATTAACGGCAATTTGTAGTGCACCACCGCCGCTGCCTCCATAAATTATTCCCCCTGAATAGGTTGAACCACCCGCGCTCCCTAGATCCTGCGGGCGGGTATAGGAACCATAGGTGGAAGCGGAAGGCTGATCCCCATTTCCACCTTTTCCACCATAAGATCCACCGGCTGCCTGGACTGGAGCTGTCGTTGATCCCCAGCCGCTGCCAGGGCCGCCATTCGTATCATTTTGGTTATATCCCAGGCCTGAAGCGTCCATCAGGCCATTGGAATCGATTGTCAGGTTATTGGCAGTCAGGACAAAGGGTAAATCATTGGTGTAATCTGCGTCTTTATTATTAAAGGGAGCCAGAACCATTTTCCCATTTGACCCAATATGTATCGTATTAAAAGTAAATCCACCCTGAGTGCCAGTGGCATAGAGATTAACTTTGCCATTATCTCCCAAATCCAATCCAGTCAATTGGGAAGGACCCAAAACGTCCAATACTGCACTATAAATAGACAAATTCTGGCTTTGGAGATGCCCCAGGATTGATAATTTACCCGTTCCATCTCCAGTAATAGTGGAGACTGTTAAAGTTTGTGTTGATGGAATATTGAGATTAGAGCTGTTTTTAAGTTCAATTTTGTTGATACTATAGCTACCATCTGGAAAACCCGCCGTCCCGGTCGTTCCGCCATTATTATCGACCACCAGTTTGTCATCGGGTTTCCAGTAAACAGTCCCGGGGGGACCATAAGTGCCAAAAGCCTGTACCTGCCCGGTGAAGCTGGATGTGGTGTGTTCAATGGCAATCCGTCCGCCGCCGCCCCAGGGGTAACCGCCATTGGCCTGAATGGTACCTGTCCCTGTTAAATGGTTGGTTTGCACCCAGATACTGCCCCCCGAACCGCCGCCAGACTGAGCGCACCAATTCTGACTCAGCCCCGTACCGCCATTGGAGGATATGGTCCCATTGACATTCAGCGTGCCGCTGACCAATAGTTTGACCGCGCCACCGCCTACGCCGCCTCCATTACAGGTATTAAAACCACTGCTGCCTAAATCCAGGGGGTGGTTGTACGAGCCATAGGGTTTGCCATTCCACCCATCCACAAACCCGCCATATTCCCCACCGTTATTGCTTACTCCAGGTCCTGTTCCACTGCTGTATCCGGTTTTGTCTGAACTGATCCGGCTGGTAGCATCAATGCTAAGATTTCCCACATCCACGATGACGGGTTTATCGTTGGTATAGTCCTGGTCTCCATTATTATAGGGATACAAATAGAGGGCAGATCCGTTTTGCAATGAGATGGTGTCAAATTTAAAGGTCTGGTTTTGGGCATCGGGATGGTACTCCAGGAATGCCTGATTGTTTAAAGTCAGGTTTTTGGCACCCACCAGGTTATTATTCATGACCATGTAAAACCCGTTGAGGGTTAAATCCTGGGGAGCATTAAATACACCGCCCACTTTAACAAAATTCGAGGTCCCATCCCCGACAATATTGTTGGATGTCAGGGTGTAATCGCCTGGCAGTGTGAGGTTGCCGTGGTGCTTCAGTTCTATCTTGGAAAAACTGTAACTGCCATCCGGAAAATTGGCCACTGCCGCCACCGCAATGGAGGTCGGCAGCTGCTTGCGCGCAAAGGCCGCCAGCCTAGGCCAGACGCAGACTGCTGCCACCGGACCACAGGGCCCTTGGGCACGGGCGCAGAGTGCGGCGATGTCGGCCTCGGTGTCCGCGTCATTCAGGCTGGTGAGGTCCAGACAGGACAAGGCCAGGCGCGCCGTGGCTTCACGGTTGCGCAGCCAGTCGGTGCCAGCTGCGGGTAAAAGGGATTGGTTCATGTTTTAGTCCAGCACCAGGGTGCCAATGATGTGGGCCAGCAGGCTGCTGGCGCTGTGGCTGGCCAAGGCGGCCTGGCTCAGGGTGTGGGCATGGCTTAACTGCTCTTGCGACAGGCCGGCGCCCATGTTGGTGATGAGGGACAACGCCAGCACGCGCAGGCCCAGGTAGCGCGCCAGAATGGTTTCGGGCACGGTGCTCATGCCCACCGCGTCGGCACCCAGCAGGGCCAGCATGCGAATCTCGGCCGGGGTTTCAAACTGCGGGCCAAAGGCCCAGGCATAGACACCGCTGTGCAGGCTGCAGCCCTGCTCGGCCGCCCGCGCCAAGGCCTGAGCGCGCAAACCCGGATCGTAGGCATCGACCATGGCGACAAAGCGCTCGGAGCCGCCCTCGCCGACCAAGGGTGAACGCTGGGGCAGGTTGATGTGGTCGGTGATCAGCATCAGGCTTTGTGGCGGCAGGTCGGCGCGCAGGCTGCCGGCCGCATTGGTTTGCACCAGCAGCTCGCAGCCCAGGGACTTGAGCGTTTGCAGCGGCAGCTTCATGCCGTCCACGGCACCCGTCTCGTAACCATGCTTGCGTCCGCTCATCACCGCCACGGCATGGCCGCCGATGTGACCCAGCCATAGCTCGCCGCCGTGGCCGGCTACCGTGGCCTGCGGGAAGCCTGGCAATTCGGCATAAGGAATGCGAACCGGATTGGAAATACGCTCGGCCAAGCCGCCCCAACCGCTACCGAGCACCACGGCAATGCGCGGCCGAAAGCCCGGTGCGCGAGCCTTGATGACAACCATTGCAGCGGCGCTCATGGTGTTTTCAAATGGCCGGGGCCAAAGCTGTGTGGCAGCAGTTGCTCCAGCGTATAGACCGGCCCCAGCGCGTCTGCAGTGGCCGACTGGATAGGCACTTCGGGGTCGCAGAATTCGCGCAGCTTTTGCCTGCATCCGCCACAGGGCGTGATCCAGTCGCCACCCGTAGCTCCACCGTCACCACCCAGCACCAGTACGGCGCGGGCCCGCCTGGAGCCCGACATCACCAGGGCAGCCAGGGCGCTGGCCTCGGCACACCAGCCCTGCGGATAGGCAGCGTTTTCCACATTGCAACCGGCGTGGACTTCTCCTTGCTCATCCAGAATGGCAGCACCCACGGCGTAGCGCGAATATGGTGCATAGGCTCGGGTCTGGGCGGCACGCGCAGCCGCCCACATCTGCGTTAATTGTTCCGCCGGAATCGGTGCGGGTGTTGTGCTCATGGTCACCATAATAGCCCTGAAGCAAGCCGCAATCCGGGACCCGACGGCAAGTTCGAGCCGTTGCTTAAAGAAGTCCCTCCCCGTCGATCGATCGTCCTAAAATGGCAAAGTCTGCCATTGCCCTTTGGAGCCCATCATGTCTTTGAATGTGTCTTTACCACCGGAACTCGAGAACAGGGTGCGGGCCCGTGTTGCCTCCGGCATGTTTGGCTCGGCCAGTGAGCTTATCCGTGAAGCGCTGCGCCTTTTTGAGACCTACCAGTCGGTACAAGGTGCCGCTTTGGCCACTCTAAAGGCTGACATTGAACAAGGCCAATCAGATAGACGTGCTGGACGTGTCGCGCCACTAGATATCGAAGCCATAAAAGCTGAGGGCAGAAAACGGCGATCCACGAAGGCCGACGCCTGATGTTGCGACTGGTGTTTACCGATAGGGCGCAGGCAGACCTTCTGTAGACTTGGTTCTACATTCGTCACCCGCGCGACGCCGCAATCGCGCCAATGCGGCTATGGTCTGGCCATGCCTTTTAACGGAGCCAACTTTGGACTTTGAACATTCCCCCCGCGTCAAAACTTTGCAACAGGAACTGAGCGCCTTCATGGACGAGCATGTGCTGCCAAACGAGCACCTGTTCAAACAGCAGACCGCGCAGAACCGCTGGAGCGAGCCGCCAATTTTGCAAAGCCTCAAGGCCCAAGCAAAGGCGCAAGGGCTGTGGAATCTGTTCATGCCGGGTCATGAACACGGCGGCCAGGGCCTGAGCAATGCCGAATACGCGCCGCTGGCCGAGATCATGGGCCGGGTGTTTTGGGCGGCCGAGGTGTTCAACTGCAGCGCGCCCGACACCGGCAATATGGAGGTGTTTGCGCGCTACGCCACGCCGGCGCAGCAGGAGCAATGGCTGACACCGCTGCTGGCCGGCGAGATCCGATCGGCCTATCTGATGACCGAGCCGGAGGTGGGCTCCAGCGACGCCACCAATGTGGAACTATCCATTCAAGGGGATGGCGACGATTACGTGATCAACGGGCGCAAATGGTTTGCCACCGGCGCCATGTTTGACGCCTGCAAAATCTTTATCGTGATGGGCAAGACCGATCCCGACAACCCCAACCGCCACATCCAGCAGTCGCAGGTGCTGCTACCACGCGACACGCCGGGCGTGACCATCGTCCGCCCCTTGAGCACCATGGGTTACTGGGAAGAGCCGCATGGCCACGCCGAGGTGCTTTTTGAGAATGTGCGCGTGCCCAAGGCCAATATCCTGCTGGGCGAGGGACGCGGTTTCGAGATTGCGCAGGGCCGACTGGGGCCTGGCCGCATCCACCACTGCATGCGGGTGATCGGTGCCGCGCAACGCGCTTTGGAGACCGCCTGCAAGCGCGTCAACAGCCGCGTGGTGTTCGGTAAAAAACTCAGCGAACAGGGCTCGGTACGCGAGAGCATTGCGCTGATGGCTTCCAAGGTGGAAATGTGCCGGTTGCTGACGCTGCGCGCTGCTGACAAGATGGACCGTCTGGGCAACAAGGCCGCCATGGACCTGATTGCCATGGCCAAGATCATGGTGCCGCAACTGGGCGCCGAGGTGATCGATATGGCGATCCAGATGCACGGAGCCGGCGGCCTGACCGATGACTATTTTCTGGCCGAGGCCTTTAACTATGCGCGCTGGTGCCGCATTGCCGACGGCCCGGACCAGGTGCACATGATGGCGTTGGGCAAGCAGGTGATTCGCGAGCTGTCGGCTTAGCCGCCCAGATAGGCGGCTTCGACCCTGGGGTCGGCCAGCAGCTTGGCACCGGTATCGGCCAAAACGATTTTGCCGGTCTCTATGACAAAACCGTGGCGCGCAATCTTGAGCGCCTGACGCACGTTCTGCTCCACCAGCAGTACCGAGAGGCCGCCCTTGTTGATGGTGACCAGGGTGCGAAAAATCTCCTGCACCATGATGGGAGCCAGGCCCATGGAGGGCTCATCCAAGAGCAGCAGTTTGGGCTTGGCCATCAGGGCGCGTCCTATGGCCAGCATCTGCTGCTCGCCGCCCGACAGATTGCCGGCGAACTGGGTGGCGCGGTCCTTCAGGCGCGGCAGCAGGTGGTAAATCTCGTCCAGCGATTGTTGGATTCCGGCCTTGTCCCGGCGCGTGTAGGCGCCGAGTTGCAGGTTCTCCAGCACGGTCAGCGTGCTCAGGATGGCGCGACCCTCGGGCACTTGCACCACACCGCGCTGCACGATCTGATTCGGTGCCAGGCGGCTGATGTCCTCGCCCTCAAACTCGACCCTGCCGCGCTTGGGCTTGAGCAGGCCGGACAGGGCCAGCAGCGTGGTGCTTTTGCCGGCGCCGTTGGCTCCGACCAGGGCCGTAATTTCCCCGGTCTGCAGCTCCAACGCAATGCCCTTGACGGCCTCGATGTGACCGTAGGCCACGGCCAGGTCGGTGATGCGAAGACACACGGTCATTTGGATAACTCCGTGCTGCGCACTGCGGTGCGCGCTGGTTTGGGGCGGGCCGGCACTGCGCTCATTGGTCGTCCTCTTTGCCCAGATAGGCTTCAATCACCTCGGGGTTGTTGCGGATCTGGTCGGGATTGCCCTCGGCGATGATGCGCCCGAAGTTCAGCACTGCGATGCGGTCGCACAGGCCCATGACAAAGCGCATGTCGTGCTCGATCATGAAGACGCCGTAGCCGCGATCGCGGATGTTGCGTATCTCTTCCATCAACACGGTTTTTTCCGAGGGGTTCATGCCGGCCACCGGCTCATCGAGCAGCAACAGCTTGGGCTCGGTGGCTAGCGCTCGGGCGAACTCCAGCTTGCGCTGGTCGCCATAGGACAGGCTGTCGGCCAGCAGGTCGGCCTTGTGATCCAGCCCGACCCAGGTCAGCAACTCAAGGGCGCGCTCGCGGGCCTTTTTCTCGGCGCGGCGATAGCCCGGCGTATTGAACAACAGACCCAGGGTGCCGTATTCCAGATGGTCGTGCAGTCCGACCATCACGTTTTCCAGCAGGTCCATTTCCTTGAAGATGCGGATGTTCTGGAAGGTGCGCGCAATGCCACGGTGGGTGATGCGGTGGCTGGGCAGACCCAAGAGGCTTTCGCCCTGAAAGTCGATGTTGCCGCCATTGGGTTGCAGCAGACCGGTGACCAGATTGAATACGGTTGTCTTGCCCGCGCCATTGGGCCCGATCAAACCGTAGATGCTGCCGGCTGGCACTTCAAAGTTGACGTCTTGCAGCACATGCAGGCCACCGAAGCGCTTGCTGACATTGCGGATGGAAAGCAGGGTGTTGCTCATTTGGAAACCCCGGTCCGGCGCACCCACCAGGCGCGCACGCGGCGCGGCTCCCAGATGCCCTTGGGCAGGAACAGCACCACCAGCACCAACACGGCGCCGTTCACCAGGGATCGGAAGTCGTGCAAAAAGCGCAGCAGCTCGGGCAGCAGCGTGAGGATCGTGCCACCCAGAATGGGGCCTACCAGACCCGAGGTGCCGCCCAGCACCGTCATGGTCAGGAAGTCCACCGCATTCTCAAAACCGTATTCGCGCGGGCTGATGAAGAAGGTGAAGTGGGCGTTGAGCGCCCCTGCCACACCGGCAATAAAGCTGCCCAGCACAAAGGCCAGCAGCTTGTAGCGGGCCACGTTGATACCCATCAGGCGGGCCGCCACTTCGTCTTCCTTGATGGATTCAAAGGCCCGGCCGACCTTGGAGCGGCGCAGGCGATGCAACACGTAAATCGTCAGAGTCAGCAGCAGCAGGATGTGCCAGCCCTCGGTGGCCAGCGGGATACCGTTCAAGCCCTCGGGACCGCCGGTGATGTCCATATTGAGGATGGTGATGCGCACCACCTCGCCAAAGGCCAGCGTCGCCATGGCCAGGTACACGCCCGAGAGACGCAGCACCGGCACGCCGATGACCAAAGCCACCAAGGCGGGAGCGACTCCACCGGCCAAGAGCACGGCAGGGAAAGACCAACCCGCCTGCAGCGTCAGCAAGGCGGAGGCGTAGGCGCCGATTCCCATGAAGGCGGCATTGGCCAGCGACAGCAGGCCGCAGGACAGGGTCAGCCACAGCGACAGCGCCATCATGGCATGCACGCCGACCGTAAATACCAGGGTGCTGTAGGTGGACCAGAAATCATTGAACCAGGTGGCCATGGAAGACATGTTTAGGCCTTCCTTTCCAGCTGGCGCCCGAACAGCCCGGCGGGCCGCACCAGCAGAATCAGGAACAACAGGCCAAAGGCCACGGCGTCACCCATCTGGCTGGACAAATAGGCCTTGCTGATGACCTCGGCAAAGCCCAGGAACAGCCCGCCAATCAGTGCCCCCCGGATATCGCCCATGCCGCCCAGAATGATCACGGCAACACCCTTGTGCAACATGGGCTGGCCCATGCCGGGCGTGATGGCGTTGAAGTCCAGCGCGATCAGCACACCGGCAATTCCGCCCAAAGCGGAGGCGACAAAAGAGGTGGCATGGAACAGGCGCTCCACCGGAATACCCAGCAGCCAGGCCGCCTTGGGCGACTCGGAAATGGCGCGCAGGGCGCGGCCCAACTGGGTGCGCTTGAGGATGGTAAACATCACCGCCATCAGGATGAAGGAGATCAGGACAATGGCAATTTCCAGGGCCCGCACATGCACGTCGCCGACGATGTATTCGCCGGCGGGCAGGGTCTCTTCGGGGAAACGCATGGCCTCGGCACCAAACAGACCCTGGGCCGCGCTGGTCAGCATGATGCTCACGCCAATGGTGGCAATCATGGGAATCAGATGCGGCGCATTGCGCAAACGCAGCGGCTTGAGGACCAGCACGTCGACCAGCAGGCCCAGCGTGCCACTGACCAGCATGGCACCCAGCATGGCCAGCCAGAGCGGTGCGTTAAAGCGCGTGACCATTGCCAGCGCGGCATAGCTGCCGACCATGAACAAGGCGCCATGCGACAGGTTGATCACGGCCAGCACGCCAAACACCAGAGTGAAGCCCAGGGCAAACAGCGCATACACGCTGCCCAGCGTCAGCGCGTTGAGAAGTTGTTGTTCAAGCAAACTTACTTGCCTTCGAACAGGGTGAACTTGCCACCGCGCACGACATAAATGAAAGGCTTCTGATCGGCATCCCAGCCGCCGACCTTGCCGTCTTTGGTCTTGGCGGGGCGGAACTTGAAGGGACCTGTTGCGCCACTGATGGAGGCCTTGGGCAGCGCATTCTTCAGGGTTTCACGGTCGGCGCTCAGGTCGCCCGAGAGCTTCACGTCCTTCAGGGTGGCGGCGACGATGCTTAAGGCGTCATAAGCTTGGGCGGCAAACTGATTCGGCTGGGCGTCGTACTTCTTCACATAGGCCGCGACAAAGGCCTTGTTGACCGGCGCCGGGTTGGTGTTGGACCAGGGGCTGCCGACAAAGGTGCCCTCACCTGCCAGCTTGGAGATCTCGAACAGCTTGGGCGAATTGAAGCCATTGCCGCCTATGAACGGGGCCTTGATGCCTAAGCCCCGCGCCTGGATCATGATGTTGGCGGCTTCTTCAGCCAGGCAGGAGCAGACCACGGCATCGGGCTCGGTGGCCTTGATCTTGGTGAGCTGGGCCTTGAAGTCCACATCGCCCTTGACGTAGGTC
>Ga0118677_10004486_pt2 | contig 16835 bp, 15 predicted proteins | sample AliMusrvi5mmetaG_FD_86154 | JGI IMG/M metagenome (GOLD analysis project Ga0118677, IMG submission 86154) | reverse complement strand
AGGATCATGAATGGAACAGGGGCCGACAATCACCAGAAGTCGGGGATCCTCGCCGCGCAGGATTCGTCTGCAGGTTTCGCGATGCTCCGCCACCCCGGCTAGGATTTCTACGCTTGCGGGCAAAATTTCCTTCACCTCGCGGGGGGAAACCAAACGAGTAACGCCCTTCACCCGGATATTCTCCGTGCGCGGTTTCTCTGGGACTTGTACTGATTTTTGGTTCATGATTCTCTTGGTTCCCCTTTTTATGACGGTCGGATAAGATCCACACTGGAAGGCATGAATGCAACTCACAAGTCCTTGGAGACTAAGACTCGTGACGACAAGCACTAGCTCCCCCTCTTTTGGGCTTCCAGCTTTTCGTATTTAAGCTTTTCTCTTGTCCATGCCATCTTTTGACATTGTTTCGGAAATCGACCGGATGGAAATCGAGAATGCTGTGAATCAGGCCGTCAAGGAGTTGGCGACGCGATTCGACTTCAAGGGGAGTAGCGCGAGGATTGCCCTAACCAAACCGGAATTGATCACCCTTTCGGCCGAGGATGGCAACAAACTCAAGGGAATCCGCGAAATCGTGATCGCGAAGCTCGCAAAACGCGGGGTTGATCTACGCAATGTCGATCAGAAGGAGACCACCATCTCCTCTGTAGGCAACGCCACCCAGGAGCTTTTGATCACCCAAGGCATCGAAGGCGCCAAGGCCAAGGAGATTACCTCCGCCATCAAAGGCGAAAAGTTCAAGGTGCAGGCATCGCTTCAGGACCGTCAAATACGAGTCACGGGAACGAAGCGCGACGAACTGCAGGACGTCATCGCCTTCCTCCGGAGCAAAGATTTCGGTGTCTTTCTGAATTTTAAAAATTTCAGGGACTGAGTCACTCGATTCCGGCACGCCGATAGTCCCCTGACGTTACGAGCTATTTTTTGATTCCAAATACGGATTCCTACGGCGCTAATGGTTTGCTCCATCCGAAAAATCTCCGGGACTTGATGATTTCCGCGACCTGGGGCGGGACCATTTTTTCCCAGGTCTGATCCCCCTGCTGAATCTTTCCGAGGACTTGAAGTGAGCTAATTCCTAGGTAGTCCAGTTTGCAACCCGCCATCGGGACGATGAAGCGATTCTGCAAAAGATACGAATAAAGGGACTGATGGCAACGATCCACCTGATAGGAGGCTGCCTCAATGATATGCCCCTTCTCATCCCTGGTCGGATAGGCGTAGAGACGAACCCCTTTCTTAAAGAGCCGACCCAACCCCTCCAAGATCCCCCCGTCGAGACTGCCATAGTATTTCTCGTCAAAGATCTCGTGCAGGCTTGGAATGCCCAGCGGGAGACCGATCGCCCGATCTGTGTATCGTCTCAGATATTGTATAAGCCTGTAGTACTCGCCGTAGTTGGAGATCAGCACGGTACGCCCAAGGGCTCCCAGCATGTCGACACGGTCCAGAAAATCCTGCAGGTCGAGTTCCCCGCTGCTCATCAGGTTTTTCATGGTGATTTCGAGAAGGATCTCGGGTTGCTCGCCGTTCAACTCCTCCTCCATCAGGAACATCGAATGGGCGCATTCGAGCATGTCGTAGGCAACGTTTGTAACCGGACGGAAGCTGCCGCGCTCCACAAGAAGCGGTTTGTGGTAAAAGGCATCGGCCGCCTGAACCACATCCCCGTCCCCGCGGAAAAGTACTGCCTGCGCGAGCCCCTGAGTCACCAGCTCCAGACACATGATCCGATTGTCGACCATCGCGAAGTCGGGCCCCGAGAAACGTATCATGTCAATCTCGATGCGGGTCGAGTCCAAGTCATCGAACAGTGACCCGATGAAAGTTTTGAGATCCCTCCGGAGCATAAATGCCCCGTGAATCAAATTCACACCGACAATCCCGAGCGCCTCCTGCTGGGCGAGGTTGTGTTGATCGAGCATCCTGACATGCAGAATGATTTCGTTAGGCTCGGTCCGCGGGTTGCTCTGAAAACGGATGCCCATCCAACCGTGCGAGTCGCTCTGAGATTTGTAGGATCTGGCAGCCACAGTGTCTGCAAAGGCAAAAAACGTCCTTTCGGCGCCGAACTTTTCGTCCAGACGCTCGATCAAGAGCGCATACTCATGATCAAGCATCTCTCCAAGACGCTGGCGGCTGACGAATCGGGAACTCTTGCCATAAATCGCGTCGGAAAATGTCATGTCGTAGGCCGATATCGTCTTCGCCACCGTCCCAGCAGCCCCACCAACGTGGAAAAAACGGCGCGCCACTTCCTGTCCTGCACCGATTTCGGCAAATGTGCCATAAATCGGCTTCGTCATGTTTATCTCGAAGGCTTTCTTATTAACCTTTAACTCGAATTGATTGATCATTGCTTTCCCTTTTAGGCAAAGAGAGACGCTCTGCCTAGGCAATCTGCGTGTCGATTTTGGCGAAAAGCAGCCTTAAAAACCAATCAAGGTTAGTCTGGAACCGAAGCATTCGATCTGCGAAAGATCGTTCCTGATGAAGCACCGTCTGCTGCTCTTAGTCGTGATTTTTTTTGGTGGCTGCGTCCATCCTCTCCCCCGCTATGAGCCACCGTTGCGGCGAGCTGCCGTCCAGAAGGTCCGAACCACCGCCTACACCCAGAGCGAGAGCGACCATCTCAGATATGGAGCACGCACGGCTCTGGGCACTCCGCTTCGCTACGGCATCGTTAGCAGTGCCGCTGCCGACTGGGCCCGCTGGCCGTGCGGCACCATGTTCAGAATCAGAGCTACTGGGGAAATCTTTGAAATCGACGACTATGGATTTGCCCTTTCAGGCCGCAATACCATCGATCTCTACAAACCAAACAGGAGACTCATGAACGAATGGGGCGTCCGACGGGTGACCATCGAGATTCTCAAATGGGGAGACCCCTGGAAGAGTTATCGGAAGATGATTCGAGTACGGGCTTACCGTCACATTCGCCGTATGATGAACGAGATTAAGTCATGGTTTCACAACGGCCCCCCTCCTGAGCCTGTCTGCGCACTTCCGGCAACCAGGGCGGGTTAGGATCATCGTGACGTGATAACCGCACCAGGTGGTGCGATCCTCGCCTAGCAGGAGCTCATGCCTAGCTACTTAAAAATTGATTCAGAGGCCGACAACGGCGCGTTCTCGCAAAATGAGATAACTCCAATTTGCCAAAATCAGGATCACCGACCCGATTCTCAGAGCTGTTGCAGCGCTTTTTGAAGGCGGCTCGAATCGAAAGCGTGGAAATCCCCCAAAGACGACCACGGCGGCATGGAACACATAGAGAAGCGATCCGAAAAGCACGGTCATCATTAACGGATTGAAGAGGAAGGCAGACACGATCTCCCCATGCAAAAGGCACTTCAAGCCGCGGGTCATGCCACAAGTCGGGCATGGAATGCCGGTAAGCGAATGAAGGGGACAGGGCGGAGTGGGAAGCCCCGCGTAAAGCCAAGCCGCAACAATCACTCCTCCTGCCGCCAGGACTGATCCCCATATTAACTCGGGATCATGCCCTCCAGGAATAAGCGGGCGCCGGTGGAGAGAGAAAAGTTTACCGGAGATCAAGGCATCTTTGGGAGCTGGGACATTCCTCCAAAATCCTTGCTTATCTCAGCAACTCCGAGGCCGGCTGCCGTGGCGACTAGCAGGAGTAAGCCACAGCAGAACACACCCGGCAGCGTGATCGCGAGAGTGGCCTTCCAACCCTGAATCCCTTGGGCTTCCTTCAACCCGATGATAATACAATAGGCACCCCAAATGATGCCGATCAGGCTTCCAAAGAGAGGAAAAAGGTTCATCACCGAGGCACTAGCCTGAGCATAACAGATGACTCGGAATGTCGTTTCAAACGGCTTGTTGGCACCGCCTAGCAACATCAGAAAGAGATGGGTTATTCCGGACGACACGAAGGAGCTGATCACGTAGAGAGCCGGGGAGATCAAGACAGATCCGATGACAGCGACGGCATATCCGGTCTTGGGGGTGTGCTGGAGTTGGAGGGCGAAGATTTGGGGATTTATACAGGTGGCTGCTATTTGGTAAAATGCCGACACCGTGTACATGGCACTGCTGAGCAACACGAAATAAAGTAAGGGACCGGACAATCCGCCAGTTTGTTTCATGGCGGAAAACGTACTTGATGGGCGGCTGAGCACCGCCCTGACCGTTTGGAAAATCGCCGGAAAAATCCCGAGCGTATCCCGATTCTCCCAGGCAGGTTGGTCTCCTTTCACAGGAATTTCCACGACGTCATCCGGCAAAAAGACCTCAGGTATTGGTGGTGGCACGTCCAACCCCCACTGGGGAGCCATTTCACCCAAGGGTTTCCATGCAGACATACCTTCCCGCCAGGCCAGATCATCGGCAGAAAATCTTCCGTTGCGTATACCCTCGCGGATTTCATCCTCGCTAAAGGAACCCATGGACTGGTGATTTCGCGCAATGTGGATATTTGCCATGTCTGGAGGTTAAGGGAGAGAATGGGATTTATGAAGTATGAATCCGGAGGTGACGGCAGGAAAGGTGGGAGGAAAGTTTTTAACCTTCAGCCATTCGACATAGGCATCTAGTGTCTTCTTTCATGTCTGGTACAACAAACCTGCTTCTCACCCTGGATTGTCCCGATCAGGTGGGTCTACTCGCAAAAATCACCGGCTTTGTGGCCTCACAGAACGGTAATTTCACGGAGGTCAGTCAGTTCACAGACACAATCAATAACTGGTTTCTGGCGCGTTTCGCCTTTGACATCACTTTCCCGGCAACACTCGAGTCAATCCGTCGGGCTTTCACACCCATAGCGCTTGATCTCAACGCACGGTGTTCCTTAAGGGAAAGGAATACGCCTCTCAGAACCGTCCTGCTAGTCAGCAAGGAGGATCATTGTCTGGACGACATCCTCTGGCGCTGGCGCTCGGGCGAATTCAAGATAGAGATCCCCCTTGTAATCTCCAACCACGAGACCCTTCGAGGGGTCGTCGAGAAAGAGGGGCTATCCTTCCTCTGCATCCCTGTCCCCACAGATCCGAATCCCAAGGAGGAGGCCTTTCGAAAGATGGAGGCGGCTATACGGGCCGTCTCAGGAGAGCTTATCATCCTATGCCGCTATATGCAGATTCTGCCCTCGTGGTTTTGCGAGGATTACCGTGAGCGTGTCATCAACATCCACCACTCTCTTCTGCCGGCTTTCGCAGGTGCGGATCCTTACCGCCGGGCCTATGACCGGGGAGTGAAGCTGATCGGAGCAACGTGTCACTACGCCACCGGAGATCTTGATGCCGGTCCCATTATCCATCAGGAAGTGGTGATGGTGGAACATCAGCACACGCCTGCCGACATGCGTCGCCTCGGCCGTGACTGCGAGAGACTTGCATTGGCACGAGGCGTCCGGCTTCATTTGGATGGTCGCGTGCTTGTCCACGACACACGAGCCATCGTATTTCGGGACTGAGATACCCGTAGCAGCAATGTCGATCATTTCTTAGCATGACTACTTCCAAATCCATCCATCTCAGGGCAAGGGGATTGCACCAGAGTTACGATCTGGGATCCAGCCACCTGAACGTCCTGCGCGGCGTTGATCTTGAAGTCTCCAAAGGAGAGGTGATTTTCCTGAGGGGTCCTTCGGGAGCGGGAAAATCAACCCTCTTATACATCCTTGCAGGACTGGAGCATCCGCGCGATGGGACGGTCGAATTCGAGGGCGAGCAACTCTTTGCACTTAAAAGCGACAGGCAGGCCGCCCTGCGAAATCGGCGAATGGGTTTTGTGTTTCAATCCTATTTTCTTCTGCCCGAACTCACCGCAATCGAGAATGTCATGCTTCCGGCAATGTTGGGAGGCAAGCAAAGCGGATCCAAGGCGCGCAGCCTGCTTGATCGGGTGGGCCTTGCAGACCGACTCGAACACCTTCCTTCCCAACTCAGCGGGGGCGAGCAACAACGCGTGGCGATCGCCCGCGCACTCATCAACGATCCTAGCATCCTATTTGCTGATGAACCGACGGGAAATCTCGACGCTGCAACCGGCGCCGGGATCATCGAGCTTCTGCTTGGCCTAGCCCGACAGGATGGACGCACGTTTGTGGCCGTCACCCATGACACTGCACTCGCATCGCTTGGGGACCGTCAACTCTATCTCAAGTCAGGACATTTGGAAGAAAACGACTAAAAACGATGTCCGACTCAACGACTCCGGTTGCCGACATTCCTGGATCCATAATCGTCACCCATGTGCAGGTCATGTTCTTCGACACGGACGCCGGCGGCGTGGTTCATAATATTGCCTACCTTCGATTCATCGAGACCGCCCGAACATTGTTGGCCGTCCAACTCGGAATGGACTGGCATAGGATGGCCAACACCTCGGTCTATCCCGTCGTTGTGAGAACCGAAATCGACTACAAGCGACCGGCCGTGCTGGGCGATGAACTTGAGATTCACGGCCGCCTCGGGGAAGCCACAGCCGCACGATTCTGGTGTCACTTTGAAATCATCCGTCCCAAGGACAGAGCTCTTCTGATTACTTGTCGCCAAGCCCTCGCCTTCGTGAAGATGCCTGAAGGTAGACCACTGCGGCTTCCGAAGGGATGGCCTCAGCCTTTTATCCCAGAAGCCGCTTGAGCAAAGTCATGAAATGCAAGGGGGTTGCGGGCCAGAGAGCTGGCTTGCCAAGTGAACACATCTATAAATATTCCACTAAGCCGTCTTTATCTCTTTCTGATTTCTAGGGCTTTCCGATAACACTTTTAGGCTTCTAGCCCTTCTACACCCTTCTACACCTATCTATCAGCCATGGAACAAGTCATCATAGTCGGCACCGGATGCGCCGGCCTTACTGCCGCTATCTACTCCGCCCGCGCCAGCCTCTCTCCTCTTGTCTTGGAGGGACGTCAACCCGGAGGGCAACTCACCACGACGACCGATGTGGAAAACTTCCCGGGCTTCCCGGAAGGCATTGACGGCTCGGAGTTGATCATGAAAATGCATGCGCAAGCGGAACGCTTTGGTGCAAAATTCCGTTACGGCACAGTGGAGGAGTATGAACATTCAGATGGCCTCAACCGCGTGAAAGTGGATGGTGAATGGATCAGCACAAAGGCTCTGATTGTTGCAAGTGGAGCCTCGGCCCGATGGCTCGGCATCCAAGGGGAAAAAGAGTTGGTAGGTCACGGCCTGACATCCTGCGCTACATGTGACGGCGCCTTTTACAGAAATGTTCCGGTTTGTGTGGTCGGCGGCGGCGATTCCGCCTGCGAGGAAGCGGGCTTCCTAACTCGCTTCGCTTCGAAGGTCTATCTCATCCATAGGAGGGACACATTACGCGCCTCCAAGATCATGGCAGACCGCGCCCTTGCAAACCCAAAGATCGAACCGGTTTGGAACAATACAGTTGAAGAATACCTCACCGACGACGCTGGCGAGATGCGAGGGGTGAAACTTAGGAATCTTCAAACCGGGGTGATCAGTGAACTGGAAGTGAAGTGTGTCTTCGTCGCTATAGGCCACGTCCCGAATACGGAACCGTTCCAAGGCAAGCTGGATATGGATGACGAGGGATACCTCAAGCCCAATCACGGGGTAGCCATGAATCTACCCGGGGTATTTGCGGCCGGGGACGTTGCTGACCGGGAGTATCGCCAGGCCATCACTGCTGCGGGAATGGGATGCGCGGCGGCTATCTCTGCAGAGCGCTGGCTCGCGGGACTCTAGCGTGGAGATGACTCTTCTGGAGCTGACATCGTGCAGTCGGCAATGGTTTGAAAAGTGGCTCCAAATCTGCTCCCGGACTGTTCCGCGGATGAATTGCCAGATTGGCGACTGAAAAAGCCAGACCCCGACCGCTTGTATGACCATCTGCGACCTCACCCAGTTCTACTCCCCTGTCTCAGGTGGAGTGAGGAGATATGTCGCTGAAAAGGCAGCACATCTCGAGGCGGCGGGTCTCAGGCATGTGCTGATCATCCCAGGAGAGAAGACAGGCAGGCAAGTAGAGGGATTGCGAACGATCTACACAATCGAGTCACCCCTTGTCTCGAGAACGGCTCGTTATCGGGCTCTCATTAATCTCAATCTCATTGAGGAGGCGCTTGAACGCGAACAACCCGACCTTATAGAATCCGGCGATCCCTATCAGGTCGCTTGGAAGGCCCTAGCATCAGGCAGAGCACTCGGCATCCCTACCGTCGGATTTTATCACTCCCACTTTCCCGATGCGGTACTTCGATCGGTAGCCAAATACTTTGGTTCAATCTCCGTTATGATGGCCGAGGAAATAGGCAGACGGTATGTCACCACCCTCTACAACCGATTTGAACGGACTCTGGTGCCGAGCGCGGGACTTTCGGACCTTCTGCGTGGCTGGGGGCTCGATAATGTCGAGACACTTGAGCTAGGCGTGGATACAGGAATTTTTTTCCCTGATGCAGAACGCGGTCGCGCCGCCAGAAAGCATCTTGGATGGCCAAACGACAGGCAGGTCCTACTCTATGTCGGCAGGCTGAATTCCGATAAGAATGTGAGGCGGCTTTTCGACGCCTTTACGCATCTTCATCAAGAATCCCCAGGTCGCTTCCACCTGGCCGTGGTCGGCGACGGGATGCTGAGAGGAACACTCCAGCGACTGCAGGAGGAAACAGGCTCGGTCAGTTGGATGAATTACTGTAACAGCGCCGAAGAACTCGCCGACATTTACCGTGCTGCAGATCTCTTTGTTCATCCTGGCGTGAAGGAGACTTTCGGACTCGTGACTCTTGAGAGTCAGGCCTGCGGCACACCCGTAGTAGGCATCCGGGGAGGCTATATGGACGCTATTATCTTCAGCGGCCTTCACAACTGGTCGACCAATGATGATGCCACGGCGCTGGCCGATGCGATCAATCTGGTCGCCGCCGGAGACCTGGCGGCCTCCGGACTCCTTGCCGCAGAAGCTGTCTCGGGGAGGTATGACTGGAAAGGGGTCTTTGGAAGGCTCTTTGCGGTTTACCGAGAGGTCATCGCGTCCTACACTCCGTGACGTGTCTTCCGATTCATTGATAGCTTCATCTGTCAGAGTTGATCCCACAGGCTCACCGGATAGCATCATCATCCGGCGATATGCGCCGAAGGATCGCAAAGTTGTACGCTGGCTCTGTTGCCAGACCGGCTTTCTTGGCAAGCCAATCGACCCCGTCTTCGAGGATCGTGAACTTTTTGCCGATTACCTGACCCGATACTATACCGACATTGAGCCAGAGTCCTCATTTGTGCTCGAGCAGGACGGGGTGGTGAAAGGATACCTTCTCGGCTCATACCGTCCATTGCGCCAGCAACTCTTCAACTTTTTCAACAATCTGGGCCTTTTCACCCGTGGCATGGCGAAGTATCCATTCTATGGTCGACACACGCGGGATTTCATCGGCTGGATTCTCCGCAACTCTTGGCGAGAGGTGCCCAAATCCCCACGTCGCTCCGCCCACTTTCATTTCAACATGCTTCCCGAGGTTCAGGGGATGGCGAATACCGGAAAACTGATGAACATCTACCTTGATCATCTTCGCAGACACGGAGTTCGTCAGGTTTACGGTCAGGTGGTTACATTTGAGTCCCGCCGCGGTTCTAAACTTTTCGAGCGCTACGGTTTCCAGGTCCTGGAACGCAAAGAAATCACAAAATACCGTCACGCACACCCCGAGCCGATTTATTTGACAACGGTTCTCAAGGACTTGACTTCCGTAGAGTAGTCACTTGCCTTGTTTCCTCCCGGCGACATCCGGGCTTGCCTGCTGTGTGGATCCTGTCACTTCAAAAATGACTCTGACCAAGTGATGTCTATCAGAATGGAGTGCTAGGGGTTCACCGCCTCCCTTTTTTGGGAAGGATAGCGGGGGAGCACATCAATGAAATTGATATCAGGAAAAAATTATTGGGAAGGACACTTCCAAAAGAGTTGGGAGGGGTCAAAAGGGCAACGGTTCCGGAAGTATAGAAAAAATCTCCCGTTGCATTTCCGTCACAATGCCATTATCGGTTCACGCCCTGAACAACTTTTCAATCTAGCCGGATTTTGCCGGCACACCTCAACGCTCCCTCCTAAATTCCCGCCTCATGTCAAAAACCCTCGTAATCGCTGAAAAGCCGAGTGTCGCAGCCGATCTCGCCCGAGCTCTGGGAGGAAAAGTCGGGCGAGCAGAGTTCTTTGAGGTGGACGATTTCATCATTACTTCGGCAGTAGGCCATCTAGTTGAGCTCTGCCTGCCGAACAAGATGACCGGGGGAAAGGGACTCTCATGGAAATTGGAAGCCTTGCCGATCATCCCCGAGGAGTTCGAATTGCAGCCCGTGGCACGTTCCGCCGATCGACTCGCCGTCATCAAACGACTTCTCAAAAAGCCAGAGGTCACGTCCATCATCAACGCATGCGACGCGGGTCGCGAGGGAGAACTCATTTTTCACAATATCATCCAGCTGACAGACTGCAAAAAGCCGGTAAAACGCCTCTGGCTCCAGTCGATGACTAAAGAGGCCATCAACGAGGGATTTGCCCACCTCCGCGACGACTCAGAAATGCAGCCTTTGGCCGCCGCGGCGGTCTGCCGTTCCGAAAGCGACTGGCTCGTCGGGATCAACAGCACACGTGCGCTGACCGCCGTGAACTCAGGCCAGCGTGGATTCCAGCTGACGCCCGTTGGGCGTGTTCAGACCCCGACCCTCGCAATTCTTGTAGAAAGGGAGGAGAGGATCCGAGCCTTTGTTCCAAAGACCTACTTTGAAGTCCACGCTGATTTCTCCGTTGAGGCGGGTAGTTACACTGGTCGCTGGTTTGACGAGGCATTCAAAAAAACCGATGAGGATGGCGACGCCAAGGCTGAGCGACTCTGGAACCGGTCACGCGCCGAGGAAATACGAACGAAATGCACCGGCAAGGAGGGCGTGATCGAAGAGATCAAGAAATCCACCTCTCAAGCCTCCCCTCTTCTCTATGATCTGACGACCCTGCAACGCGAAGCGAACGGTCGCTTCGGTTTCAGCGCGAAACGTACTCTCCAGTTGGCCCAGCGCCTTTACGAACACCACAAAGTACTAACCTACCCGCGAACAGATTCCAGATACCTCCCGGAGGATGCCCTGCCCGCTGTTAAGGCCGCCTTCAGATCCATTGAGGATGAGGAACTCCGAACCCATGCGGAAGCGGCGCTCACCAATGACTGGGTCATAAAGACCGGAAAGGTCTTCAACAATGCCAAGGTATCCGATCACCATGCAATCATCCCCACGGGAGCTACCACCACCGGGCTTGATGAGACAGAGCGAAAACTTTTTCACATGGTGGCCCAGAGATTTGTCGCCGTATTCCACCCCCCTGCCCGCTTTGACGTGACCACACGCATTACTCGCGTCGAAGGGGAACCCTTCAAGAGCGAGGGAAAGGTTCTTACCTATCCGGGATGGCTTGCCGTATACGGCAAACAGGCCGCTGGTGAGGATGATGCTAAGACACTTGTTCCAGTAGCCGAGAAAGACGGCCTGCTCGAAGGCGCGAGAACCGACTCGGTCGAGGTCCGCGAAGCGCAGACCCGGCCACCTGCACGCTTTAATGAAGCCACCCTCCTAAGTGCTATGGAGGGGGCGGGCAAGCTGGTTGAGGACGAGGAACTCCGGGAAGCAATGAGCCAGCGCGGTCTGGGAACTCCAGCTACCCGAGCCGCTATCATCGAGGGACTGCTCGGCGATGGCTATGTCCTGCGTGAAGGTCGCGACCTTACCGCGACAAGCAAAGGGTTGGCGCTGATCCATCTTCTCCGGCACATGGGTGTCGCCGCACTCACCTCGCCCGAGTTGACTGGCGAATGGGAGCATAAGCTCAAGCGCATGGAGGCAGGTGAGTTCATGAGACCAGAATTTATGCGGGAGATCCGCGAGTTTACCCGCGACATCGTCTCCAAAGCGCAAGGCTTTACCGACGATGCAGAAGGGGCATTCCCCGATCTTGATGTCACCTGCCCGAAATGCGGAAAATCACCCTTTAAGGAAAACGTCCGCCAGTTCACTTGCCGCAGCTGCGGACTTAGCGTTTGGAAATCGCTAGCGGGAAGGCCGATTGAACGCTCCGAGATCACTACACTTCTTGAAAAGAAATTGGTCGGTCCGCTGGATGGGTTCCGCAGTCGCTTCGGAAAACCGTTCTCTGCAGAACTGGAATTCGATTCCGAGTTCAAGTTGAAGTTTGTCTTCGGTGAACGCGAGGGCGATCCTGCCGCCGATGAGGCGCTTCGTAATGCCGAGGCAATTGCACCATGTCCGGTCTGCAAAAAGGGAACAATCCGGGAAGGTGTCACTAGTTATGTCTGCGATCAGTCGATCGGCACCGATAAAACCTGTGACTTCCGAACTGGCAAGACCATCCTGCAACGATCGATCCCCCGCGAAGAAATCGTCAAACTTTCCGAAACGGAAAGAACCAACCTGATCGATGGGTTCGTCTCCAAGAAAGGACGTAAATTCAAAGCTTTCCTGCGGCTAGACGGCCGCAAGGTCGGATTTGAGTTCGAGCCGAAGGCACCAAAGGCCTCTAAGACCGAGGGCGAGCAAAATGACAGAGGGACAACTGTAGCCAGAACCCGCACAGGTAAACCTGTTAAACCCAACCTCAGGACCGACTCCGTCAAAGCCAAGATCGCGAAAGTAAAAAAATCCGCAAAAAAGAAAGCTAGCACAACGAGCGAGGTGGCAAGCGTCTAATAAGAGGACTTGGGTGGGAAGAGCCCACATGGTGCACTCAGCCGGTTGATCGTCTGTTAACCCGGCTTTTATCACTGCCACTCAGACCCTTCGCAAAAGGGAGTGGATCACAACCCGACAAACTCGATCAGGGGATGACTCGGCTTTTTTCTCTGCCGGTGAAGATTTCTCCAATTCGAACCCTTTGCTGTAGCGGGAAGTGATACGCTGTCATTGCCTTCCGAACGAGTTGCACTGGTTACCGTCATCACAACGTCTTTGCCATCGGATGTATTTACGGCTTCTGACATAGCCACTTGCCCTTGGGAATGATTTTGAACAAAGACGTGCAACTCTTTGCTTTCATCATCGTAAAATGATCCCAAACCCCATTTTTTACAGTTCCACATTGTTTTCGGGATTTTAGTTTCGTCGAATCCATCTATGAGGCCGCTCCATTTTGCACCATTGGAATTGTTGTCCATAAACACAGCCATCTCACCAAATGTTAGGTTATCGACGAGGCCTGATTTGGGATCTTTGTTCTTTTTATAAATGATCTCGTCGGCCAGGCCGTCGTCAAAATGGATTCTTAGCTGCAGATCCAGGTCGTTCTTCCTATAGGTCTGCCATTCGCCATCGGACTTGATGGGAGGCCCATAACGTTCTTTGCTTTGCTCCAAATTTTCCCCGATCAGCGCGAACACATTGGAGCCAATCAGCAAAAAACAAAAACCGATACCCGAATAAAACAGGCTGGGAATCAATCGGTTTTTCATGATCAGAAACCAGCTAATATCAAAGAGAGGGAGACTTGATATTGGTGCAGTGCTTTCTTTGCGCTATGAGGCATTGCTTCGACCGAAGTAACATCATTGCCGCATAGCTTTCCCATAAAACACACCTCCTTCAAGTCCATTCTCCTTTCTTCCCCAGAATACCTTCTGTTGGTTATCCGAGTTGATCCCTTTTTTACCTTTACGGAATGATCATGACAGGCCCTCCCAATGATTGCCCACGGCAAGGGGTTGCCGTGGATGCGGGGTTGTCTGTTCAAGGAGATTGTTTTGGATAAAGGTTCCATACTTCTACCGATGCGCCCGCCCGATCATTTCCAGTCCAGCATGCTTGAGGAGCTTGCAAGTTTGAAGGCAGTCGGACTTGAAAGGAAATTGAGGGTCGTCGAGGGCATCCATGGCACACGGGTGACCATCGGAGGTAGCGAGTTGATCAACTTTTCCTCCAATGACTATCTCGGGCTTGCCTCACATCCGGCTCTTGCGGAGGCGATGAGCGGATCGCTCAAAAGATGGGGGATCGGGGCCACGGCGTCGCGACTGATCTGCGGAACCTCGGCCGAACATGCGGCATTGGAGGAGGAGCTCGCAAAAGCCAAGGGTGTTGCCGCGTCACTGGTTTTCTCCTCGGGTATGGCAGCGGCCAGCGGCACGATTCCCGTTTTGGTGGGAAAGGGGGACGTGGTGATTCTCGACAAGTTGGCCCACGCATGCCTGATCGATGCAGCCCGTTCCAGCCAGGCTGTCATCAGGATTTTTCCCCACAATGATCACGAGAAACTGAATTCGCTCTTGCGGTGGGCCCGCGAAAAATACCCCCGAGGTAAAGTGCTGATCGTGACCGAATCGGTTTTCAGCATGGAGGGGGATGTGGCACCGCTTCGGGAGATCATCCAGCTGAAGGAGCGCCACGGCGCCATTCTCTTCCTGGACGAGGCCCATGCGGTAGGGGTCCGCGGTCATGGTGCAATGGGCCTTGCAGGTGAACTCGGGCTCGCTGAGAGGATCGACATCCAGATGGGAACCTTCGGCAAGGCTCTCGGCGTCTCCGGAGGCTATATCGCCGGCTCGCGAACCCTGATTGATTTGCTGATCAACCGAACCCGCAGTTTTATCTTCTCAACAGCCCCATCGCCCGCGATCGCGGCAGCTTGCCGAGCCGCCCTCCGCCTTGTTCAATCCGTCGAGGGAGAGGCTCTTCGGCAACGTCTCCAGGCCAACCTTTCCCTGATGGCATCTCTCACAAAGATTCCCCTCCCGCAGAGTGCCATCGTGCCACTGATTCTCGGAACCGAAGAGCTGGCTCTGAGCGAATCTGCCCGGCTTTGGGAATCAGGTTTTATGGTTCCTGCAATCCGTTATCCAACGGTTCCCCGCAAAACCGCCCGGATACGAATTTCCCTCAGCGCAGCCCATGATCCAGAAGAGATCAGGAAGCTCTCCACTCTGTTAAATTTTCAGTGTTTTCCCAAGGGTGATGGATGATTCCTCAACGTCCTTAAGACAGGAAGAGGGACCCGGAACCCTTTTCCAGCCTAGTCTCCCTTCGCAATTGCGACGGCTTCCCTGGCAAGTTTGGTAATACCCGCCCAGTCACCGGCCTTTATGAGGGCGCGATCGGCGATCCAGGAACCGCCCACAGCCGCGACTCCCGGTGCGGCTAAATATTCGTGCAGCGTCGTCGCATTGACTCCTCCGAGCGGAATGAACTTCACTCCCGTATGGCCGTAGGGTCCGGCTAGTGTTTTGAGCATTTTGACCCCGCCGGCGACATCGGCCGGAAAAAACTTCTGCACCATGCAGCCAAGGGATAGTGCAATCTCGACATCCGTCGGTGTCATCACACCCGGGATGAAGCCCAGACCAAGTTCATGGGCGGTACGTATGGTTTGGGGATTCAAGCCGGGAGCCAGGCCAAATGTGGCGCCGGACTGGGCTGCCCTGACAACCTGATCCCCCGTCAGCAGGGTTCCGGCACCAAGATGCACCTTCGTTCCGAAGGCGGCCTTGATTCGTCGGATTGCCTCGGGTGCGGCCTCCGTGCGGAAGGTCACCTCCATGGCATCGAGTCCTCCATCAAGAAGGGCCTGGGCGAGCGGCACCGCGTCCTCAGCGCGGTCGATGGTGATCACACTCACAATGCGTTTGGATAATACGGGCTTGAAATCGAAGGATGGCATCACCTTGTATTACCCTTCACGGGGCCGTTAGCCAAGAGCGGCTTTCTCAGCTGGCCGTAAGGACGCTATAAACCCTCCTAGGGATGTCCATCTTACTCAGGTGAGATTCTTGCCAAAGAGTCAAAACCACAACATCTTGTGGTAATCTCAAAATTAGCCCACTATAAGTGGTGTTTTAGAAACTTTTTTCATTGTGCCACCCGTCAGATCATCCTAAAGTTTTTCACCCCCCCAAATTCTATCTCATTTCCATGTATCTTCAATCCATAGAACTCATCGGCTTCAAGTCGTTTGCCCCAAAGACCGTCCTGCGCTTTCACCGTGGAGTCACGGCCATTGTCGGTCCCAACGGATGCGGCAAATCAAATATTCTCGACGCCATACGCTGGGTCCTGGGTGAGCAGTCCGCCAAAGCTCTGCGCGGAGGAGAAATGGCGGATGTGATTTTTAGTGGAACCGACTCCCGCCAACCCCACAACATGGCAGAGGTCTCCATGACCTTCGGGGAATGTGAAAAGGAACTGGGAGTGGAGTGGAACGAGGTCTGCATCACCCGCCGGGTTTTCCGCGACGGCAAATCTGAATATCTCATGAACGGCACTCCATGCCGCCTCAAGGACATCCACACGCTCTTCATGGACACGGGCATCGGCCGCAGTGCCTATTCCATCATGGAACAGGGAAAAACAGCCCTGCTTCTCAACAGCCGCCCAGAGGATCGCCGCGCCATCTTCGAGGAGGCCGCCGGAATCACAAAGTACAAGGCCCAGAAGAAGGAGGCCCTTCGAAAGCTTGAATTCACCGAATCGAACCTCCTCCGGGTTTCCGATATCATCAGGGAGGTCAAGCGACAGATCGGTTCGCTCCAGCGTCAGGCCGGGAAGGCACGTCGCTATCAGTCACTCCTTGAGGATCTTCGGGTGCTTGACACTCACCTCTCGCACCGAACCTATCTTGATCTTGAACAATCCATAGAAGAGGTGGCCGCACGGGTCGGCAAGAGCGCGGATGCGAGGGCCCTTCACGAGCGGGAAATCGCAGAGCAGGAGACCGAGGTCGCGGCCGCACGCGAACAACTGGCCGCTCTCGACGCCGAGGTCTCCGGCGCAAGAGACCATCTGCAGACACTGCGCAACAGGATCTTCTCGGGAGAAAGCCGTATCGAGACGAAT
>Ga0118677_10003195_pt1 | contig 16835 bp, 14 predicted proteins | sample AliMusrvi5mmetaG_FD_86154 | JGI IMG/M metagenome (GOLD analysis project Ga0118677, IMG submission 86154) | reverse complement strand
GCACGCGCGCCGTGAATGTGCGGTTGAAACCGGTCACCAGCGGGGAGAGAAGCAGCACCAGAGCTAGATGAACGAGAATCGACAATGTATATTCGATCATTCGCGCACCCCGAAGATCAGCAGCAGAATAAGCGTTACGAAGATGTAGGCCAGGTAGGCGTGGATGCTGCCCGTCTGGATTTTGCGCATGCGCGCGGCAATTGCCAGAATGCCTACGCGCAGCGGTTCGTAGATGTGAGTCTCAAACGTAGGTTGGATCTCGGAAGCGAAACGTATCGCCTTGGGATAGTACGGCGATACGTCGAACTCAGCCTGGATCTCGCGGCGCGGCCGAAAGAGCGCTCCAAAGATCATGCGCAGAGGCTTGGAGAAGGCAGTTGCTGTGTACTCGTTTGCAGCAGTCAAACCCGGCAGTCCGCAATCCCATGTCGGACCGATCGTGCGCGGCGACTTGCGTCCCAACACAAACCACATCGCCAAAGGCACCCCGGCGAGGCCCAGCAGCGCAATCGCCAGCACCAGCGGTGAAACACTGCCGTTGTGCAATGACCCGGCGGTCAGCAGCAGGCCGTTGCCGGCAACCAATTGCCCGCTGATTTGCACTCCGAATGCGTTCTGCGTAATCGGAGCAAATACCGGAATGAACCAGGTCGCTCCAAGTCCAAGCGCAACACATGTGGCTGCGAGCCCAGCCATTCCAATCTGCATCGAAATCGGCGACTCGATTGCGCTTTCCGCATTCTCGCTTCGCGGCAAGGCAAGAAAAGTGATACCGAAGGCCTTCACGAAGCATGCCGCCGCTAGTGCCGCCGTCAGAGCCAGCAGCGCGCCGGCGATCGGAAATGCCATGCGGGTCAATGTTGGTGTTGCGCCAAAGCCCGCCAGGAGTCCTTGATACGTGAACCACTCGCTGACGAATCCGTTCAGAGGCGGAAGCCCTGAGATGGCAATTGCGCCTATAAGGAAGAACAGCGCGGTCCAGGGCATGCGACGAATAAGGCCGCCCATCTCTTCCATGTTCCGAGTTCCCGCGCCCTGCAGCACGCTGCCCGCGCCAAGAAACAGCAGGCACTTGAAAACCCCATGATTAAGCGTGTGAAAGAGACCAGCGACCAGGGCCAGCGCGGCTAGTTGCGGATGCCCGAAAGAACGAAACAGCATCGCCGATCCAAAACCCATCAAGATAATCCCGATGTTTTCGATGCTGTGGTATGCCAGCAGGCGCTTTAGATCGTGCTCCATGAGCGCGTACAGCACGCCCAGCAGCGCTGACACCACGCCCGCCACTAGCACCAACATCCCAGCCCAAACTGGCGTGTTGCCATAGAAGTCGAAAAAGACCCGCGCCATCCCGTAGATGCCTGTCTTAATTACAATCCCTGACATGAGCGCGGATACGTTGCTGGGTGCAACCGGATGCGCAGCAGGCAGCCAGATGTGAAGTGGAATGATGCCGGCCTTGACGCCAAATCCGAAAAAGAGCAACAGAAACGCCGCCGCCCCAACGCCCGGAGAAAGCTTCTCGCCACTGCCGTGCAAAGCTTGGAACTCCATGCTGCCCGCCGCAGTGGCTAGCAGTAGAAAGCCGACGAACATCAACCCTGTCCCCGCGCGGGACATGAGCATGTAAAGCATTCCGCCTTCCCGGGTCTCCTCCGACTCATGGTCTGTCACGACAAGGAAGTAGGATGTAACCACAACCAGTTCCCATGCGATGAGAAAGAAGACGACATTGGATGCCGTGAAGACGAGCGTCAAGGCCAGAAGCATCAGGTTGAAAAAACAGCAAAACAGACCCGGCCTGCGATGTGCCACCCCATGCTTCAGGTATCCAACGGAATAAACGGCTACGCACGCGCCCAGCAGGGAAAGGGTCAGATTAAAAAAGGCCGATAGCGGGTCCAGCCTGACGCCGTAATGGAGAAACGGAATTCCGGAAGGGAGTGACCAATTGAACTCCGCGCCGGTCGCCAAAGCTCCCACAGACGCAAAGAACTCAAGCGCGGCCCCAGTCAAACTCGCATAGCACAGCCAGCTAGCGACCCAGGCCGCGTGTGTCTTCCGAAGATATGCCGACAGCCCTGCCAACGCCGCAATTGCATAAACCAGCAGGCCCGCCGAATACAACTCACGAATCGGCCACATAAGGTTTCTAGGAGTTTCTCGAACTGTTGCAGATTTACTGCCGCAACGCTGGGGAGCCAGTTGCGGTGCTGAACACTCAACTGGTTACAAGTATATTCGATCTCCGTGGCCCAGGTATCGACCGCACGACTGCGAGCGTGGAATTCGAGGGAACAGAACGGCGCCTTAATTGCCAATTATTTGCGATTCTCCTGAATGATCGCTGCGAATCGAACACGCTGAATGGAACTGGATTGAAGACCTCTCCAGCTTTCCATGCGGAATGATCAGGTCAGCCCTGGCGCCAACCACGCGACGCCAAACCGGCCTGCGTGCACATCAAACGCCGACCTTCACGGAGGCAGACTCCTTTGCCATGGCTTCGAGAACGGCATCGCTGGCGGGCAGTTCATTCAGCAGCAACTCGGCCGGGTGATGTACCTTGCGGCCGTCATCGCGAGGGGCCGCTTCGACCAAGGGGCCAAGCTCCTCCAGCACGTCGTCAGCCGATTCGACCAAGATTGCTCCGTCGCGCAGCAAACGATGGCAGCCGCGCGACGCTCGGCTGTCGACATTGCCCGGCACGGCGAACACATCGCGGCCCTGCTCCATGGCATGACGGGCCGTGATTAGCGCACCAGATCGTTCGGCCGCCTCAACGACAATCACCCCTAGCGACATGCCGCTGATGATGCGGTTGCGCTGGGGGAAGGTGCCCGCGAGCGGTGACGATCGCGGCGGCTGCTCGCTGATCAATGCGCCGTTGTCCGCGACCAGGTCGGCCAGCTTGTCGTGCTCCGGCGGATAGATGTTCATGACCCCGCTGGCCAGGATGCCGAGCGTGCGGCCGCCGGCATCCATCGCACCGCGATGGGCGACCGCATCGATCCCCCGGGCCAAGCCGCTGATGATCGTCAGTCCGGCCCGGGCAAGGCTGGCCGCCAGCCGTTCGGCCTGCCGTAGCCCGTAAGCCGTGCCGTGCCGAGTGCCGACGATGCCGATGCCGAGGGCGTCGGCCGCTTTGAGCGTGCCGCGAACGAAGAGCAGGCCGGGTGGATCGGGGATCTCGCGCAGGGCTCGGGGATACTCGGCATGGGCCTCGGTAAGGATCGCAATGCCGTGGCTACGACAGAAGGCGATTTCGGCTTCAGCGTCGATCTCGTCGCCGGCGCGAATAATGCGCTCCGTCACTTTCGGCCCAACGCCTTCCACCTCTCGCAACTCGCTCGGCGCAGCCGCCAGCACCGTCGCCGGATCGCCGAACCGGTCCAATAGTCTCCGGCGAATTCGCGGCCCAACGCCATCCACCAAGGAAAGACGCACGGTATCAATCAAATCGGCATCGCGGTCAGGCATGGTGGCGGAAGAATGGGCAAGGGAGTCGAATCGAGGCAACGTATCAGAATATAGTGTGAATTGACCGGTGGGGCAAGGATGCTGACATAAAATCAGCCCCCCTTGTCTTACTAATATGCACTAGCTAGACTCAGAGCTTGAGAGAATCAATTTTCTTATCTGTTTATCTGTTTTTTCTATCTGTAAATCGAGTAAACTCAAAACAGAATGAGATCTGCTGGTAACATCCCACACCCGATTCCGTACCAGGGAAGTAAGCGATGGCTTGCTTCGACGATTTGCGGTTGTATTCCTGATGGCGTTAAAACTCTTTACGAACCTTTTGCTGGTTCCGCTGCCGTTAGCCTTTGCGCCGCGACCTATTCCTCGGCAAGCCACTTTGTCATCGGTGATCTTCACGAACCCGTCGCTTCCCTGTGGAAGGCGATCATCAATTCACCACACGAACTAGCAGATGAATACGAACACCTATGGAATGAGCAAGTCGGTGTCGGAAGAAACCATTTCACGGACGTCAGGCGAGCATTCAACACAAATCCCCAGCCGGCGCTGTTTCTATACCTTCTCGCCCGGTGCGTAAAGGCAGCGATTCGTTACAACAGGAACGGCGAGTTCAACAACACGGCAGATCACCGTAGACGTGGTGCCCGACCAGACACAATGCGGGACAATATCGTCCGTGCGGCAAAGGTTTTTGCGGGCAAGACGCGCGTATTCAACGCAAGTTATCTCGAGACCCTCCAAACTGCGGATGCCTGCGATGTCGTCTACCTCGACCCTCCCTATCAGGGCACGAGTGGGGAGCGCGACAGCCGGTACGTGAAGGGAATGAGTTTCAAAGAGTTCTGCGATGGCCTGCAAACGCTAGTGAAACGCGATCTCTCCTTGATCATTTCATATGATGGACGAATCGGAGACAAGGTCTATGGACAGCGACTTCCAGCCTCATTGCAGTTGAGATTGTTTGAAGTGAAAGCCGGAAGATCGAGCCAGGAGACTTTGTTAGGCCGCGACGGCGTTACGTATGAGTCTCTATACATTTCGGAGTGCCTGTTGAAACGCGTGGAACGGCTACCGAGGATATTGCTTCGACCAACAAGCGTTTCCGAAGAACTACTTCTCTTTTGATAGACGCAAATGAGTAAAGTGAACTACTCCGCTGGTATACTTGCCGCCGTAGCAAAGGTTACGACTAAACGAGGGAAAACGCTCGTCAATCATCAAGTCCTAAGAAACTATTCAGGAAGACAACGTGTCAGAAAAGAAAGGCTTGGCAGGGAACGCGCTGGGCACCTTTGAATCAGCAATCATGGGCATTGCCGGCACGGCGCCGGCGTTTAGCGTTGCGGTAACCACGGCGACGATTGTGGCTGCGGTTGGGGTGCTGTCCGTGGCCAGCATTTTCTACTGCGGCCTTATCATGTTTGGCATCATGTTGGCCTTTATCCACCTCAGAAAAATAACCCCACATGCCGGTGCCGCCTATGCCTGGGTGGGGCACGTTTTTGGGAGGAAATGGGGTTTTTTTGCCGGATGGGGGCTGCTTGTCGCATCGGTCATTTTCATGGTTTCGGCGACGATCCCCGCCGCCCAATCAACCTTGAAATTGATTGCGGAGTTGGAATGGATTGCGACTAAGCGAGTCGGCGACACCGCTTGGGTCACGATCACCGCCGCAATCTGGTTGACCTTGGTGACGATCGTGGTCACCAAGGGGATCAAACATGCAAGCTATACGCAGTTAATGCTGACGGGGCTTGAGACGGCGGTGGTTTTTGCGCTGATTATCGGGGCCTTTATCCAATTTGGCGGCAAGCCGGCGCACCCACCTTCGTTTATATGGTTTTCTCCATTTTTATTCACGCCGCAGTTGTTTGCCACGGGTGCCTTGATCGCCATTTTCTTCTACTGGGGCTGGGATGTCACCATGAACCTCACGGAAGAGACCAAAGGAGGCACGCCGGATCCGGCCAGCAGCGGCGCATTTTGGGCCATGATCAATTTGATTCTCTTCTTCTGCATCATGATGGTCGTCGTGCTGATCGTGCTGAGCGATGATGAGATCAAGGATGCCGATACCACGATTCTCTACGCGATCGCCAGCAAGCTCTTCCCCAAACCTTGGAATTATCTGGCGGTGCTTTCCACTCTGCTGAGCACCATCGGCACGATCGAGACCCAAATCCTGCAATTCAGCCGCAGTATGTTCGCCATGGCGCGTGACGATATGCTGCATTCTCGCTACGCCAAAATTCACCCCAAGTGGCAAACCCCTTGGGTGGCGACGCTGGTCATCTGGTTTCTAGGTGTCGTGCTGCTGCTTTGCTCGTCTTTCATGCCATCCGTGAGCAAGATCTTGGAAGACTCGATTAACATAATCGGCTTTCAAATCTGCTTCTATATGAGTTTGGCCGGTTTTGCCTGTGCTTGGCACTACCGCAAAGAATTGAAGGGGGGGCTCTACAACGCCGTCTCCTATGTGCTCTGGCCCTTGTTTGCTGGACTCTTCATGGTCTTCATTGCGGTATATGCCATTATTTCGATGAGTTGGGACTCTATCATCCGCGTGGACTTGCCATTTAACTTCGTGGTATTCATTCATGAGGACGCAATCATGCTCATCCTTGGAATCGGCGGCATCTTGATCGGCTTCGTGCCTTTATTCTTAAGCGGTTTTCGACGAGCCAAGGGAGCGGAATCTCGTTGGTGATTGAAGACGGCCCACCGCGGAAGGCAATCGACAATCCGCCGGCCCCGCGGACGCCGTAGCCTACAATTGTCATTCCACGATTACGCCAGCCACGTTGCCCGCCCCAGGCTGTACATGTCGATCCGCCGCTGACGATAGAGTTGCTCCAGACCTTCGTCGCCTTGCGTCTCAAGGCAGAGCAATTCACCGTTGGTAACCGGGACGGCCAGAAGCCAGGAGATGGTTTTCGCCTCGCCGCACAGCGTCTGGAGCCGCTCGCCCCATAGAAAGGGCTGGGTGAGATAGAGATGCGATACGGAAGCGCGGGGATAGAACTCGGCGACCACGTCGCGAATGGAATCGCCCGGCTTGACTTCTTTCTGCTGGCGCATCAGCAACATCGCGGCCGCGGCCAGGATGTTGGGAAACAAGGGCCGATCCGCCGCACAGGCGGCGGCCAATTCCACGTGTGCGGATGGCTCCGGGCCGGTTGCCAAGTCGCAGTCCGAAAGACCGATCGTCGTATAGGAAACCACGCCTGCCGTGGGCCGATCCGCACAACCGCCGATATCCAGCGAAAAGTCTTCCCGCGTACAGGCGAACCGCCACACGCTCGGTGGCGTGCCGAACGTGCTGATGGCATGTCGGGCAACGAGCTTTGTGTCGCTGGAGTTTTTTTTGCGGATATCCATAATCGGGTATTATAACGGACGGCATCCGGAGTGTGCCTGCTACTTTTGCGTCGCAATCGCCAGCCGCTCGCCGATGGGTGGATGGTCGTGCAACCAAAAAACCTCGAACCAATGCGGCCGGGGATCATCCTTGTTCTGCCGGGCCAGCTTGCTGAAGGCAGAAATATACGCTTCCGGCTGCCGGGTAAGTTCAAAAGCATAGCGGTCGCATTGCCGCTCATAATGCCGGCTGATGCCGTTCATCAGCGGTTCCAAGAGCAAGCTGAAGACCGACAGGATGAGCATGATCCAGGGCTGGGTCCAAATCGGCAGCGTGGCATAGTCCAGCGGCTGCCCTCCCAATGCAGTGCCACCCATCAACAGACGATCGCAGATCCAAAACCCGGCCACGCTGATCACCAAGCCCAAGAGAATCATCTTGCGGACGTGTCGGAAAACATGATGCCCGATTTCATGGGCGAAGACCACCGCGATTTCCGCGGGTGAGAAATTGTCCAAGAGCGTATCGCCCAGGAGCACGCGACGCGTGCGTCCCAGGCCGGCAAGCATGGCGTTCGCTTTGACCGTTTCCACGCTCAACGCGATGCGGTAGACGCCCTCGATCGTCAGGCCCGTTCCGGCGGCCAGTTCATTCATCCGCTCGGCCAGTTCTGGGGCGTCGAGCCGCTCGATCTTATAGAAGAGCGGCATGATGAGCACGGGGAAGATTCGACCCATGATGATCGTGACGCAGAAGAATGCCCCGGCGGCCGACAGCCACCACCAACCGTGGGTTGTCCAGATCAGCCAATACAAGCCGAGAATCAGCGTCGTACCCAGAATAAGGCCCAATAGGTTCTGCTTCAAATATCTTTGCACCCAGCCGCCCACGGAGAGCGTGCTGAGGTGGAAGCGATGTTCGAGGATGTAGCCGGCATAGAACGAAAGTGACACCGAGACGCAAATATGTAACAGCGTGATCAGCAGGAAGAAAACCACCAGTCGCAGGGAATTGAACCTCGCCAGCAGTGGCGAGCCGTGCAGCCAGACATCTAGCGGCTGGGCGAGAAATACCGCCGCAAAGGCCAAGAAAAGCAGGTCGAGCGATTTGTCGGCCAGGGTGCAAGCCAGCGAATAGCGGCCGTACTGCTTGGCCTCGGCCAGTTGCTCGGCCGTCATGCCCGCGTGTAATCCAGGCGTCTCGCCTGCGTATATCTGCGATATGCCCTCGACAGGCGCGGCGGCGGAAGTGTCAATTTCGGCCAAGTTCTCGTTTCCTTCGGCTAAGAGAGATCCAGAAAAACCAATTGTACACTGCCCGCTGGTCCATGCTAGACTTGATTGTAGTACTTTTCCCGCCCAAAAAAGCTTTATGCGAGAGCTATGGAGTTGCCTTCTCGACTACGATTGAACCGTCTCGGGCTATCGGCTCCCGTGCTTTGCTGCGCGCTGCTTTGGACGGGAATTTGCCCTGCCGTTGAGGATCTCGCCCGAGAAGTGGCGACGTTGAAAGCCCGCAATGCCGCCGATCTGGGCCGCCTGGCTGCCTGGTGCCGTCAAAAGAATCTGACGGCCGAAGCCCAACAAACCCTTGACCTTTTTGCACCACCTGATCCCCACAAGGTTATCTTGCCCGTGCTGCCGCAGGAAGTCGGCTCGCTGCGCACGCCGGAAGGTCTGTCGGGCGATCTGGCCGAGTGGCATCACCGCTTGCTGAAATTGCGGCAGGATCAAGCCGCTGCGATCTTTGGCTTGGCCCAACGATGCGTCCGCCGGCATCAGGCATCGCTGGCCTATCGGCTTGCACTGGACGCGATCAAGGCCAATCCCGATCATGAGGCCGCGCGCCGCGTGTTCGGTTTCCAGAAGTACCAGAACCAATGGCACACGCCTTACGAGGTGCTGATGCTCCGCAATGGCATGGTCTGGCACGAGAAGTTTGGCTGGATTGAAAAAAGCAATCTGTCGCGCTACGATCGGGGCGAGCGGCTCTTGGGCGTCACATGGATTGATGCCGACAACGACGCTCTGCTGCACGCCGAGATTGCTTCCGGCTGGGATACTGAAACCGAGCATTACCGCATCCGCACCAATCACAGTATCGAGGCCGCCGTGGCCTTGGGGGTGAAACTGGAGAACCTGCATCGCCTTTGGCGGCAGATCTTCCTGGGATACTATTCCAGCGAGGCCGACGTGGAGGCTCTCTTCAACGGCCGGCCAGTTCACAACATGGAATCGCCGCGACTGGACGTCGTCTATTTTCGCAACAAGGAACAGTACCATCGGACTTTGAAGCCGATCATGCCCGACGTTGGCATCTCGATGGGCCTTTACGTGGCCGAGAACCGCACGGCCTACTTCTTTGCCGGCAGCAAAGACAGCGAGCGGACCATGTATCACGAGGCCACCCACCAGCTTTTCCAGCAATCGCGGCGCGTGGCTGACGATGTGGGCCGCAAGGCCAACTGCTGGCTGATCGAAGGGATCGCCATGTACATGGAAACGCTCCGTCGCGAAAACGATTGCTTCGTGCTTGGCGGGCTGAACGACGTGCGACTCGAGGCCGCGCGATTTCACCTGGAAAAAAAGGACTTCTATCTGCCCTTCGACCGACTCGTCCGCATGGGCGTCCAGGATGTGCAGGGGCATCCCGAAATCGCCAAGCTTTACAGCCAGATCGCGGGAATGACCAATTTCCTCGTACACTATGACGACGGCCGTTATCGCGATGCCCTGGTAAGTTGTCTGGCGGCAATTTATGACGGCAGTCAGGATCCGGATCTGCTTGCCCGCACGACGTGTACCGACTACGTTGAACTGGACAAGCAATATCAGGCTTATATGAAGATCGTTCCCTGACTCATCTCCTCGGTTTCCTGGTTTTTTGACGCCGATCCTGCCGCTTTGCTGTGGCGGTGGGGGATGACCGCCGCAGGCAAGGTGGGCTGACTTCGGTCCGAAAACCGGCGTTTTGGGATTCCCAAGGTTGGAGGGGGCCGCCGCTGGCTGCGATGGGGATTGACGGCAGCTTTGCGAGTGTCCTTTCGGCAACCCTTTGGCATGGTCTGCAATTTCACCGAGTCCATCCGGAAGAGATCCGGCTGGAAGACCGGCGGCAGCTCCTGGCCGCCCGGCAGGGGCGGATTGTTGGCGAACTGGCCCAACAGTATTCTCCTCATGGCGCAATTCGGGTAGGACACATATTCGTTCGGTTGTACCAAAAGTTATAGTTTGCCGAAATGAGAGAGAAACAGCGCGCCGGATAGAAATTCACAACCTGTTGTAGCACAATAGGTTGCAATGCGTCTTTGTTAACCGGATTCCAAATCGTCGATGCTTCGTGCGATACCTTGGTAGACATACGACGGGGAGCATCAGAACAATGGAAACGGCACGCGATCAAACCGACGACTTTCCGCGTTTGTTGCTGGAGCGTGCCTTGGCGGATGTCAAATGGGAAATGCCAGTTTAAAAACTGGCCCATGATTAGGGGGCAAGTCATGTCGGGAATCAAATCGCGTTGTATCTTGGAGTTTGCTATCGTCGTGCTCACGTCGGCGGTTGCGGCGCGGGCGCAGGACACGTTGATCGTCGACGTGGAAAAATACACCGCGCCGATCCGGGTGGCCTGCGTCGGTGACAGCATTACCGAGGGCTTCGGTGCGGGGCGAGGCAACGCCTGGCCCATCCAACTCGGAAAGGTGCTCGGCCCGAAGTGGGACGTGAAGAACTTTGGCGTCAGCGGAACCACGCTGATGAACAGCGGCGACAGCCCCTTTCAGAAACAGGGCAAGTTCCAGGGCGCCAAGTCGTTCAACCCCAACGTGGTGGTGATCATGCTTGGCACCAACGACACCAAGCTACAGAACTGGAACAAGTTCAAAAAGGATTTCGAGGCCGACTACAAGGACATGATCAAGCAGTTCGCCGAATTGCCGGCGAAGCCGCGGATCTTCATCTGCCGCCCACCGTACATCGCCGCGGATGGAAGCTGGGGGATCAACGACCCCAGCACCGTGGCCGAGATTCCCGTGATCGATAAGGTGGCCAAGGAGCTGAACCTGGGAATCGTCGACGTGCATGCGGCGCTGAAGGGCAAAGATGCTCTGATCCCCGATAAGGTCCATCCCAACGCGCAGGGGCAAACCGTCATCGCCCGGGCGGTGCTCAAGGCCCTGACCGGCTACGAGGGCGATTTCCCGCCCACCGTGGCCGTGGTTCCCACGTCGGAGAAGGAGGGCATCGCTTGGCGCTACACGACCGAGAAGCCGGCCGAGGACTGGTTCAAAGCCGATTTCGACATGTCGAGTTGGAAAGAGGGCCCTGGCGGATTCGGCAACAACGCGCCGGCCGCCGGGCCAGCCCGCACCGAGTGGAACACCAGCGACATCTGGATCCGCCGCGAGTTTATGTTGGGCGATAAGAAGCTCAACAATCCGCGCCTGTGGATGCGGCACGACGATAACGCCGAGGTGTATCTCAACGGGGTGCTGGCCGTGAAGGCCGGCCGGTTTTCCGAATCGTACAGGGATTTTGACATCCGCCCCGAGGCAACCGTCGCGCTCAAGCCGGGCAGGAACATCATTTCGGTACACTGCCACCAGATCGCCGGCGGCCAGTATATCGATGCCGGGCTGATTGACGTGTTGCCGGTCACTTCGCCGGCGAAGAACTAGGTGAGACAAACGTATATCGGACCGAAGCCGTACGGCAAACAACTTTTTCAACTCATGGTGCTGCAATGAAAACAAACGTATCCGTCGTTCTCTTCGTTCTGGTGTTTGTCGCCGCTCCGGCGTTGGCCGAGGAGCAAGCCGTGGCGATGCAGATGGACAAGGCCTGGCTGACGGCCCCGGCGACCAAGGACGCCCCCGAGTTCTCCGGCGCCGAGGTCAAGGCAATCTATTTTGACGGCTTGCCCTGGCAGGGCAAACCGACTCGCGTTTTCGCCTGGGTCGGGCTGCCGAAGCCGGACCCGAAACAGCCCCAGGCCAAGGTTCCGGGCATGGTGCTGATTCACGGCGGAGGCGGGACTGCTTTCGATCGTTGGGTCAGGATCTGGACAAAGCGGGGCTATGCGGCAATCGCCATGGATACCTGCGGACAGCTTCCCATCGGCGACTTTGGCAACTATAAACGCGATGCGCGGGGCGGTCCGGCCGGCTGGGGCGGATTCGATCAAATCGATCAGCCTGCCAAGGATCAATGGACTTATCGCGCGGTGGCTGACACGATTCTTGCCCACTCGCTCCTGCGCTCCATGCCGCAAGTCGATCCGGATCGGATCGGGGTCACCGGTATCTCATGGGGAGGGTATCTGACGTGCATTGTCGCCGGGGTCGATCAGCGGTTCAAGTTGGCGGCGCCTGTCTTCGGCTGCGGGTTCCTGGGAGAAGACTCTGCGTGGCTCGACTCTTTCAAGAAAATGGGACCGGACAAGTCCGCCAAGTGGCTCGCGATGTGGGATCCCAGCGTCTATCTCAAGGATGTAGCCATGCCGACGCTCTGGGTGACTGGCAGCAACGACCCGGCCTATCCGCTTGGGTCGCTCCGCAAGAGCTATCACCTGGTAAAGGGGCCGCGAACCCTATCACTGCGGCTTCGCATGAACCATACGCACTTCGCCGGGGAGGATCCCGAGGAGATCCGCGTCTTCGCCGACTCAATCCTCAAGGATGGAAAGCCGCTGGCAAAGATAACCGCTCAGGGGCGGGAGGAGTCCAAGGTCTGGGCGACGTTTGAATCTGCCTCCCCCGTCAAGAAGGCAGAACTGAATTTCACCAAGGACGAGGGGAACTGGCAGAAGCGAAATTGGAATGCCGTCCCGGCGGTCATCGAGGCGGCAGGGAACAAGGTGACCGCCACGCTACCGGCGGGCACGAAAGTATTCTACCTTGGCCTGATTGACGACCGTGGCATGATCGTCACGACGGACCCGCAAGAAATCAAGTAGGGCGCTGAAGTAGTTTGCTTCGTGCGATACCTTGGTCGCTACACGATGGGGAGTATCAAAACCGTGGAAATGGCAGGCGATCTAACCGACGACTTTCTACGTCTGCTGACGGCAAGCCAAAGACCGCTGTACGCCTTCATCCGCGCCCACGTACGCACTCGCACCGACGCCGACGAAATCCTGCAGCAGACCACAACGGTCCTCTGGCAGAAGTTCGCCACCTTCGATCGCAACGGAGATTTTATTCGCTGGGCGTGCGGGGTCGCATGGCGCGAGGTGCTCGCCCACCGCAGGAACGATCGCCGCCAACTCCTCCTCCTTGGCGAGGAACTAGGAACGGTTCTGGCTGCGAAAATCTCCGCCGCCGCGGTTCAGATTGACCGGCGGCTTGACAAACTCCACGAATGCATGTCCGTGCTGAAGCCCGATTCGCAAAAGCTCATCCAACGTCATTACCATCGGCAGGAGAGTATCGGGCGAATCGCGGCATCCAAACGCCTTACCGAATCGAGCGTCTACAAGACCCTGGCAAAGATTCGCCAAATTTTGCTGGCGTGCATCGAGCGGAAGCTCAAGGAGGAGGTCTGATGGCCCTGACGGAACTTCAACGCCGCGAATTGGACGAACTGTTGGCGGCCCTTGCCGACGGGCGGCTGGACGAGTCGCGCCAACAACGGCTCCGCCAATGGTTGACCGATCCCGAGGTCCAGGAGTACTACGTGCGCCATGTCATGCTCGTTGCCTGCTTAGACCTCTCGAGCGCGGAATTCGCGCCGACGCTTGACATGTTGCGGCCCGCGAACCTTTCAGGAGAAGGCGATCCTGCCTGGCTGGAGCAATTTGCCGACACAACCTGCCGCTGCCGCCCAAAATCGCCCGCCAAGCGCAAGTCGCCCATGCTCGGTTTTCTGCGTAGCCTCTTGCGCGTCGGCAACGGTTCGCCCGTCACCCGCGCGGCGATATTATTCGCGATGACCTTATCCGCCGGCACGCTGCTGACATTGCTTTTCGGCATCGTGCTGGCCTTGCGCGGTCCGCGGCAAGCTGGGAGCAGGGAACTCAGTGCTGCCCGTCTGACCGCCACGTCCGATTGTCGCTGGACCGACGGTTCGAACGCCCCGGAAGTCGGTGACGAACTGGCGCCAGGCCGAAAACTTGTGCTGGAGGCGGGCCTAGCCGAAATTGCCTTTCAAGGCGGGGCCCGCGCCTTGCTGGAAGGCCCGGCCACGCTGGAAGTCGGTTCCGGCAGCAGTTCGCTCTTGCAGCAAGGCAAGGTAACCGTGACCGTCGCGGACCCTTCGGCCCGCGGCTTCGAGATCGACGCACCGGGCATGAAATACACCGACTTGGGCACGGAGTTTGGCGTGTTGGTCGCGCCGGACGGTGGGCAGGAGATGCACGTTTTCCGCGGCCGGGTGCAGGCGGAAGCAGGGGGCAGGGAACAGGGAGCAGGGAGTAAGGAGCAGAGGGAAGGGCGTAGCGACGAAGGCTCCCCTCTCCTTCCGGGAGAGGGGAAGGAAGCGAAGGCAGTTTCCCAGCCCCTCATCCTCACTGCCCACCAGGCCCTCCGTATCGCCAGCCCTGGCAAGCCGATCGAGCGGTTCACGGCCGACGAAACGCGGTTCTTCCGCAGAATGCCGGAGCCATTCCCACTCTTCAGCACGGGCGTCGGTCTCGACCGCGGGGCGAACGATCCACATTGGGATCTCGTCGCTGTCAGCACCGATCCGGGTTTCAGGCCGCGAGCGGCGGTTGTTGCCCAGCCAACGAATCAAGTTTATTTTCGCCCCTCCCGCGACAAGGCCCAGTGGCTCTCGCTGTCCGACGACTTCCCCAACATGCCCAAGGATTGCGTTTGGTTCTTCCGCACGAAGTTCGATCTGACCGGCTTCGACTCGGCCACGGCGCGGATCGAGGGCCAACTCTGCGCTGATGATTTCCTCATCGAACTGCGGTTGAACGGCAAGCCGCTGCCGCTGCCCGCGGGTCTTGAGGGTCGCACCCTTTTCGCCCAAGAAACGCCGCTACGGATCGATCGCAATTTTTCCCCCGGCGTGAACACGCTGGAGGTCGTAATCAAAAACCACGTAGGCCCCATGGCGTTAATGATCGATTGGCACGGCACGGCACGGCGGGCGGGTGAGAAGTAGGGATGAAGGATGAAGGGATCAGAGGCCGTCAGGTTGAGATTTGAGTTCCGGCGCCACTTGCCGGTTTAGTAACTAACAACTGAGAACAGTTTTTTTCATTTCAGAATGGTGTTTCCATGTTTTGCCAACAGTGTTTCATATCGGAAGTTCGTAAGGAAAACGGAACGAATCTACCAATGCCCCCTCCCGGATACAACGGGCTGGTCGAATCTACGGCGATTCACGGCGTGACGCCGCATTTTATAGATGGCAATGATTGGGTCGACCCGTGGTGGACGGGCGGCGGAAACTACATTCATCTCACCCCGACGGTGGACTCCGATGGCCTTTTGTCGTTTGTTGCGTCGGATGCAGGCAATTATAACATCAACGGCTTTCAGCTACAGCAATTGATATCCACCGTGGGCATTTGGGCAACGGCCAGCAGCGGAAGCTGGGGCAACCCGAACAAGTGGACGGGCGTCGAGCCTAATACGGCCGGCGCGGCGGCCGCGATCAAGAAGCCCACCACGCTGCCGCGGCAGGATGAAAGCAGAGAAACGGAGTCGCAACCTCACTGGCTTTACCCAGGGCCGGAACGTGCCTAATGACCCAAGGGCACGGACGTTTTATCGAGCTTGAATTGCCGCGGCAGCCGGTTTGTCATTGGGTGAGAATGGTGTGAAACCTCGTCAATTAACCCGACTTCGGAAGGAAAATATTTTGAGAGTAAAACAACTTGCAATCGCCCTGCTGCTGCTGACCGCAATGGCCTCCGTGGCTCGCTCGCAGTACACACCTTCTCAGATCCGGCAGGCTTATGGGCTCAACAGCCTTGCCGCCGACGGGGCAGGCCAGACGATTGCCATCATCGGCGCCTATGACTACCCCGGCGCCTTGTCGGCGCTCAATACCTTCAGCAGTCAGTATGGCCTTCAGCAATTCAACGTGACCGGAGGGCCGACGTTCACGGTGCTCGACCAGAACGGCGGCACCAGTCTGCCGGGAACCGATTCGACTGGCGGCTGGGAAGGCGAAATGGCCCTCGACATCGAATGGGCGCATGCCATGGCCCCCAAGGCCAACATTATCCTCTACGAGGCTAGTGCTCCAAATAACACGAATTTGTTTGCTGCGGCCGACACCGCCAGGAACAACGCGGCCGTCTCGGTCGTTTCGATGAGCTTCGGGCGAACCGAGTATGGCGGCCAGACGGGCACGGATGCAACTTTCACGACGCCCAGCAGCAGACTCAACGCTTCTCCGCGCCAAGGCGTGACGTTCGTCGCTGGGACGGGCGACGCTGGCCCTCCGTCCGGTTACCCAGCGACCTCGCCCAATGTGGTTGCAGTGGGAGGCACCCACCTCACTCTCAATGGTAGCAATTATGTAAGCGAAACGGCTTGGACCAGCAATGGCGCCGGGGCCGGCGGGCCCAGCGCCTACGAGCCGAAGCCGGCGTACCAAACAAGCTACGGAAACCTCCACGGGGGCGTCCTCGCCACGCTCACCAATCGTGCTACGCCCGACGTCGCGTTTGACGCCGATCCCTCAACCGGCGTGAATGTCTATGACCCCTACAACGGCGGTTGGATGTCCGTGGGCGGCACGAGCCTTTCGGCCCCCTGCTGGGCCGGTCTGATTGCGTGTGCCAATCAGCTCCGGACGGCCAACGGCTACGGAACGCTGGACGGTCCCTCGCAGACCTTGCCCGCCCTCTACAGTCTGCCCAGCGCCGATTTCCACGACATAACTACGGGCACCATTACCGGCACCGGTGGCAGTTATTCGGCGGGCAGCGGGTATGACTTAGGGCGCGCTCATAAATAACTTGAACAATTTGCTATTGCCTCAGTGGGCGTTTTGTGCGATGAAGGACGCATGCAAGACGCGGAACTCATTACACGAATTCG
>Ga0118677_10008208_pt1 | contig 16839 bp, 16 predicted proteins | sample AliMusrvi5mmetaG_FD_86154 | JGI IMG/M metagenome (GOLD analysis project Ga0118677, IMG submission 86154) | reverse complement strand
CCCCGGCCAACGTTTATGAGCAGGTCACCCTCTATCTGGCCGAAATTGAAAAATCCGAAAGGAAAGCGGTCAAGTAGTACCTGGAATTACAGGCCCTGCCCTGGTGGCGGCAGGAGGCCGCTTCCTGAACGTCATGAGCGTCCTCGACCTCGACGACCGACTGGTCGGCAATCACTCCAGCTACCGGGCCAACATCACGGCGGGGTCATTGAAGATCACCGAAAGCAGGGTCATCGCCGATTTGCTATTGCGCGGCATGGATGAAACCGCCTGGAAGCAAGCCACGGTCAAAGACAACCTCCTCAAGGCCAAGAACCCTGCGACCGCCATCCGACTGGCCAGGCTCATCCGGCAGCGGTTGGAGACGATGTCGCCGGAATTGTGGCGGATGGTGCGGGATGGCACGGTGGTCGCCGCCACGCACGCGGTGCTGGCGGCAGCCCTCAAACACAGCTCCCTCCTGGGTGATTTCCTCGACCTGGCGGTCAGAGATGAGTATCGGCGCTTCGGCAAAACTTTGACCAAGAAACTGTGGTTCGACTTCCTGGAGGATTGCCGTGGTCGTGATTCTCGTTGGCGGTGTCGTGTACTTTATTAAAAAGCATATCGGGCACACGTTCTGCGAATCTTCGGTTGGTACCTTGAGTGCATCGAGTACTGCGTCCCTGTCCTGGGTATGAAAAAATGTTTCCAAGCGTGACCCGATAATTTCGGAGCGGGATACTCCCGTTTGAGCACATCCATTTTGTACTGTTCAAAGACTTCAAACAGCGCTTTATTGAAGTTGGCATATTTTTTAACGAATTTTGCCGCAGGACCGTCGAAGTATCCCAACATGTCATGTACTACCAGCACCTGTCCGTCGCAGTCCGGCCCGGCCCTGATGCCGGTAATGCGCGTACCGGAGGGCCGGACTATTTCCATGATGCCCACATCGTCTTTTCCATGGCCGAAATGATACGCTACATCCTGTTCCGGGACCGGCCCGATCAGGTATCCGCCGGCACAGGACCGGAGTGAGAACACCATGGAAGAGACCACCTGCCCGTTCTGTTCGCCATCCGCCGGGGATATTGTTACCAAGAATACCTTATGCTATGCCCTCTCGGATCTGTTCCCGATCTCAAAAGGCCACCTGCTCATCATCCCGTTCCGGCATACTCCCGATTATTTTTCCTTAACCGCGGAGGAGAAAGCGGCCATGACGGAACTCATCAGCGATTGCAGAAGGATCACCGAAGAAAAATTCAGCCCGGCAGGATACAACATCGGATACAATGTCGGTGCAGCGGCCGGGCAGACCGTGATGCACTGCCACTGTCACATGATACCCCGGTACAGCGGGGATGTCAAAGAGCCCCGGGGCGGGATTCGTGGCGTGGTGATGGGCAAACAGTGTTACTAGGTTTCGTTTGCGATCCTTCAGGCCGGTTATCTCTGTTCATGCACCCATCATCACTGCGGGGGGATACACAAAACACGTACGTCCTTAATCTGGAGAACATTTCAAACCCGCGATAATGCCCGGCCTGATCGGGAGGAACCCTGTGATACGCGTGCAGACCATCCCGGCCGAGATGGGCGGCGAGGATTTCCAGGGCCGCGCCGAAGCCCTGATCAACCGCTACCCGGAACTGCAAAGCCTGAGCTGGATCGATGAGCACAAGCGAATCCTGGCCAGCTCGAACAGCGCCGGCCTGTCGATCAACCAGCACCGGTCGGTCAGCAGCCTGCTGCTGATGGACGAGACCGAAAAGGCTTACGCGCTGGCGCGTGACCTGCAGCAGCCGATCTACGCGCAGCGCACGGCCACCCCGAACGAATCGGCCACGCTGCAGTTGCACATTCCGCTCAACGAGCTGGCCCGCTTCTCCGGCGAGCTGCTGGCGGAGTACTCGGTGGACGGCCTGTTTGCGTATGGCGTGCCGGCCGAGGTCTCGGCCCGCTACGCGATTTCATTGCACGATGCAAAAGGCGGCCTGCTGGCCGGCACCAGCATCGCGGCGCGCAATCTGGCGAGCCACCCGCTGCCCTGGGACAGCCCGGTCAACGCCTACGAAGTGCCGGTCTCGCCGGTCGGCAATGGCCTGATCATCCGGGGCGAGGCCTACCGCACCTCGCTCGGCGTCATCGGCAGTGGCCTGTTCTGGCTGGTGACGGCCCTGAGCGCGATGACGGCCTGGATGCTGATCGCCAACTGGCGTCACACGCGCCGGCGCATGCGCGCGCAGCAGGCGCTGGTGTCGGAAACCGTGTTCCGCCGCACCATGGAGAACTCGATGCTGACCGGCATGCGCGCGCTCGATCTGCAGGGCCGCATCACCTATGTCAACGCGGCCTTTTGCCAGATGACCGGATGGTCCGAGTCGGAACTGGTCGGGCGCACCGCCCCCTTCCCCTACTGGCCCGAGGCTGATCGCGACAAACTGAACTCGCAATTGGAAGAAGAACTGTCGGGCAAGGTCGATCCGAGCGGTGTCCAGTTCTGCGTCAAGCGGCGTGACGGCTCGCTGTTCGACGCCCGGCTCTATGTGGCACCGCTGATCGACGCCCGTGGCGTACAGACCGGCTGGATGACGTCGATGACCGACATCACCGAACCGAACCGCATCCGCGACCAGCTGTCGGCATCGCACGAGCGCTTCACCACCGTGCTCGAAGCATTGGACGCCTCCATTTCCGTCGCACCGCTGGGCAGCGACGAGCTGCTGTTCGCCAACAAGCTGTACCGCCTGTGGTTCGGCACACAGGCCGGCGGCCATCTGCAACTGGTCGCTGAAGCCGGCATGCCGGCCACGCCGCCGAGCGACGAGTCGCTCGACAACGTCGACGCCTTCGCCGGGTTGCCGACCAACTCGCTGCCCGACACCGAGGCGGAGAGCGCCGAGATCTACCTCGATGCGCTGGGCAAATGGCTGGAGGTCCGCACGCGCTACCTGAGCTGGGTTGACGGCCGGCTGGCGCAGATGGTGATCGCCACCGACATCACGGCGCGGCGCATCGCCGAGGCGCAGTCGGCGGCACAGACCGAGCGCGCGCAGAGCGCGAGCCGCCTGATCACCATGGGCGAGATGGCGTCGGCCGTGGCGCATGAGCTCAACCAGCCGCTCACCGCCATCAACAACTACTGCAACGGCATGGTGTCGCGCATCAAGGGCCAGCAAATCAGCGAGGAAGACCTGCTCGGCGCGCTGGAGAAGACTGCCAAGCAGGCGCAGCGCGCCGGCCAGATCATTCAACGCATCCGCTCCTTCGTCAAACGCAGCGAGCCCAACCGCTCGCTGTCGGACATTGCCAGCATGGTGGACGAAGCGCTCGAACTCGCGGAAATCGAAATGCGTCGGCGCAATGTGCGCCTCACGCACCAGGTCGCGCCGCGCATGCCGGCCCTGCTGGTGGACCCGATCCTGATCGAGCAGGTGCTGGTCAACCTGCTGAAAAACGCGGCCGATTCGATCGACTCGGCGCAGCGCCCGACGGCGCAGCGCAGCGTCAAACTGGGCGTGGCGCCCGCCATCGTGGACGACAAGCCGGTGATCGAATTCACGGTCACCGACACGGGCCAGGGCCTGGCGCCCGAAGTCATGGCTCGGCTCTATGAATCCTTTTATTCAACCAAGGCCGACGGCATGGGCATCGGCCTGAGCTTGTGCCGCTCGATTGTCGAATCGCACCTGGGCCGGATGAAGGCCGAGAACATCTACAATGGCGCGGAGGTAACAGGGTGCTGCTTCTCGTTCTGGATTCCGGTCAAGGAATCCGCGCCGCCATCGGCATCGCGCTCACCTCAACGAACCAAGGACTCCAGGGTAAATCCGGGATAAAGCATGAGTTTGATACCGAAAAAAGGCACGGTCTACGTAGTGGACGACGACGAGGCCGTCCGCGATTCGCTGCAATGGCTGCTCGAGGGCAAGGAATACCGCGTTCGCTGCTTTGAATCAGCCGAGTCGTTCCTGAGCCGCTACGACGCGCGCGAGGTCGCCTGCCTGATCGTCGACGTGCGCATGGGCGGCATGACCGGCCTTGAGTTGCAGACCCGCCTGATCGAGGGCCACTCGCCGCTGCCGATCGTCTTCATCACCGGCCATGGCGACGTGCCGATGGCGGTCGACAGCATGAAGAAAGGCGCGATGGACTTCATCCAGAAGCCGTTCAAGGAAGACCAGCTGGTCACCCTGGTCGAGCGCATGCTGGACCAGGCCAAGGACACCTTCGCCGAGCACCAGAGCGCAGCCAACCGCGGCGCGCTGATGGCGCGCCTGACGCTGCGCGAGGCGCAGGTGCTCGAACGCATCGTGGCCGGACGCCTGAACAAGCAGATTGCCGACGACCTGGGCATCAGCATCAAGACGGTGGAGGCGCACCGCGCCAACATCATGGAAAAGCTCAATGCCAACACGGTGGCCGATCTGCTCAAGATCGCTTTGGGACAAGCCGCCGCCAAAGCCTGAACTTCCTTCTTTATCGCCCCGACGCCCGCACCATCCGGACCCGCGGGCGTCCTCACTTATGGAACTGAAATCGTGACGCAACAGACATTCGGCCAGATCATCGACGGCATCGCCCTCTCCACCCAGCTGCGCAGCGAAGTCGCCAGGCGCGTAACGGCGCTCAAGGCGCGCGGCGTGACGCCCGGCCTGGCCGTCATCCTTGTCGGCGAGGACCCGGCCAGCGCCGTCTACGTGCGCAACAAGGTCAAGGCCTGCGCCGACACCGGCGTGCGCTCGGTCTTCGAAAAATACGAAGCCACGCTGTCCGAGGCCGAGCTGCTCGCGCGCATCGCCACGCTCAATGCCGACCCGACCGTGCACGGCATTCTGGTGCAGATGCCGCTGCCCAAGCACATCGATCCGCACAAGGTGATCGAGGCCATCTCGGTGAGCAAGGACGTGGACGGCTACGCCACCCTGAGCGCCGGCGAACTGATGACCGGCGCGCCGGGTTTCCGGCCCTGCACGCCCTATGGCTGCATGAAGCTGATCGAGAGCACCGGCATCAACCTGCGCGGCAAGCACGCGGTCGTGATCGGCCGCAGCAACACTGTGGGCAAGCCGATGGCGCTGCTGCTGCTGCAGGCCAATGCCACGGTCACCGTGTGCCACAGCGCAACGGCCGACATCGGCCACCACACGCGCCAGGCCGACCTGATCGTCGCCGCGGTGGGCAAACGCAATGTGCTGACGGCCGACATGGTCAAGCCGGGCGCCATCGTCATCGACGTCGGCATGAACCGCACCCCCGAAGGCAAGCTCTGCGGCGACGTCGACTATGAAGGCGTGCGCAAGCTGGCCAGCCACATCACGCCGGTGCCCGGCGGCGTCGGCCCCATGACCATCACCATGCTGCTGGTCAACACCCTTGAAGCCGCCGAGGGCGCCGCAAAGTAAGGGCACGGCGGGATGACCCGCCGCCTGCGAACCTGTTCCGTCACCCAGGAATCCTGATCCATGAACAACCCTTTGCTTTCCTTCGACGAACTGCCGCACTTTGACCGCATCTCGCCGGCGCACGTGGCCCCGGCGATCGATGAATTGCTGACGCACGCCAACGCGGCGCTGCAGGCCGTGACGGCGGACGCTTTTCCCGCGCAGTGGGGCGAGATCGCGCGCGTGCTCGATGTGTCGCTCGAAAAGCTCGGGCGCGCCTGGGGCGTCGTGAGCCACCTCAACAGCGTGGTCGACACGCCCGAACTGCGCGCCGCCTACAACGCCGCGCTGCCCAAGGTCACCGAGTTCTTCACGCGCCTGGGCGCCGACGAGCGGCTCTACGCCAAGTACAAGGCGATCGAGACGGCGGCGCTCAACAGCGAGCAGCGCCAGGCGCACAAGAACGCCATGCGCAATTTCGTGCTCGGCGGCGCGGAGCTGACCGGCGCGGCGCGCGAGCGCTTCGCGGCGATCCAGGAGCGCCAAGCCGAGCTGAGCCAGAAGTTCAGCGAGAACGCGCTCGACGCCACCGATGCCTTCGCCTATTACGCACAGGAATCCGAACTCGCCGGCGTGCCGGCGGACGTGCAGCAGGCAGCGCTGGCCGCCGCCAAAGCCGAAGGCACGAGCGGCTACAAGCTCACGCTCAAGATGCCGTGCTACCTGCCGGTGATGCAATTCGCCCACAGCAGCGCGCTGCGCGAAAAGCTCTACCGCGCCTACGTCACGCGCGCCTCCGACCAGTCGGATTCGCAGACGCGCCAGTACGACAACTCGGCCCTGATCGCCGAAATGCTGGCGCTGCGCCTCGAAGAAGCCCGCTTGCTTGGCTACCGCAATTTCGGCGAGCTCTCGGTCGTGCCGAAGATGGCCGAGTCGCCCGAGCAGGTGATCAGCTTCCTGCGCGATCTCGCGACGCGCGCGCGCCCGTTCGCCGAGCGCGACCTGGCCGACCTGCGCGCCTTTGCGGCGGAGCAGCTGCAATTGAACGATCCGCAGGCCTGGGATTGGGCCTATGTCAGCGAGAAGCTCAAGGAAGCGCGCTACGCCTTCAGCGAGCAGGAGGTCAAGCAGTACTTCCCGGCGCCCAAGGTCCTGGCCGGCCTGTTCAAGATCGTCGAGACCCTGTTCGACGTGCGCATCAGCCTCGATCGCGCGACGATCTGGCACAGCGATTTCGCGTTCTATCGCATTGAGCGCGGCAATGCGCTGATCGGGCAGTTCTACCTCGATCCATCGGCGCGCACCGGCAAGCGCGGCGGCGCCTGGATGGACGACATGCGCACGCGCTGGCTGCGCCCGGACGACGGGCAGCTGCAGACCCCGGTCGCCTACCTGGTGTGCAACTTCGCGCACGGTCTGGGCGAGCAGCCCGCGCTGCTCACGCATGACGACGTCACTACCCTGTTCCACGAATTCGGCCACGGCCTGCATCACCTGCTGACGCAGGTCAACGAGCGCGACGTCTCGGGCATTAGCGGCGTCGAGTGGGACGCGGTGGAGCTGCCGAGCCAGTTTATGGAGAACTTCTGCTGGGAATGGGATGTGATCAAGGGCATGAGCGCGCATGTCGACACCGGAGCGCCCTTGCCGCGCGAACTGTTCGACAAGATGCTGGCGGCGAAGAACTTCCAGAGCGGCATGCAGACGCTGCGCCAGATCGAGATGGCGCTGTTCGACATGCTGCTGCACACCGCGCACGACCCGGCACTGGACCTGATGCCGCTGCTGCAACAGGTGCGCTCCGAAGTCGCCGTGCTGCAGCCGCCCGAGTGGAACCGCACCGCGCACACCTTCAGCCACATCTTCGCCGGCGGCTACGCGGCCGGGTACTACAGCTACAAGTGGGCCGAGGTGCTCAGCGCCGACGCCTACGCCGCGTTCGAGGAAACAATCGGTAAGGATGGCTTGCCAAACGTGGAAACCGGTAGAAAATACCGACAAGCCATTCTGGAAGCCGGAGGCAGCCGCCCCGCGATGGAATCATTCAAGGCGTTTCGTGGGCAAGAACCCACACTCGAGGCCTTGCTGCGCCATCAGGGCATGACCGTACAAACCTGAGGAGGTCCGACTTGAACACCTTGAACCGTCCGCGAATTTCGACCCGCAGCGCACTGGCCGGCGCCGTTTGCGCCGCCATGCTGCTCCTGTGCGGCGCAGCACAGGGCCAGGTCATCTACCGCATCGTGAGCCCCGACGGCCGCGTCACCTTCTCCGACAAGCCGCCCCTGGCTGGCGAGAACGCCACGGCGCTGGGCGTCGGCGGACGCCAGGGGGCCCCGACCAGCGCGAGCCTGCCACCCGAACTGCGCCAGGTGGCCGGAAAATATCCGGTCACCCTGTACACGGCGGCCAACTGCGTGCCCTGCGGCCAGGGCCGTGAACTGCTTGGCGGACGCGGCATCCCGTTCGCGGAAAGAGTCGTCGGCACGCCAGCCGATTCGGCGGCGCTGCAGCGCATCAGCGGTGACACGTCGCTGCCCTTCCTGACCATCGGCAGCCAGCAGATCAAGGGTTTCTCCAGTTCGGAATGGAATCAGTTCCTGGACGCTGCGGGTTATCCGGGCTCATCAGTCCTGCCCGCGAGCTACCGCAACCCATTGCCGACGCCCTTGGTTGCAGTGCAGGTGGCAGCCCCGACCGCGCGGCCGGAGGACGCCCAAAAGCAGAACCCGGCTGCCGTGTCCAATCAGCCGGCAGCCGACAGCGTCGCCAATCCGGCCGGGATCAAGTTCTAGGGCCGTCTCAGAAGTTCAGCGTCCTGACGCCGCCAGGGGCGGCCAGCAGGCAGACCTGTGCCTTCTGGAAGGCAAACACGCCAACCGTCACCACGCCGGGCCACTGGCTCACTTGCGCCTCGAAGGCGCGCGGATCGCTGATACGCAAACCGCTCACGTCGAGCAGCAGCTGGCCGTTGTCGGTCACCAGCGGCTGGCCCGTGCCGCCGGTCTGGAGGCGCACCCGGGCCTGCCCGCCCATCGCGGCAAAGGCACGGATCAAACGCTGCACCGCCATCGGAATGACCTCGACCGGCACCGGATACGTGCCCAGCGTCTGCACCAGCTTGGATTCATCGACGATGCAGACAAACCGGCGCGATTGCGCAGCCACGATCTTCTCGCGCGTCAGCGCCGCGCCGCCGCCCTTGATCATGTTGCCGTGCTGGTCGATCTCGTCGGCGCCGTCGATGTAGACCGCGAGCTCTTCAACCGCATTGGCATCGAAGACCGGTATGCCGATGGCCCGCAGGCGCGCCGTGCTGGCCTCGGAGGCGGAGACGACGCCCTTGATTTGATCCTTCATGTCGGCCAGCGCCTCGATGAACTTGTTCACGGTGGAGCCGCTGCCGACACCGATGATCTCGCCCGGCACGACGAAGCGCAGCGCGGCCTGGCCGACCAGCGTCTTGAGTTCGTCCTGGGTCAGCTGGGGCTTGGCTTGGGCGCTTGGGTTTGTCATCGGTGAAAATCGCTGAAGTTAAGAAGAATACTTTTCAGGAATTATCCAATGTCTCTCGTGCCCTACGCCCTGACGCGCCGATTTTTGTTCAGCCTCGATCCGGAAGCCGCGCATGAGCTGACCATGCAGGCCCTGGCCGGCACGCAGGGCACGCCGCTGCAATGGGCCTATGGCGCCGAGCGCATCGAAGACCCGGTCGAACTCGCGGGCCTGAGCTTTCCGAACCGCGTCGGCATGGCCGCCGGCCTGGACAAGAACGCGCGCTGCATCGACGGCCTGGGCGCGATGGGCTTCGGCTTTGTCGAAGTCGGCACCGTGACGCCGCTAGCGCAAAGCGGCAACCTGAAGCCGCGCATGTTTCGCCTGCCGGCGGCGCAGGCCCTGATCAACCGTCTGGGCTTCAACAACGAGGGGCTGGCCGCCTTCATCGCCAACGTCCGGCGCTCGGCCTTCTACCGCCAGCGCCACCTGCAGCACCATGCGCCGCGACCGGCGCGACCGATGCTGCTGGGCCTGAACATCGGCAAGAACGCCGCCACGCCGATCGCGCAGGCCACCAGCGACTACCTGGCCTGCCTGGATGGCGTCTACCCCTATGCCGACTATGTCGCGGTCAACATCTCGAGCCCCAATACGCAGAACCTGCGCACGCTGCAAAGCGACGAAGCGCTCGACGGCCTGCTCGGCGCGCTGGCCGAGCGGCGCGAACTGCTGGCGAGCCGGGCGGCCGACGATCAACCGGCGCGGCGCGTGCCGATCTTTGTCAAGATCGCGCCCGACCTCGATGAGGCGCAGGTGCAGGCGATTGCCGCGGCCCTGAAGCGCCACGGCATGGACGGCGTGATCGCCACCAACACCACGCTCTCGCGCGACGCCGTCAAGGGCCAACCGCATGCCGAAGAGGCCGGCGGCCTGTCCGGCGCGCCGGTGCTGGCGCCGAGCAACCGCGTCATTGCGCAACTGCGCGGCGCGCTGGGCCAGGGCTTCCCGATCATCGGCGTCGGCGGCGTCATGAGCGCCGAGGACGCGGTGAGCAAGATCAGGGCCGGCGCGGACGTCGTGCAGATCTATACCGGCCTGATCTACCGCGGACCGGACCTGGTGCGGCAAGCCGCTGCCCTGATCAAGAAAACATTCTGAGGACGTCGTCGGCGATCGCCAGGCTGCTGGTCAGCCCGGGCGATTCGATGCCGAACAGGTTGACCAGACCCGGCACACCGTGCGCGCGCGGACCCTGGATCAGGAAGTCGCAAGCCGCCTGCTGCGGCGCGTGGATCTTGGGCCGGATGCCGGCGTAGCCCGGGACGAGGGCGCCGTCGGCAAGGCCCGGCCAGTACTTGCGCACCTCGGCGTAGAACGCTTCGCCACGACGCGCATCGACCGTCAGGTCATCGGCCGAATCAACCCACTGCACATCGGGTCCGAACTTGGCCTGGCCGCCCAAGTCGAGCGTGAGGTGCACGCCCAGGCCGGCGGCCTGCGGCACCGGGTAGATCAGATGGCGAAACGGCGCGCGGCCCGACAGCGTGAAGTAATTGCCCTTGGCGAAATAAGCCTGGGGCACATGGCGCGGGTCCAGTCCCTCGAAGCGGCGCGCCAGCGCGGGCGCCTGCAGGCCGGCGGCGTTGACGACAATGCGGGCGCGCAGTTGCGTGCCGTCAGCCATCGACAAGTCCATCGTCGCACCGGAACAGACCGCAGCTTGCAGCGGCGCATTGAGCACCACCATGCCCCTCGCATTCTCGATATCGCCCTGCAGCGCGAGCATCAGGCCATGGCTGTCGACGATGCCGGTGCTCGGCGAGTGGATCGCCGCCAGACAGCTCAGCTGCGGCTCCAGCGCGCGCGCCTGCGCCGCGTCGAGCAGCACCAGATCGGTCACGCCGTTGCGCGCCGCCTGCGCCACGATGCCCTGCAACTGCGGCAGCTGCGACGCATCGGTGGCCACCAACAGCTTGCCGCAGCGCGCAAAGCCGATGCCGCGCTCGGCGCAATAGTCATACAGCAGGCCGCGCCCCTGCACGCACAGGCGCGCCTTGAGCGAGCCCGGCGCATAGTAGATGCCGGCATGGATCACCTCGCTGTTGCGCGAGCTGATGCCGGTGCCAATCGCAGCGCCAGCCTCAAGCACCATGACCTCATGGCCGACCAGCGCCAGCGCGCGCGCCACGGCGAGGCCAACGACCCCGGCGCCGATGACGACGCATTCAACCTGATCCATTGATTACCCTTGTTCAAGAACGGCCGGTTCGAAGACCCGGAAATTCATTGTAAAACCGGGGACGCCCACCCGAGGGGGCTCACCCTACAATGAATTTTGATACCTCAAAAGGATGAACGATGTCACTGGATTCGCTTTTCAGCCCCTTTCAATTCAAGAGCCTCAAGCTGCCCAACCGGGTCGTGATGGCGCCGATGACGCGCTCGTTCTCGCCCGATGGCGTGCCCACGCCGCAGGTCACCGAGTACTACAAGCGCCGCGCCGCCGCCGCGGTCGGCCTCATCATTTCCGAGGGCACGGTCGTCAATCGGCCGTCGGCCTCGAACGACCCGAACGTGCCGCGCTTCTGGGGCGCCGAGCCGCTCGCCGCCTGGAAGCAGGTCATCGACGGCGTTCACGCAGCAGGCGGCGTCATGGCGCCGCAGCTCTGGCATGTCGGCGCGGCGCGCAACCGCCGCACCGACTGGGTGGCACCGGGCCCGGTTGACAGCCCGTCGGGCCTGTCCTCGCCCGGCAAGCGCTTTGGCGAACCGATGAGCGACGCCGCCATTGCCGACACCATCGCCGCCTTCGCCCGTGCCGCCGCCGATGCCAAGGCGCTGGGCTTCGACGCCATCGAATTGCACGGTGCGCACGGCTACCTGATCGACCAGTTTTTCTGGGACGGCACGAACCAGCGCAGCGACAGCTTTGGCGGCGCCACGCTGCCCGAGCGCGGGCGCTTCGCCGCCGAGATCCTGCGCTCCGTGCGCGCGGCGGTCGGCCCCGATTACCCGGTCATCATCCGCCTGTCGCAATGGAAGCAGCAGGACTTCAACGTGCAGATGGCCAAGACGCCGCAGGAGATGGAAGCCTGGCTGCGCCCGCTGGCCGATGCCGGCGCCGACATCTTCCACTGCTCTCAGCGCCGCTTCTGGGAGCCTGAATTCGAAGGCTCGGACCTGAACTTCGCCGGCTGGGCCAAGAAGCTGATCGGCAAGCCGACCATCACGGTCGGCTCGGTCGGCTTGAGCGGCGAGTTCATCGCCGCCTTCGCCGGCGAATCGTCGAAACCGGCCTCGCTCGACGAACTGCTGCGCCGGCTCGACCGCGGCGACTTCGACCTGGTGGCCGTCGGGCGCGCGCTGATCAACGACCCGCTGTGGGTGCAAAAGGTGCGCGAAGGTCGGCACGACGAGCTGCTCGACTTCTCGCCCTCTGCGCTCGGCACACTGTTCTGATCCGGCCCAAGCGGGCGCCCGGCAACTGCCGGCGCTCGCGCCGGACTTGTCTTTTGTCATGCTGCGCGCCCTTGCCTCTGGCATCATGGCCGCATGGACGCCGCCCTGCCCCCGCTGATTCAGGCCCTGCTGCAACCGCACTGCTACGCGCATCCGGTGGCGCAGGTCGAACTGATCCAGACCCACATCTCCTGGGTGCTGCTGGCAGGTTATTTCGCCTACAAGATCAAGAAGCCGGTGCGGCTGCCTTTCCTCAACTTCAGCACGCTGGCGTTGCGCAAGACCAGTTGCCAGGAAGAACTGCGCCTGAACCGCCGCTTTGCACCCGATCTCTACCTCGACGTGGTTGCCATCTCCGGAACGCCGCAGGAGCCGCGCCTGGACGCTGAGAGCGAGCCGATCGACTATGCGGTCCGGATGCGCCGCTTCGACGAAGCGGGGCGGCTCGACCGCGTCTGCACCCGCGGCGATCTGCGCGCGGAGCATCTCTCCGATCTGGCCGACACGCTGAGCGCGTTTCACGAGCATGCCGCAGTCACCGCGCCAGCAACGCGCTTCGGATCACCCGACGCGATCCTGGCGGCCGCGCTGGAGAACTTTGACGAGCTGCAGCAGGCCTCGACCCTGCCGGGCGCGCAGCAGCCGCTTGCCGCCCTGCGCGCCTGGACCGAAGCGCAGCATTGGCTGCTCGCGCCCTTGATGGAAAAGCGCCGAGCCGCCGGTCGCGTGCGTGAATGCCATGGCGACCTGCACCTGGGCAATCTGGTGCTGATCGACAGCCACGTGCGATTGTTCGACTGCATCGAGTTCAACGAAGACCTGCGCTGGATCGACGTCGTCAGCGACATCGCCTTCGCCTACGTCGATCTGCTCGCGCACCGGCAGGGCGGTCTGGCCAGCTGGTTCGTCAACGAAGTCTTCAGCCGCAGCGGCGACTACGAGGCAGCCGCGCTGCTGCGCTACTACGCAGTCTATCGCGCGCTGGTGCGGGCCAAGGTGGCCTGGATCCGCCTGCGCCAGAACGGTGGCGATGCGGCGGAAGTTGCGGGCTACCTGGCCCTGGCCGGTCAACTGGCGGACCCGCCGGCGCCACGCCTTGTGATCACGCACGGCTTGTCGGGCTGCGGCAAGACCGTGGCATCGACCCGGATGCTGCAGGACGACGCGCAGGCCGGCACGCTGCGCCTGCGCTCGGATGTCGAGCGCAAGCGCCTGTTCGCATTGGCGGGCGACGCCCGCAGCGGCTCACCCGTCGGCGGCGGCATCTACGGCGCCGATGCGCAGCGGCAGACCTATGCGCGGCTGCATGATCTGACCGCGCTGCTGCTGCGCGCCGGCTGGTCGGTCATCGTCGATGCCACCTTCCTGAAACGCGCCGAGCGCGATGTCTTTCGCGGCCTGGCCCGGGACCTGGGCGTGGCGTTCACCATCCTGGCGCCGCAGGCCACGGCGCAGCAGCTGCGCGAGCGCATCGTGGCGCGTCAGGCGCTCGGGCGCGACGCATCGGAAGCGACGCTGGCCGTACTCGAGCAGCAGCTGCGCACGATGGAGCCGCTGGGCGCGGACGAGTAGAAGGGACGCGCAGCCGGTCACGCCCGGCTGTCGGGCCGGCGTCGCACGATCAACCCGCAAGCCGGGCCTTCAGGAACCCAGGGTCTTCTTAACAGTGGCCTGACTCTTGAGCACCTTCTAAATCGTGGTCGCCAGTTCCATCGCATTGAACTTGGCAACGTAGGCATCGGCCCCGACTTTCTTCACGTGCTCCTCGTTGGTCTTGCCGGTCAGCGACGAATGGATGATGACGCGAACGCCGGTGAAGCGCGGGTCCAGCTTGATGTTGCGCGTGAGGGTAAAGCCGTCCATCTCGGGCATTTCCAGGTCGGACAGGACCAGGGCCACCTTGTCCGCAACGGCCTTGCCTTCGCGCTCGGCCTGCCTGGCAATCTGTTGCAGGCGGTCACATGCTTCCTTGCTGCTCTTGGTCATGATGTAGTCCACATGCATGCCCTTCAATCCGTCTTCGATCATCATGCGGGCAACCGCCGAATCGTCGGCCGCGACGATGAACGTGCCGGTCGGCAAGTGCACGGTAGAGCCGAGTTCGGCCTCCTCGGTCGCCTGAAATTCCTGCGGGAACACATCGCGCAGGATCTGCTCGACGTCGAGCACCTGCACCATGCGCGTGCCGCCGCCCTCATCGTTGAGTTTGGCAACACTTGTGACCAGATTGCCGCCGGTACCTTCGGCGGACAACACCTGCTTCCATTCCAGGCGCACGATCTCGGTGACATCCTCCACGGCAAAGCCCTGGGCCATGCGTGAGAACTCGGTGACCAGCAGCAGCCCCGGCCGCTTGTCGAGCATGCAACCCATGATCCTGGGCAGGTTCACCACCGTGATCATCTGGCCCCGGATGTTGGCCATGGCCGTGATTTCGGGCATCACCGGAATCTCGCGCACCTTGAACACATTCACGCCGAACAATTCATGCCGCTGCGTGCCGGGCGCTTCGCCCAGACGAAACAGCAGCATCTCGAACATGCTGTTGCTGGTGAGATTGGTTCGCGCATCGACTTCCTACATCACTGTACTCATGGGAGCATTCCTCAAAACGTCCCCGATGGCCACTTCAAATTCCCCCACCTTTGGCCAGTCAAACTCCCCCATGGCAGGAGGTTCAGATTATGACGATTCGCAGGTAATGACGATGCGGGCCGCGGCTTCCTTAAGTCGGTAACTCTTGCCCTCGAACTCCAGCATCGCGCAGCGATGCATGAGCCGGTCCAGAATAGTGGTGGCCATGGTGGCGTCGGCGAGGTACTTGCCCCAGTCCTGCACCACCCGGTTGGAAGTGATCACGATCGAGCGGCGCAGCTTGTAGCGCCGATGCACGATGGCCTGCAACAGTTCGGCGCTCACGTCTGCAATGCGCCGGGCGAGAAACAGATCGTCGAGCACTAATAAATCAGGATCGATCCATCCCTTGAGCAACTCGGCCTGCTCCTCGGTGCTGGCCAGCCCATAGCGAGCAAACTCGGCATCCGCTTCGACGTATCGCACGTCATAGCCCTGCAAAGTAGCCTGGTAGGCCACGGCCTTGGCAACGTGACTCTTGCCGGTTCCTGGTTTACCGATGATCAGTGCATTGGCGCCCTCGGTGATGAACTTGAGCGCGTGCAATTCGAAGCAGGCATTGCGCGGTAGCTTGGGGTTGAAACGCCAATCGAAGTCCATCAGCGTGAGCCGCTCGTCGAGTCCGCAGCGCTTGAAGCGGCGCTCTATCAGGCGCGACTGGCGCCTGTCTAACTCGTCTTGCAGCATGGTCGCGAAGGTCTCCAGGAAGGGCTGCTGGGCCGCCTGGGCTTGCATCACCCGCGTGCTCAGGGTGTCGGCAATGCCCGACAGGCGCAGTTCGCGCAACGCGCGTTCAATCTCGATCATGTTCATGGCTGCTGTCCTTCACTGGTGTTGTCTTGAGCGGCGGCGTGGGCGAATAGATCTCCGTACTCCTGTGCGCTGCGAATGAGTTCGTGTTGCTGGGTCAGACCGGGCTGGGCAGGTGCCGGCTCCAAAGCTGCCAGTGCGTTGGCAACCAAACGTTCGGTGATGGCTTTGACGTGGCGGTAGCTGTGCACGCTTTGTTCCATGGCCTGCGCACAGGCCTCGTCGATGAAGCGATTCGGGTAACGTTTGGCCAGATTGACGATGCCCCAGAGTTTGCGTTGGCCGACTCTGCCCTCGATGGCAAACAGCATCTCGCACAGCCGCTGGGCTTGCGCGCCAATGGCACGCGCCTGGTTGAGAATGAAGCGTGTCTCGCGCGAGGGATTGAATATCCGCTCAGCCATGGGCAGCACCACCGTGCCAGGGCGCTCGGCTCGGGTGTGGATGCGAAGCAATTGCTGGGTGCGCAGGTCACGTATCTCGATGCGTCGCTCGAACAGGCGCACCAGCACGATGGCGCCAATTGGAGCCGGTCGGGCGGCATAGCTGCAGTGGTCGATGCGCACGCAACTGTCGTCATAGACGGTGCGCCGCTCCTCCGTGAAGAACTGCATGCTGGTGACAGGCAGTCGCTGCAAATGAGCACGCTCTTCTTCAAACATGGCCTGCACCTGGCGACGCTCAGAGCCGTGGATGCGCGAGGCTGCCCATTTCGATTCCCAGTGCTCCAGGAATGTGTTTTGCTCCTCGATGGACTCGAAACGCCGGCCCTTGAGCGCGGTGGCCTGGGTGTGCCCGATGGCGTTCTCCACTGTTCCTTTGCGGTTGGGGTCACGCACCCGGGCCGGGTCAGCCACCACCTCATAGTGGGCCAGCGTGGCAGCAAAGACGGGGTTGAGCTCGGGTTCATACAAGTCTGGTTTGAGAACGCCTTCCTTCAGGTTGTCCAGCTTATGTTCCCGGGGCCGTTATGTGGACACTCTTTTCATACGCCCTTTGACGCTGCTCCATGCAGCAATCTTTACGGCAACATAACGAGGCATTCATGGCATGGTTATCTCCCTTT
>Ga0118677_10008207_pt1 | contig 16839 bp, 14 predicted proteins | sample AliMusrvi5mmetaG_FD_86154 | JGI IMG/M metagenome (GOLD analysis project Ga0118677, IMG submission 86154) | reverse complement strand
GAACTGAATATTATGGTTATGCGCCGGATAATAAGCGGATCTACAGGCCAAAGCCGGCGGGCGGCTACACCGGGACAGAATGGACCTTCTACGGAGCGTATGGTGAAAAGCTGGGCGTTTTCAGTCTTGGCGGATCGCCGTTCGGGGCGTCATTTCAGGTGTTGCATGCCAGTGTTTGGTTCGCGGGGCGGTTGGTCGCGGAGGACGCGACCAATCCGTTTGCGTCCGGCCTGAGTGCGGTGAGGCGGGACCGCCTGGGGAGTAATCGGGCGGGGGGAGCGCGGTTTTATCCGTATGGGGAGGAGATGGGGACGGCCACGCCAAATGACAGGACTAAGTTTGCGCCTTATACGCGGGATGGAGTGACGGGGCTGGATTATGCGGATCAGCGCATGTATGCGAGTTCTTATGGGAGGTTTAACACGCCGGATCCGTATTCGGCTGCCGCCCAAGGTGCCAACGATCCGGGCGCGCCGCAAACCTGGAACCGATACGCATACGTAACTGGCGATCCCACCAATTTCCTTGACCCGAATGGGACATGTGGTACGCCCTCGGAGAGTTATACGAAAGCTGACGGAACGATGGGAATTAGTGTTTCGATTCCTTGTTCTTCTTATTCCGACGGCTTCTTTTGGCTACCGGGTTTGGGATCGCAGTTGCGCGCAATGTCGCGCATTACCCAGGCAGATTATGACGATTTTCACGGAATTCTCCCAAAGTGTCCCACGGGGCCGACGGCTCCGGCGGGGCTGAGCGTAGACTCGCTTCTCGATCTGGCGTATAAACAGATGAATGACCTGATGGCGTCCAGACAGGAGACGTTTAGCCCACTCACTGTGGCTGAGTTCTTCTATAACGCAGAGCGTACAGGTGGGGAGGTCGATTTCAAGCGACTTGACAGGGATACCCGCCTTCCGGGCACGTCCTCGGCCTACGCGGACTTCGGTAATTTCTTCTATGGGGTTTTGGGCTTAAATTTAGGATTCAGCCAACAGACTCTGTTGCAGGCTGCAGGATGGCACTCCCAGCGGTCTCAAGGCTCAGGGACTTACCCAGGAGACCCCGGCAATGTATTGCAAATCTTACCAGGAACCGGCGGGACCGCTCCCTATGGAGACGATCCCAATGACCAGAAGATGATTCAGCCTGGATTTAAGTATTTTCAGGCAAAACAGAGCGGGATGCCGATGAGCATACAAGTACGGGCGGGGGTTTTACTGGGCACGGCTTTCGCTTTGACGACATGTGGGAATATGTGCGGCGACGAGAAACTGCAGGATGCGAAGACGCCTGATGGCAGGTATATCAGCACCGTTTATATCCGGGATTGCGGAGCCACAACCGATTATGTGACACACGTTCAGATTAGAGACTCGTCAAGTTCTTTTAACAGTGAGGACTGGGACGGTGTTGTGCTAACTGCCAAATACCGTAATGTTTTTCGATTGATCTGGAAAGATAACAACCATCTTGCTGTTGCTTGCATGGAATGCAAGGCTGAGAATATCCTCCGCACGACGTCACATTGGCGCGACATCACGATAGTGACCGAGTTCGGGACTGCAAATGGTATGAAGGACGCTACCAATGCAAACGGGGCCGGCACTCGATCGAATGAAAAGGGTGGACGGCCTTGAATTCCGAAACCATCGGTGTCTGTCTAACTAAACGACTGGTCAGAAGAAGAAGGACCGTCAGATCCCGATTTGGCGAACGCGGCCTCGTATGGTTCGACGAATACATCCGCGGAGCCCGGCCCGAACTGCTGGTAGCGTCCGACGACGGCCCGGTTTTGGTGAGCAGCCAGGGCAAGTCGATGGACCGCGCGTGCCTGACGGGCCTCGGACGCAGTCATCTCCGTAGAGCGAAGACCGGCAAGTTCCGCCAAACGAGGGCGGCGCCGACGCTATAGAACCCCGCTGACATGCCGGTTGTTCAGGATATGCGCGGGCACGCCAGGATCGCAACCGCGTATTTGTGCACGGGCATCCCGATCAATCTGCTCAGGCAGGTCGATTCGGCCACGCATCCGGCGGCACATCTCGATCCGCGCGCAACGGACCGAGCAACGGGGCGCGAGGCCCCAACCGAAGCGGGGTTGTTCGAGACGCTGGCGGCCTAAAGTGAAGACGACGACGAGTAGGAACATGATGGGCAACAGCGGCGTTCGCGAGGGATGAACTCGCAACCGATCTCCGCCGCCCGCGGCGGCCAACGCATGGCACCGGCACTTTTCGCGTCCCGTCGTGGCGCCGCACTACCGCTGCGAGCCGGTCACCACGTTCCGTCTGATCCGGCGATGCTTTCACCTGTCCGGTGTGGTGAACCTTGGGCCGCTGGTGCCCGGCAATGGGCCGTCACCAACACACGAGCCGTTTGGGGACGTATGATCGAAGAGATGGCGACCGTCAGGATCACAGAAGCCGAGCTTGCGCGCGACGTGCGCGCGGTGCTGGCGAAGATCGAACAGGGAAGCGAAGTGATTATCGAGCGGGAAGACCATCGGGCCGTTGCCGTGATCCGTGCGCCTCATCGCAGCGGACGGCCCATCACGGAAATCCTCGACGAGGCGAAGCGTCGCAACTCGACCGTCACACCGGATGAAGACTTCGGGCGCGACCTTGAAAAAATCATCGACAGCCACCAACAGCCATGGCATCCGCCCTCCTGGAATTAGTACTGGACTCCAGCACGGCGATCCCGGCCGAGCGAAGGAGGCAATCCGTTCCCGACTTCATCGAAAGCATCCTGCGTGCTCACGGTCCGCTCGATCTCTCGCTCTCTCCGGTCGCGGTGGCCGAACTGGCGCATGGAATCTTCCGCGCCCGGACGCCGGAAGCCGCTCAGACCCGCCGCCTGTTCGTGGAGGAACTGGTCAGCCTGATCCCGGTCCATCCTGCCACCGAACAGACCGGGTGGCTTGTGGGCCAGATCGAGGGACAGGAAACGGCGACGGGAAATGTGCTGCCGTTTAACGATCTGATGATCGCAGCCGCCGCGATTGAGCAAGGCTATGCCGTGCTGACCAGCAATTTGCGGCACTTTCAGAGAATCCCTAACCTGACCGTTATTCCGTTCTGAGTGAGAGCGGTAAAATCGGGAGAGGCGTCATGGACTGGGCTGGTTGCGATCTCGTGGAGGTTGATCCCGATAAGGTGGCGGGGCAGCCCGTTGTCAGGGGCACGCGTGTGCCGGCGGATGTCGTGCTCATCGACGAAGAGTACGGCCGGACGCCGGAGCAGACTCACGCGAGTTTTCCGACGCTTAACATGCAGACCATCCGCGCTCTGCTGACCTTTGCGCACTCTCACGAACCGCAACTGCACGCGTGAAGGTTCTGCTGGACGAGAACATTCCGCACGATCTGCGGCCGTACCTTTCGCATCACGACACGTACACGGTTGGCTGGCTCGGCTGGGCTGGTTTGAAGAACGGCCGGCTGCTGGAGGCGGCGGAAAGCGGCGGATTCGAGGTTCTGGTTACCGGCGACCTTTCGATGCCGTATCAGCAGAACCTCACGGGCAGAAGTATCTCGATTGTTTCGCTCTCAGCGATTGGCTGGCCGATTATTGAGCCTTATGTTCCGGGAATCGTCAGCGCCGTTGACGCGGCGAGGGCAGGCGGTTTCGTGCGGGTTGACTGCGGGTCTTTCAGGCGAAAAAAGTAACTTTTGAAGGTGATCTCTGGTCCGGTGGTTCGAACCGGGCGCGGGTAGCTTTGGAGCATCGCACCCTGATGAACCCGATTCGAGGATCAGGGAGAGGAAATCGATTCTACCGAGATCGTCGCCGGCGACGATGGAGTCGGCGTCGCTCCATGCGCAGCTCCTGGTCGCCGCATCGCAAGTGGAAGTTGCGATTAGTTCGCCCGAATCGAGGTGCCAGACCTTCAGAGTTTTGTCATCGGACGCGGAGACGACGCGCATCCCGTCCCCGCTCATCGCCAGCCCGAAGATCGAGGATGAGTGGCCGGTGAGGGTGCGGAGTTCGGCTCCGCCCGGCGCGGTGAGCTCAAGAGTTCGAAGGCGCAGCCAGGGCCGCGGCGCAGCTTCGGTAAGGGTCTCCGGAAAATCCCGGATGGAGCAATCCCTGCATGGGGCAGCAAGAGACCGACTACCTGATTTGCAAACTGGCCCGGATCGTGAGAGATCACATGGGCCGAAAAGCGGAGTGCACAGTGAATCAGCGGCAGCGCGCTCTTCAGTGGTGATTCGGCCCGCACATAGTCTCGTTGCAAATCGTGCAGTTCGATCGCTCCGGCCGATGGCGGCCTTTCCGCAGTCCCTGAGAATTCATCGTTGACACCAGCTTTCGCAAGCGGTACAAGTTGTAACGTGACAGATCGTAATTATTCCGGCGGGAAGGTCCGAGCTCCGCTCACGGAACTTGAAAACGAAGTGATGGCAGCCGTATGGGAGGCCGGTGCGTTGTCGGTCGAGGCCGTTCACAAGGCGATCTCCACGAAGCGTGAGCTCAAGGAGGTGACCGTGCGGACCATGCTGCGGCGCCTCGAACAGAAGGGCTATCTGCGGCATGAGGCCGAAGGCCGCGCGTATATTTACCGCGCCGTGGAGCCGGCGCGCAGCATGGCGGCGCGGGCGGTGCGGCAGATTATCGACCGGCTCTGCAAAGGTTCGGTCGAGGAACTGGTTTCGGGACTGGTCGACGCCAGGGTATTGAGCAACGGCGAACTCGACCGGCTGGCCAAAGCGGTTCGCAAGAGTCGCGAAGGAGGCGGAAAATGACTGCTTACCTGCTGGAAGCCTCGTTCCGCGCCGTCCTGATGGCTGCCGGAACCGGGGCTGTGTTGGGGCTGCTCCGCATTCGGAGTGCGGCGGCGAGACACGCGGCGTGGACCGCGGTACTTGCCGCGATGCTGCTCCTGCCCGCATGGACAGCGTGGGGGCCACGGGTGGCCCTGCCGATTCTTCCTGCAGCAGGGCGCGGTGAGCTTGAGCCTATCCTGCCGGAAGGGGATCTGCCGGAAGGGGATCTGCCGGAAGGGGATGGTCTCCAAATTCCACACCGCCCCGCGGTGTCCGCTGGTCCCGTAGAACGGGTTAATACCAGCCCGCCCACGCCGGAACCTGCGGCCGGATGGCCCTGGGCGGGGATCGTCCTCGGGTGCTATTTCGCCGGCGTTAGCGTAATGCTGACGCGGTTGATCGCGGGAACGGTACGTGCGCGTTCTCTGGTGCGCCGCGCCACGGCCGAACGCGGCATATTCACGAGCACTGACTGCGCCGCTCCGTTGACCGTGGGATGGCTCCGCCCGGTGATCGTGCTTCCCCCGAATTGGCATAGCTGGCCGGCCGGCGAACTTGCCGCCGTGCTGATTCATGAACGAGAGCACGTCCGGCGGCGCGATCCCCTGATCCAGTGGATCGCGCTGCTGGACCGGGCCGTATTCTGGTTTCACCCGCTCGCCTGGTGGCTGGAGCGCAAGCTTGCAGAGCTGGCGGAGGATGCGTGCGATGCAGCCGTGCTGCGTCGCGGCCACGACCCGCGCCTGTATGCCGAGTATCTGCTGGATCTTGCCCGCGCCGTTCAACACGCCGGCACGCGTCTGCGGCCATGGGGAGCGGCGTTTCACGGTGGCGGCCTCGCTTCGCGGATTCGACGGATTCTGGACGGCGGGCCTGTGCAGCCTTTGTCGCGCCGCCGGGCGACAGCTGCCATCGCGCTTTGCGGAATGTCGCTGGCCAGTTTCGCCGCGTGCAACCTTCAAAACGCCCGGAAACCGGCGCGGGGGCAACTCAGCATGAACGAAATGGGAAAGCGGGATGCCGCGGAACGGGAAAAGAAGGCGGCTGAGGGCCAGGCTCTCCTCGACGAGGCCAGGAGACTTACTCCCGCGCAGGCCACAAGCAAGGTGGCGAGCCTGCAGGCCAACCCGCGGGACGAGCGCACTTATTACGAACTGATGCGCTACTACGAATTCCATTCCGATGTGAAGGGGAAGTCCGCGCTGATTTTGTGGTACATCGAGCACGAGCCGGGGGGCAACGTGCGGCCCTGGAATATCAATCCCGGCTGGGACCGCGCTGCGTATGAGCACGGCAAACGACTCTGGGTCGCGAATACCAGGAGACCTGGCGCGGGCCCCGAAATCTATGAGCGGGCGGCGGCGTTTCTCCAGGGCGCCGACAAGCCGCTGGCGGAAGATGTTCTTCTCGCGGGCCGCAAGGTGTATCCGGCAGACGCACGGTGGGGCAGGCTTCTGGGAGAGCACTACGCCATGGCTCTGCTTGGTTCCGCGGAGCCGCGAACCGAATACAACGTCGTCCGCAGTTTCAGCGTGTCCGAAGCACAGGGACCCTATGCCCGGAGTGTTCGGGCGAAGCTTGACCAATCCACCGACAGCCGCTTATTGGCGCAGACAGCCCAGGGGCTGATGGCATGGGGGAGCAATCAGGACGGGCGCCTCAGCGCCGACACCCTGGCGCTTGCGGAATCCCTGACTTCGCGGGCTGCAGTTCTCGATCCTTCGAGCGAAGCGGCCGATTCCATGAAGTTCCGGGTACTTCAGACAAAGGAAATGGAGAGGCTGATGGACCTGCGGAAGCTCCCGGCCGGAGAGCAAAAGCGCCTCGGAGACGCCGATCGTCTGCTGCTGATCCGGTTTGAAATGGATCAGGCCTGGAGTCCTTCGGGCAGAAATCCAAACCTCGATCTCGCGGCGGCGAAGGCTCGCGAACTACTGGAACTGGCCCGACGGGCACCTGGTTCGGCGCACAGCGGCTATGCGGTGTTTGAAGCGAACCTGATGCTTGGCAAGGTCGCCCTGCGGGAAGGACATCGGCGCGAGGGTGCGCGCTGCCTGCTCGCCGCGGCGGATGCCCCGGCGTCGGAAGAACTCCGCCACGACCCGGTACTGATGAACCTGCCGCGCACGCTGATTGACTGGGGCGAGCGCGATTCGGCGGCACAGTTCCTGGAACGAATCGCATCGAAAACCCTCCGAGCGAAAGAACTTCAAGAGTGGGCGGCGCGGATTCGAAGGGGCGAGAATCCGGACATGAGGCCTGTCATGACAGGCTGCGGCCAGGAGCCGTGCTAGCGGAAGTTTGCCACGGTTCGCCTATCCCGGGTGCAGCGCGCAACGCTCGCCGGTCGCGCGGCACATCATCCAAAATCCGGGGACGCTGACGTGACTGCCTACTGTTCGCGAGCTTCGTTTTCGCGGCGGGCTTCTTTCACGAGGGCCGGAATGTTTTCCTCGCGGATGCCCTTTTCCCGCGCCCGCCTGCCCAGCGTTTCGGACAGCCGGTCGAGCCCGTAATTTGCGGCGTACCGGCGGACGGCGTCCTCCAGAACTTCCGCCGGCTCGCGGTGCTGGTGAAGCGCTAATTCCTCGATCTGTTTCCGGAGTTCGTCGGAGAGCAAGGTTGTCGTTTGCTGCATGGCCTTGTCTGCAATTGTCGCCCAAACGGCAGATTGAAATGCCCGTCTCGCCGTTATACTTTTGGCATGAAGACGGCGGTTTCAATCCCCGAAGACGTTTTTGCCGGTGCGGAAAGACTGGGACGCCGGACGAAGCGTTCGCGAAGCGACATTTATGCCGCCGCTCTACGGGAATACATCGCGCGCCACTCCGGCGATGCGGTTACCGAAGCGATGAACTCTGTTCTGGATGAGGTGGGAGCAACCGGCGCCGACCCTTTTGTTTCGCTTGCGGCACGGAACAGGCTGGAAAGTGTTGGTTGGTAATCTCGCAGGGCGAGATCTGGTGGGCAAATTTCTTTTAGTGACCGCTCGGGTTGCAGCCACCGGACACGGCTGAACGGGGTGTTCCACTGAATGACGGCGCCGCGCCCGGCGGCTCCCGAGCTTCCGTCACCGATCGGTTCCGGTCCCGGTTTTCGCCGCCCAGTAGTTGTCGTTCAGGGCGATGCACTCAATCAGAGCCGGATCGGGACTGTCATCTGTGTGCCGCTCACCAGCAATTTAAAGTGGGGTGACGCTCCAGATAATGTAATCCTGGCGTCGAAAACGACAGGGCTGGCCAAAGACTCCGTGGCCAATGTCTCTCAGATTGTTACTGTGGACCGGGAACTTCTAACGGAATGTGCGGGTAAGGTCTCAGGGGCGCAGGTTCAAATTGATCCTTGCCGGGCTTGACGTTGTGCTCGGCAGGTAAACTCAGCTGGATGCCTGCCCACGGGATTCGGGCAGCGCGGTTTTCACGCTCTGTGGCACAATCGCAGGTATCCGCCATGGTCGCGATCCTCTTGCTTTTGCTGGTTTTGCCCTTCGCGGCCGCCGCCAAAACGTGGCCGGTGGACGGCATTGTGGTCGCGGTGGACCCGCTGGCGCGGACCATGATCGTTTCGCACCGGCCGATTTCCAATAAGGGCGAGAATTACATGGCGGCGATGTCGATGCCGTTCCGCACGCTGGAATCGGCGGAACTTACGGGGCTTTATCCCGGTGTCCGCATCGAGTTTGAACTGGTGGTGGAGAAAGACCGGTCTTATGCGCGCAATGTCCACAAATCCGGCGGGCCGGATGTGGCGATTCCGGCGCCGAAGGAACAGTTGAAAATCGGCGATACGGTGCCGGATTTCGCGCTGACCGATCAAGGCGGCCGCATGGTGCGGCTGGCCGACCTGCGCGGCAAGATCGTTGCCGTCAATTTTTTGTATACGCGGTGTCCGCTGCCGGACGTGTGCCCGCGCCTTGCCGCGAACTTCGCGCTGCTGCAGAAACGCCTGCGGGGGAAAGATCTGGTGCTGCTTTCGGTGACGGTGGATCCGGACTACGACACTCCGGCGGTGCTCGCCGAATACGCCAGACGCTGGGGCGCGGAGGAGAGTATCTGGAAGTTCCTCACCGGGGATGTCGCGAAATTGGCGGCGGCGCTGGGGGAGGTGTACTGGTTCGACGAAGGGTCGATCGGGCACAACTCGACCACGTCCGTGATCGATCGCAACGGCAGGCTGGCCGCGGTGGTGGACGGATCTTCCTGGCGCGCGGACCAGCTTGAGAAACTGATTACATACCATCTGGAGCAAGCGCCATGAAAACGTCCCGGCTGTTTTTTGCGGCATCCTCGATTGCACTGACTCTCTCGGCCGCGCAGGCTCCGCGCACGGCCGATAACTGCACGCCGCCGCCGAGCGCGCTCGCGCCGACGCTGCCCGCGAAACTTCTGCCTGGCATGGGAAAAGTTCACTTGGCCATCACGACTTCCAGCCCCGAGGCGCAGCAGTTTTTCGATCAGGGACTGGCACAGATGCACTCGTTCTGGGCCAGAGAAGCGGAACGTTCGTTCCTGCAGGCGGCCGCGCTCGACCCGGCCGCGCCGATGCCGCAGTGGGGTGTCGCGATGGTCTCGGCGGGCGACTGGCGGCCGCGGTTCCAGATCGATCTGCTGACGCAGGTGCAGGGCAAACAGACGCCGCCTTCGATGGTTCGCGCGCGCGCCGCCGCGAAGAAGGCTGTCGAGCTTAGCCAGGCGCCGGGCAAGGCTACGGATCTTGAGAAGCTTTACGTGGCCGCGGTTGCCGCGCGGCGGGATGCCGAGTCCAAAGACCCGGACGAGGGCTTCGTGAAAGGCATGCGCGCGGTGCTGGCGAAGTATCCCGGCGAGACCGAAGCGCAGCTCGATCTGGCGCTGATGATTATGCGCGGGTTCTCGACGACGGACAAGAAACCGCTCGCGCCGGGGACGATGGAGGCGGTCAGCATTCTGCGCTCGCTGTTGCCGAAAGAGCCGGAGCATCCCGGCCTGCACCACTACATTATTCACGGCTTCGAGGGGTCCACGTTCGCGAAAGACGCCTGGCCGAGCTGCGAGAAGTACACGCAACTGGTGACCAATATTCCGCACGCGATTCACATGCCGGGGCATATCTACTCGCAGACGGGGCGCTGGGACGACGCGGTGAAATCGTTCTCCGCCGCGGCCGTGAATGAGCGCGGGTGGATGAAGCAGGACAAGCTCTACGGGGACGGCCATCACGGCCATAACGTGCATTATCTGGCGACGTCGTACTCGTTCGAGGGCCGTTACGACGACGCTCTGGAGGCGGCGAAAGAGCTGCTGGGTTACCAGGAGAATCCGGGGCAGGCGGCTTCGGCCGATCTGATGACCAGCGCGTATGCGCAGGGCTGGTTTTCGATGCTGCGCGCGCAGATGCAGTTCGAAAAGTGGGATGCGGTGCTGGACGAGACGGTGCTGGTTCCTTACAGGAAGCCGCGGCAGGAAGCGTGGCGGCACTGGGCTCGCGCGATTGCGCAGGTGAACAAGGGCAACGCCGCGGAAGCCACGGCGGAAGCGAAGCTGTTCGAACAGTCGATGGCGGATTTCCAGAGTAAGACGAAGCGCCCGGAACCGGCCGAACTGGTGGTCGCGCGGCAGGAACTGGCGGGGCATCTGGAACTGGCGCAAGGCCATGCGGAGCGCGGGTTGAAGCTGCTGCAGACGGCGTCGGCGGCGGAGCGGCATCTGACTTACACGGAGCCGCCTTACTATCCCCGGCCGGTTGCGGAAGCGCTGGGACATGCGGCGCTGAAGAATAATAAGGCTTCGGTGGCGGCGAAGGCTTTCCGGGTCGCGCTGGAGCAGTATCCGGCGGACGCGCATGCGGAGAGCGGTCTTCGCGCGGCTTCCGAGATGACGAACCGGAAGCTGCTCGCTGCGCGTTAACACCGTGCTCGGATTTTTCATTGCGCTGCTGCAACTGGGCCAGGCGCCGCCGGAGAGTGGCGCGTATATGCTGCAGGGCGGCACGGTGCATACGATCTCGGGGCCGGTGATTGAAGATGGTTCGGTGCTGGTGCGCGACGGGAAGATCGTCGGCGTGGGGCATCGGCTGCAGGCTCCCGAGGGTGTGACGGTGATCGATGTTCACGGGCAGCAGGTTTATCCCGGCATGATCGATTCGGCCAGTCTGAACGCGGACCCCGCAAGCGAGCACCTGAAGGCCGCGCGCATCAATGGCGTGACCACGATGCTGCGGCTGCCCGAGGGCGATCCGGTGGGTGTTGCGACGGATGGTCCGGTGCCGGTGATTCATGTGCGGTTCCCGGCGATCGCCACGAGGCGGATTCCGCCGCATGAATCGGCGGATGACGACGATGAGCCCACTACGGCGGTTGCCGCTGAGGTTGTGTCGTATGCGGCGGCGAAGAAACAGCATGACGCGCAACTGAAGAAGCTGAACCGGTTCTTTGACGAGGCGCGGCGGCGGCCCGCGGGACCGATGGGTGCGGTGCTGGCGGGAACCGCGCCGCTTTTTGTCACGGCGGTCCGGGAGCGGGAGATCCGCGAGGCCGTTGCGTTCGCGGTGAAGCAGAAGATTCGTCTTATTTTGACCGATGCGTATGAGTGCTATAAAGTCATCCCGTTGTTAAAGGCGCACGATGTGGCGGTGATTCTGGGGCCGCCGCTGACGCTGCCGCTGGATGAGGACGATCCTTACGATCGGTCTTACACGACGGCGGCCGAACTGGCGAAGGCGGGGGTGCGGTTCTCGATCGGGACGTTCAGTCAGAGGCTCAGCCGCAACCTGCCGTATCAGGCGGCGGCGGCGGTTGCGTTCGGGCTGCCGCATGATGAAGGGTATCGGGCGGTTTCGCTGGGGGCGGCGGAGATCCTGGGTTTGGGTAAGCGGTTCGGGTCGATTGATGAGGGGAAGGCGGCGAATCTGATTGTTTCGGATGGGGATCCGCTTGAGGCCACCACGCATGTGACGCGGGTGTTTATAGAGGGGAAACCGGTGGATATGGACACGCGGCAGAAGCGTTTGGCGGAGCAGTACAGGCGTTAGGACCTGGAAAGTGCGCCGGTTACCAACCGGCGCGCAGGTTGACAACCTGCCCCACATTTGAAAGTGGTGCTGACTCAGGATACTTAGTGAAAGTGGTGCTGACTCAGAATACTTAGCGAAAGTGGTGCTGACTCAGAATACTTAGCGAAAGTGGTGTTGGCTCAGGGTGCTGGTGAAAGTGCTGCTGACTCAGGATACTTAGTGAAAGTGGTATTGACTCAGGATACTTAGTGAAAGTGGCGCTGACTCAGGATACTGGTGAAACGTTCTGCTGGCTCAGGGTGCTGGTGACAGTGCTGCAGACTGAGGGGTACTGGTGAAAGTGATGATGACTCGGGCTGCTAGTGGCGGCCGCCTTCGAGGTGGAGGCGGAGCGAGGGAATCCAGACGGGGCCGCGGTCCTGGTTGTAAGCCGGATTCGAGACGTGCTGCAGATCGAAGCTGGCGAAGAAGCCGGGAAAAAGACGCGCGCTGTAGTAGGTTTCCCAGATCATTTCGCGGCCGTAGCGAAGACGGCCGTCGCCGATCAGGAAGTCATAGCCTCCCGCCGCCAGATATTGGGCGTGGACGGCTGAGATGCCGCTCGAGGTGAACTCCGTGCCGACGTTGTCGAGAGGGCGATGCCAGCGCGTGCCTTTGGCGGAAACGCCCGCGGTTGCCAGGCGGTCGATGGCGGTGAAGGCGAAACTCTCGGTTTTGCCGTCGTTCCAGCCGAAGCGGCCGAAGACACCGAGGTCCGCGGTGATGTCCTGTTCGGCGTTCAGTCCGAAGCCGTATTTCGCGGTGCCGTTCTGCCGCGTGGCCGTCACGTCAGGCCTGGCGCCGGTCGCTTTGGCGAGTGCGATGGCCGCGCCGTAGTCTCCGGCATCGGCGTGGTTCCAATACTGCAGGACGCGCACGGTTCCGGGGTGCTCTTTGGCGGTGTAACGGTACTCGCCTTCGACGACATCGCCGCGGTTGCGGAGGAGGCGGCGGTCAAAGCGAAGGCCGTTGGCCACGCGCGGCATGGCGGCGCTGCCGTACCGGAGAGACCAGTGGCGGAAGTTCAGTTCATGCACCATGCCCCAGGTGTAGCCGCGCACGTCGGCCGGGTAGTCCCAGGCTCCGTTGAACATGACGCCCCAGCCGATGAACTGGGTGCGGGGATCGTGGGAGAAGCGGTTGTTGTCGAAGAAGTCGGTGAGGGTGAAGCGGCCTGCGGTTACGGTATAGCGGTTCACCGGGCGCGGGCCGGCGAGCTGGTTCGCATCGCTTTCGGAATCTTCGGTGGGGCCGCCGAGACTGAAGTCGTGGGTGACGTAGAGGCGCGCGACGTAGGGCTTCGGCGTAGCCGTGGCGACGCGGGGCAGTTCACCGTTGGAGGAGTTCGCCAGCCCGTCAACGCCGCTGAAGCCGCGTCCGCCGGCGATTTCGGGATCGAACACCACCACGGTATTTTTTTCCGCGCGCAGGCTGAGAAACAGTGTGGTGGTGAGGGACACGTCGCGTTCGGTGTAGTTCTGCAGGCTGAAGGGACCCGAGTAGGGCGAGCGGAACGTGCCGTGATACTGGCCGATGGAGGTGGCCTGATAGTAGAGGTTCCAGCGCTGCGGAACGACCTGCGCGGGCTGCTTCGAGTCTTCGAGAGGCGGGCTCTGCGCGGGTTGTGGCTGTTGCTGGGCTGTTGCGATGCGTCCCACGAGCAAGGCGACAGCCAGTACGGTTCGACGGTTCAACGTTCAGGATAACGTGGTAAATAGCCGAAAAAAACCGCTAACGCGTGACAAAACGATGAAAAAGAGACTCTAGCCCAGCAACGCGGCGATGTGGTGATGGCCCCGCTTCACAGCCCAGGCGAGGGGCGTGGCCCAGGGTTCCGCGTCCGCTTCCACGGGATCCGCGCCGGCCTGGAGGAGCAGTTTCACGACCTCGATTCGGCCCCAGCGGCAGGCCCAGGCGAGGGGAGTACTGCGGAGCATCTCGTCGCGGACGTCAAGGCGCGCGCCGGCCTGGAGCAGAGCGGCCGCGAATGGCGCGCCTTCGTCTTCGGTGACGTAGTCCCGCAGCGCCGCGACCTCATGCAGCATGGTGCGCCCCCACTGGCCGCGGAGGTGAGGGCCGCAGCGCGCGAGCAAAAGGTGGAAACAGTCGAGGTAGGTTCGGCGGTCCAGAGCCTTGTTGCCGGCGGCGAGCCAGGGGATGTGGTGCCAGAAGGAGAGCGGTTGGCCGAGCATGCCGAACCAGCGGGGATCGTCGGCGGGCCAGTCGATTCGGTCGAGGGCCATGCGGACGATCTCCGGATCGCCCCCCATGCTTCCGAAGCGGAGCAGTTCTTCGGCGCGGGCGGGGTCTGCGGCGAGCAGTTGGCGCGCGAGTTCGGTTTCGCGATAGATGGCGGCGGTGTCCGCGCCGACGACGCCGCCGTAGCGCCGGAGGAGCGGCAGCAGGTTCCATTGCTGGTGGCTGTAGGCGCCGTGAACGGACGATCCGCTGCAGTAGACGTGGACGTTGGGATTGGCGCCGCGGCGGAGGAGCAGTTCGGCCATTCCGGCATGGCCGCGGGCCGCGCTTTGCCAGAGGGGGGAGCCGGCGGAGTAGACGATTTCCTCGAGGTTGGCGAGGCGCACGCGTTCGTCGGGGTCGAGGCCGAGATCGAGGAGCAACCGCAGGACATCGGGGCGATTGTGTTCCACGGCGGCGGTGAGTGCGCCGTCTTCCGCGGTCAGTTTGCCTTCGGCGTGGCGGGCGCGGAGCCAGGCGAGGTCGCCAGAAATTACGGCCGCTTCGGTTGCTGTTGGCGGGGTTTCGGACTCGGCCTCTTCCGCGGCGATAGTCCGCTTCGCTTCTTCTTCGCGGATGATGGCCACGATCTCGTCGTACCCGCGCTCGGTCGCGAGCGTCAGGGCCTGGGTGGGCTCGCGGAAGGGATAAATGCCCTTGCGCGCGTCGGAACCAAACGCCATTAACAGGCGAACCATCCGCGGCATGCGACCGAGGACCGCGTAGTGGATGGCGCGGTGTTCGTTGGACTCCGACATGTCCATGTGGACCAGTTCGGGGCGCGCCTGCAGCATCGCCTGAACCTGGGCGAGGTCGCCGGCGCGCACGGCGTCGGCGAGCCGAGCTACATCGCCCGAGGCCATGCTATTTATTCAGGGCGTAGGCGTAGAGCGAATCGCCCGCGCCGACGACGACGTACTGCCTGCCGTCGAGTTCATAGGAGATGGGCCCGTTGGCAACGGGTCCACCCAGCCGGGAGTGCCACAGGATGGCTCCGGTGACAGGCTGGAAGGCGATGAAGTTGCCGAAGGGATCGCCGGTGAAGAGCAGGTTTCCGGCGGTGGTCAGGATGCCGAAGTTGCCGCCGCCGATGCCGGGGAATTCGTGGGTCCACTTCACTTTACCGGTTTTGTAGTCGATGGCTTTGACGGAGGCTTTCGACCAGAGGTTGTTCTCTTTGCCGGCGAAGCCTTCGGGCTTTTCGACATCGTCCGTCATGAAGAGCAGGCTGTAGTTGTCGGTCGCGCTCACGTAGAACAGGCCCGTCTGCGGACTGAAGGACGGCGGAGCCCAGTTGGTGCCGCCGGAGGCCGCGGGCATGCTCAGAATCCCGTCTGGTTTGGGGTCTTTGTCGGCATTCGGAATGGGCTGGCCGCGCTGGTCTTCGCCCTTCGACCAGTTCAGCGGCACGTAGGGCTTCGACAGAATGTTCTTGCCGGTGACGCGATCGAGCAGAAAGAAGTAACCGTTGCGGCTGGCCTGCGCGATGAGTTTGCGGGGCTTGCCGTCGATGACGCCATCGATCAGAACGGGCGTTTGCACGGCATCCCAGTCATGCGTGTCATGCGGGGAGGCCTGGAAATACCAGGCCATCTTGCCGGTGTCCGGATTGAGGGCGACGATGGAGCAGGTGTAAAGGTTGTCGCCCTTGCGGCCCTGTCCGGCGAAGACGGGATTCGGGTTGCCGGTGCCGAGGTAGTAGAGATTGAGTTCCGGATCGTAGGTGCCCGGCATCCAGGTCATGCCGCCGCCGTGTTCCATGGCGTCTTTGTTGGGCCACGTTTCCGCGCCCTTTTCGCCGACGCGCGGGGTGGAGTTCCAGTGCCACTGGGTTTTGCCGGTCTCGGGGTCGCGGGCTTCGAGGTAGCCCGGGACGTCGAGCGAATCGCCACCGGTGCCGACGATGACGTGGTTGCCGATCACGACGGGCGCGGGGGTGGAGAAGTATTCGAGGCGCACGTCGCCGATTTCGACATGCCAGCGCTCTTTGCCGGATTTCGCGTCGAGGCAGATGAGGTAATTGTCCGGGGTTTCGAAGTAGAGCCAATCGCGATACATGCCGAAGCCGCGGCTGCCGATGTGGATGCCGCCCTTCGATTTCCACTCGTAGTGCCAGAGCTGACGGCCGGTGCGGGCGTCGACGGCCCAGGCGTGGTCGGGAACGGAGAAGTAGAGCACGCCGTTGACTTCAAGCGGCGTGGCTTTCATGGAGACGCCGCCGGGCGCGTTGGGACCCATGTTGATGCGGTAGACCCAGGCGAGCGTGAGAGAGCCCACGTTCGCGGAGGTGACCTGCTTGAGGGGGCTGAAGCGGCGGCCGGAATAATCGCCGTTGTAGGAAGGCCAGGTGTCGGTGGGGAGTTCTTTGAGTTTGGCGGGGTCGAGGCCCTGGCCACAGAGGATTCCCGCGGAGAGCGCCAGCGCGATCAGGGTTCTCATTTCTTGCTCACCAGATAAGCCAGCACGTCGTGCAGGTCTTTGTCGTTGAAGGTCTTCATCAGCTTTACGTGTCCCTGCAGAGGCTCTTTGACTTCGAGCGTGACGCCCGGTCCGAGGTTGAAGCCGTGGTATTCGCCGGAGGAATCGCGAATGCCGGCTTCGAAATCGTCATGGTATTCGAGCACGCCGGTGACGGTTTTGCCGCCCGCGGTGACGGTGGCGGTGGGGCGCGCGGCGGGTCCGCGTCCGCCGGGATAGACGATCTTGCCGAGGAGCACGCCTTCGTCGTATTTGGAGGCCACGCCGCGCAGGTCTTTCGAGCCGGTGTGGCAGGCGGCACAGTTCGCCGCGAAGTAGGTTTCACC
>Ga0118677_10008206_pt1 | contig 16840 bp, 13 predicted proteins | sample AliMusrvi5mmetaG_FD_86154 | JGI IMG/M metagenome (GOLD analysis project Ga0118677, IMG submission 86154) | reverse complement strand
AGAAATGGCATGGAGTAAGTCCATTAGAAGTTGGCCTATTATTCTTCAACAATTTTTAATTATCTTTGAAGACAGATGTAGGCTCTAAATATCCAGTTTACACAATCTGCTTTATACTCTCTTCGAAAACGATACTTTTTGATTCAAATTAGTAGCTTTTTGATTCAAAATAGTAGCTTTTTCATTCATTAAAGCAGCTTTTTGATTCAAATTAGTAGCTTTTTCATTCATTAAAGCAGCTTTTTGATTCAAATTAGTAGCTTTTCCATTCATTAAAGCAGCTTTTTGATTCAAATTAGTAGCTTTTTAATTCAAAATAGTAGCTTTTCCATTCATCAAAGCAGCTTTTTGATTCAAATTAGTAGCTTTTTGATTCAAAATAGTAGCTTTTCCATTCATCAAAGCAGCTTTTTCATTCAAATTATTCTGATTTCGGGATAATTTTTTTGGAGTTTTTGTAGAGCCTGGAGTCATTTTCTATTCTTCACCCCTTTATTTTCATTTGTCGAACCTCACGTTATTTAGACTACCTTTGCAAATTCTTTTAAAATGAAGAATTGTAAGAAATAATGGAAAAAAAAGAGATTAGAAATATTGCAATTATTGCCCATGTGGATCATGGAAAAACTACGCTGGTTGACAGGATCCTTCACCAGGTAAAATTATTCCGCGATAACCAGGAAGTGCGCGATCTTATACTTGATTCAAACGACCTTGAACGCGAAAGAGGAATTACTATTCTGGCTAAAAATGTTTCGGTAAGATATAAAGGAGTTAAAATAAATATCATTGACACCCCCGGCCACTCTGATTTTGGCGGTGAAGTGGAAAGAGTGATCAACATGGCCGACGGAGTGCTGCTGCTTGTTGATGCTTTTGAAGGACCAATGCCCCAAACACGCTTTGTGATAGACATTGCAATGGCGCTGGGATTAAAACCTATTGTTGTAATTAACAAAGTTGACAAACCAAACTGTACGCCCGACGAAGTACACGAAGCTGTTTTTGACCTTATCATGAGTCTTGATCCCACCGAAGAACAACTAAATTTCCCCGTGGTTTATGGTTCTTCAAAACAGGGCTGGATGTCGGACGACTGGCGTTATCCTACCAAAGATATAAGCATCCTTCTGGATAAGATCATTGAATACTTTAAACCGGCTGAGAAAAAACCGGGAACCTTACAACTACAGATCACCTCGCTGGATTATTCATCTTATGTTGGTCGTATTGCTGTGGGACGCATTTCAAGAGGCTCCATAAAAATGGGTCAGAATATTTCCATTATCAAAAGCGATGGGAGTATGGTGAAATCGCAGGTTAAGGAACTTTACCTTTTCGAAGGATTAGGAAAAGAAAAAGTGAAATACGAAGTTGAGGCAGGCGAAATATGTGCTGTTCTCTGCAACGAAAGTTTTGAAATTGGTGATACCATTGCCGATTATGAATTTCCCGAAGGACTTCCCGCCATTCATGTGGATGAGCCTACGATGAGCATGGTTTTTACAATTAATAATTCTCCTTTTGCAGGGAAAGAAGGCACATTTGTTACTTCACGTCATTTGCGCGAAAGACTTTACAAGGAAATAGAACGTAACCTTGCATTGCGTGTGGAAGAAACTGAAACCCCTGATAAATTTCTGGTTTTCGGAAGAGGTATCCTGCACTTGTCAATTTTGGTAGAAACTATGAGACGCGAAGGATTCGAATTTCAATTGGGACAACCCCAGGTGCTCGAAAAAATTATTGACGGTGTGAAACATGAACCGATAGAATCGCTGACTATCCATGTGCCCGAAGCATTTTCAGGCAAGGTGATTGAAATAGTTTCAAAACGTAAAGGAGAAATACTAAGTATTGAATCACGCAACGACCGTATCGCACTTAAATTTATTATTCCTGCAAGAGGTATTGTCGGCATGAGAAATAATATTCTGAATGCAACCGAAGGAGAAGCAGTGATCGCTCACCGTTTCAAAGGCTATGAACCATGGAAAGGAGATATCCCCGGACGTATCAATGGATCACTTATTGCCATGGATCAGGGAACGGCTATTGCTTATTCCATCGCAAAATTGCAGGACAGGGGTAAGTTTTTCATTGAACCAAATGACAATATTTATGCTGGTCAGATAGTAGGGGAGAGCACACGCGCTGATGATATTGTTGTCAATCTCATTAAAACCAAAAAACTTTCAAACATGCGTGCTTCAGGTTCGGATGATAAAATATTTATCACCCCTGCCATTAAGTTCTCTCTTGAAGAAGCTATGGAATATATCAAGACTGACGAACTTGTTGAAGTGACACCAAAATCAATCCGTCTGCGCAAGATCATCCTTGATGAATTGGTGAGAAAACGCGAGATGAAAAAGGTGGCAGTTGGCTAAAACAGTTTAAAGTTCAAGGTTCAAGGTTTAATGTCCGTTGGCCAATTAGAAGTTCAGTTTAACACTCAGAATTGGAAGCAGAAGCAGATCGTAATCATACTTTATGGATCTTGAATAAATGTTGTACTTTATCCCGATGATATTTTTCTGATTCGTTAGATTATCAATATCCAGTGATACTATCCATGAATATTTTTTCGCATTTCTTTTAAAAGTTGCGCCAACATCTATGTTATAAACATTGGGTGTAACAAGCGTATAATTTTCATTAGGATAATACACCACCTGCCCTGAAACATTGTTTACAGAATTTGTAGAATCGAGATTGATTCCCTGGTAATGCATACCTCCGCGGAATAAGAATCGGAAATTAACTCCAAATGTTTTGTTTTTCTTGCTGCCAAATGTCCATTCTTTTCCTGTAAGGGCGTTGAAAATATAATTTCCGTTGAAGGTCGTATTGTATGTTTTGCCATCGGCCGGAGTGTAACGTGAATCATAAAGTGATCCGGTCACCATGAAATAATAGGACTTTACAAAATATCTTTCAAAAGTCAGATCAAGCCCGACATTTCTTCCTGTTCCTTTATTTTCGAGAGGAATGGTAACAAATCCATAACGCAGGTTTAATACTGAAAATTGATTATTGTCTGTTCCTGCTTCAGGTAAGCCAACAGGGACATTAAATAAATGCTGATAATATGCTTCAACTTTTAAATGGACATCATCTGAAAAGGAATAGTCATAACCGATCACAGTATGAAGAGATCTTGATAAACTCAGGCTTTTGTTTGGTTGATCAGCGTTGTTATTTTTGGGTATATTCGTCAGATAAATTGAAAGGGGTTCTACCTTTGAATGCAAGCCAATACCTGCACTGATTGATTGTTTTTCGTCCAATTGCCATTCAACACCGGCGCGGGGTTCAATAGAATTATCATTGTTGAGAAACAAATGGAGGTAATGGAGACCGTAATTCATGGTTACTTTATCTGTAATACGGTACTTCCATTCAGCGAAAGCCTGTGCCATATATGTACTACCCTTTGTATTATTGAATACGGTATCAACTTGTTTTTGATCAAAATTGAAACCTGAAGAATTCAGATTATAGAATTCATCGCTGAGTATTATACCTGCCCTTATTGTATGGTTTGCATTATACTTATGGTTGAACTGAAATGATCCGCGTATGGTAGTATAACCTAAATCTTCATTGTAGATATTATGTTTAACAAAATGGTTGTCCATGGTGTCATTTTTCATATTGTTATCACTGCCCATAACTGCAATAACGCTTTTATAGGAAGTCTTTTTATTTTTTCCAAGATAAGTATTGGTTATCCCGGTTATCCAAACATTACCCTTGTCTAATTCGTAATACCTGTTGTTTTTATCCTGGTTAAGTATCAAAGTATCTTCTGTGGGTGATATTCCCGAACTGCTTGCACCAAGTATTCCAAATACAGTAGTGTGACCAAGTTTATTTGAAGGCAAACTTACGTTGAAAGTAAGATCTTTAAACGTTGGAATAATATTTTCATTTGAAACTTTGATACCTGCAGCACGGAGAATTCCGAAAGTTGAATACCTGAAATTAACAAGAAATGAAGATTCCCTTTTTTTATAAAGAGGTCCTTCCAGCGAAACTTCTGTTCCAACAACGCTGGCTGCAATTGAAGACTGAAAAAACTCATCGCTTCCTTTACGCAGATTGATATCAAACACACCTGAAAGGGCATCGCCATATTCAGCAGGCCAGGCGCTGGTAAAAAAGTCTGAATTTGAAATAACATTAGAACTGAGAATACTCACACCACCGCCTGTTCCACCTTCGTCTGCCTGGAAATGATTGGGGTTTGGAATTTCAATGCCTTCAACACGCCATAAAAGTCCCCGTGGTGAATTGCCACGCACCACAATTTCATTATCATCATTTGAAGTAGCAGCAACTCCTGCATAAGCCTGGGCCATGCGTGAAGGGTCCGTAATACCGCCGGCATATCTCTCCGCTTCGTCAATGCTGAACGACCTTGCACTGATCGTTGCCATCGAATTCAATGCTTTGTCTTTGTCTAACTTCGCAGTGATGGTAACTGTTTTCATTTTTTCAGTCCGTTCATCCATTTGAATATTAAGTGAAATATCCTGCTCGGATGTTACATTCACATTTGGCATCAGCAGATCGCTATATCCAACATAGGTAGCCTTGATGGTTTGTCTTCCCACGGGAACTTTTTCAATTTTGAAATAGCCCGATGAATCAGTCACAGCTCCATAGAAAGCGGTGGAATCAACTACTACAACAGCAGCGCCCCACAAAGGAGTCTTAGAATCTTTATCCGTTACTCTGCCCTTTACGGTTTGAAAAGCGTCTTCATCCTGGGAGAAACACAATAGTGATGGAAGTGTAAAAATAAAAAGGGCAACAAGAAATTTCATCATTAATAATGGGTTTATTATATAAGTATTAATTTTAACAAAAATAAATAAAAATTCTCTTGCAGGTTCAAAGAGATTTCAGATAGTCTTACATCAGCAGCAGTTTTGTTTATTGTTTTCCGGAACTTGTTCAAAAGCATATTCTTCGTGGAAGTACTAATTTTAAATTACATCCAGTTTTAATGAAAGTTTGAGCATTTCTGCTATTTTATTTAATTTTTTTGACCTGGTGACATGCAAAAATTGTTCCATTTATTGCCTTCATTTTGATCTATGTTTTTTGTTTATTTTGAACCAATAATTTTTTCCTCTTTCCAAAATCAAAATATTTACTACTTTTACCGTTTCATTTTTTACATGGCAGGACGCGAAGATAAATACGCTAAAAGAAGACTGAAAACTTCTTATCTCTCAACAATTGTCGGGGTTACACTTGTGCTTTATATGCTGGGTTTGCTCGGCTTGATTGTGCTGCATGCAAAGAAGCTTTCAGATTATGTAAAGGAAAACATTGGTTTTACAGTTTTCCTCAACGATGATGTGAAAGATGTTGATGTTATTCAGTTGCAGAAATCACTTGATGCACGTCAGTATGTAAAATCAACAGAGTATATCACCAAAGAGAAAGCAGCAGCCACCTATATCAAGGAAAGCGGAGAAGATTTTGTAACTTTTCTTGGATACAACCCTCTCCCTTCATCCCTGGAAGTGAGGTTTGGCGCTGACTTTGCCAACTCCGACAGTCTTAAAATCCTTGAAACGGAACTGCTCAAAAATAAAAGTGTGAAAGAAGTTTCTTATCAAAAGTCGCTGGTTTCGGCGGTCAATGAAAACCTGAGGAAAATAAGTTTGATCATTCTTGGTTTTAGCTGCCTGCTGTTGATCATTGCCATTGCACTTATCAACAATACCATCAGGCTTTCGGTTTATTCGAAACGTTTCCTTATCCGCACCATGCAGCTCATTGGAGCAACAGAGAATTTTATACGGAGACCTTTTATCTTGAAAGGTTTTGTACAGGGCATCATCGGCGCTATGGTGGCAATCATATTGCTTGTGTTTACGCTTTATTTTGCACAAAAAGAAGTTCCTGAACTGCGGGAATTGCAGGATGCAGCGCTATTTATTAAACTGTTTGTCTTTGTCACTTTGATGGGTGTCATCATTTCCTGGGCTTCTACTTATTTAGCGGTCAGAAAATATTTAAGGATCAAAACAGATTACCTCTATTATCATTAACAGAAAATTTTTTGGTTATGGCAGAAATTAAAAAACAAGTTGTGGAAAACAAAAAAATTGAAAAAGCCGAAATGGCTTTTGGAAAACAGAACTATATCCTCATGTTCGTTGGCATCGGCTTTTTATTGCTGGGTTATATATTGATGGTTGGCGGTGGTTCCAAAGACCCGAAAGTGTTCAGCGAGGATATCTTCAATTTCCAGAGGCTGACATTGGCTCCGATTTTATTGGTTATAGGCTTTGTTATTGAGATCTTCGCGATCATGAAAAAACCAAAAATATCGGAATAGGATGTCCTATCTGCAAGCGATCATTATGGCAATAGTTGAAGGGATAACAGAATTCCTTCCTATTTCTTCCACTGCACACATGGTTTATACGGCAACGGCAATGGGTATAGAAAAAGAACCATTTACCAAGTTGTTCAATGAATCCATTCAATTTGGTGCGATCATTTCCGTGATCATTTTATATTGGCGCAGGTTTTTCGATTTCAAAAAACTCAACCTCTATGTGAAGTTGGTTGTTGCTTTTATTCCTGCTGCAATTGTGGGTGTTCTCCTGAAAGAGCATATTGACAACATGCTCGAAAACACTTTATTTATGGCAATCATCACTTTGCTTGGTGGAGTGCTGCTTCTTTTTGTTGACAGGATGTTCAACAAAAACGAGATCGTTGATGTGGATAAAGTTTCTTATAAAAAATCATTCATTATTGGGGTGTTTCAGTTGCTGGCTATAGTATTGCCGGGCTTCAGCAGAAGTGCTGCCACCATTATTGGCGGCATGCAACAAAAACTGACCCGCAAGGCAGCAGCAGAATTTTCTTTTTTCCTTGCTATACCTACACTTGCCGGAGCTTTTGCAAAAAGCATTTGGGATACGTATAAACATACTCCCGGATTACTGACATCGCAGCACATCCATTTGCTGGCTCTTGGCAATCTCATCGCTTTTGTTGTTGCTATTGTTGCCATAAAAAGTTTCATTTCGTTTCTTACGAAGTATGGTTTTAAAGCATTCGGTTATTATCGTATTGTTCTTGGCGCGGTAATAATTTTACTTATTGCTTTCAGTATCCTTTAACGATAAACAGAAAATGCAGAGTTTCGATTTTCTTGCAGGGGAAGTGCTACTCATAGATAAGCCTTATGACTGGACTTCATTTGATGTTGTGAACAAAATAAAGACTTTGTTGAAGCATCAGCTGGGAATTAAAAAGATCAAGATGGGCCATGCAGGAACACTTGACCCGCTTGCTACCGGCTTGCTGATACTGTGCACAGGATGCTTCACAAAAAAAATTGATGAATACCAGGACCAGGAAAAAGAATACGCCGGTACATTTGTGCTGGGAGCAACAACGCCATCATTTGATATGGAAACTCCCATTGACAAATCATTCGACATTTCGAACATCACTGATGAAGAAATAATGGCTGCGGCTAAGACTTTTGTAGGGAACATAAAACAGATACCTCCGGTGTATTCTGCAAAAAAGATAGGCGGCGAGCGGGCTTATGAATTTGCAAGAAAAGGTATTGAAATCACCATGGTTGCAAAGGATGTCGTGATCAAAGAATTTGAAATTACAAAAATTCAACTTCCTGAAGTTACCTTCAGGGTGGTTTGTTCAAAAGGAACTTATATTAGGACTCTAGTGGACGACATAGGAGAAAAACTTCAAACGCTTGCCCATGTTGCGGAGTTAAGAAGGATCTCTTCAGGAATTTTTGATATTGCTCGATCTATGCAATTAAATGACATTATCAGCGTAGATGATATTTTTTCCAAGGCGATGCCAATAGAAGAGGTAATAAAGAAACTAATGCCAGTGCTGGAAGTCCCAGAGGAACTTGCCATAAGGGTTGCAAATGGGCTTCAACTATCTTACATGGACCTTATGTCCATAGAAAAGGATGTTAACAAATGGGGCTGCTCTGATAACGTTGCTCTAGTTTCCAATACTGTGAGTGGCGATAAAAAAATATTGGCGGTGCTAAAAATAATACCACAGGATTTTGAAGAGTTGATAAATATGAATTCCTCGTCTAAAATAGCAAAGACGTTAAGGATCTTTCATAACGAAGAGTGGAGAAAATGAAAAAAATAATTTCATGGAACGTAAATGGTCTTAGAGCCTGTGCAAAAAAAGGGCTTTTTGATTTTCTTGAAAAAGAAAAACCAGACATACTGGCCATCCAAGAAGTAAAAGCCACGCATAAGCAAACAGAAGAAGTACATTTTCACCCTGCTGGATACGATGTTATCTTATTCCCTGCAGAAAAGGCTGGCTACAGCGGTGTTGGCATCTATATTAAAAAAGATATTGAGCGCAAAATAGAAGTAGGTCTTGGCATAAAGGAGTTCGACAAAGAAGGACGAACAATTACTGTTCACATGAATGATCTTACTTTTATAGTGGCGTATTTTCCGAATTCACAGGCTGAACGCAATAGGTTAAAGTATAAATTAGATTTTTGCTCCTCTATTAGAGGATATTTGGATAAGTTAAGTAAAAAAAAGGTGCCCGTACTTTTATCCGGTGATTACAATATTGCACACACAGAAATAGATCTGGCTCATCCAAAAGAGAATGAAGACAGTCCAGGCTTTTATCCGGAAGAAAGGGCTTGGATGGACGAATTCCTCAAAAAGGACTACTTTGACACTTTTAGGATGTTCCAAAAAGAAGGAGGGAATTATACCTGGTGGAGCTACAGAACCAACGCTAGAGCTAGGAACGTGGGCTGGAGGATCGATTACCATTGCGTAAATAAGCATCTTAAGGACCGTGTAGTTAAGAGTTATCACAACGCAGACATCCTTGGCTCAGACCATTGTCCAGTAACGATTTTAATTAAATAAAAAAAACACTTGAGTTTAGGCTCACAATTTGGTATTTTTTCCCTGTCAAACAGCGCAATTCATTAATTTCATGTGGAGGACTAAATGAAAAAGGTATCAGTATTAATAGCAATGTCAACGTTGCTTACTATTTCAGCGTGCAAACTTACACAAGATGGAAGGATCATGATAGACCCTTCTGAAGCCACAGCATTACAAGATTCACCAAAGACAGCGTCTTGGACTGTCGTAGGAACTAATCCTTTAAGCTCAGCCGCTACCAGCAGCATAGCGATGTCAATGTTCAATGGATCAACTCCGTATGTTGCTTATGCGGACGGTACCGGAACCTCATTCAAACTTGCGGTTCAAGCATGTACTGGTGGAGCATCCTGCACATCGTGGACCACTGTTGGAACAAATATTTCTGCAAATGAAGCTTATGATATAGCAATGGCTGTCTACAATAATAGTGGAACGGCAAACCCTTATGTTGTTTACAGGGAGCTTGTAACTGCTGCTCCATCTCTAGTTTTTAAACCAGTTGTTAAAATGTTTAACGGTACAAGCTGGTCCGACGTAGGCAATATAAGTTCTATACTTGGAGCAACGGTTCCTTCTGACTGGTATCCTCAGGTAGCTGTTTACGATAACGGCGGTGTTGCAATGCCTTTCGTAGTCGCTAAGGGAAGAGTGATGTATTATAACGGAACTAGTTGGTCCTTTTTAGGTTTGCCAATACCTGGAGCAGCAAATGGTTTTCCTAAAATAGCTATTCACTTTGATGGCACAAATCCTGTTCCTTATGTTCTATATCGTGACGAGACGGCTCCAAATCCAGATACTTTAACACTGGCGTATTATGATTATAGTATTGATGACTGGGCTTTTCTTGGAGGACGTGGATTTGGCTCTTCTACAGGTACAGTTGGCTGGTTTTCTTTCTACTTTACGGCTGCGGGAACTCCATATACTTTCTTTGAAGACACCGGTACTGGACAGAGCAAAGTTATGACTTACAGCGGTTCAGCTTGGGTGAATTATGTAACAACTCCAGTTTCATCTACGGAGATAGCTTATCCTGCAATAGCTGTCGATGAGACTGATAGTACGGTCTATGTTGCTTACCGCGATAGTAGTAGTGATAAACTAATTGCAAAGAAAAGCACAGGAACAACTTTTACCTCACTTGGGACAGGTTCTATTAGCTGGGTTAACTATATCAACTTGGGTATAGACACAACTAACCACGTTCCTCTTTTTTCTTATGAAGACGACAACTATTCGCCAGCAAGGGTATATGTAAAAAAATATCAGTAATTATTTCTTTTAGACTAACATTGTGAGGGAGGAGCGCCATGCTCCTCCCTTTTTTTATATACAATTTGTTAGCTGTGTTCTATTAAATGTCTATGATGTTCAGAACAAACAATATAATCGATCCACCAATAATCGATTTTAAGAAAAAACTTATTGGTCTTTGTGACAGGCAAAAGGTGATTGATCTTGTGCAGGCTGTACCGTCGTACCCAATGCCCGGCAAGATAAAAGAAGAACTAACAAATAATTTTAGGGATGAGTTTTCTTTTTACTCCCCAGGTCAGGGATTGGACGAGCTCAAACAGGCAGTGTGTGCACTCCACAATGTTAATGGCGTAAAAATAAATACCTCGCAGATCATAATAACTGCGGGTGCCAACCAAGGTGCCTTTAGTGTTTTTACGGCGCTGTTTAAAGCAGGTGATAAAGTTGCGTTGCCTGTTCCATATTATTTTAATTACGATATGGGACTAAAAATGTTGGGCATTGAGCCAGTTTATTATTATTTAGATGAAACCAACGGGTTTAAATTCGAGTTCGATAGTTTTGATAAAAGTATTTTAGATAAATGCAAAGGCATCGTGGTCGTAAATCCGAACAATCCTACTGGGGCAGAGTATGATATTAAAGAATTAAAACTGTTATATTCGGAGTGCGTAAAAAAAGGGGTTACACTTATTTCTGATGAAGCTTATGGCTTCTTTTCTCAAATTGGTTACCCAAACATAAGCATGCTTAACAACGTCAACAGCCTTAATAATTTAGTTATAGTAAATACTTTTTCCAAAACTTTTAGTCTCACTGGTTTTAGGGTCGGTTACACCATAGCCACGGAAACAGTAATAAAGGAAATAGCAAAGGTCCATGATACTGTAATAGTTTGTGCTCCACGTATGGCTCAGATAGCAGCGTTGACGGGACTTAATGATTGTTCCGAGTGGTTAAATGAAAAAGTAAAGTTCATACAGGACAATATTGAAGAGTTCAAAAAACTGTTTGCGGTCGCTCCTACAAAATATAAACTTGCCTGCTGTGGAAATTTTTTTGCATATCTTAAGCATCCTTACGAGGACAAAACGGCAGAGGAGGTTTCTTTTTTACTCGCAGAAAAGGCCAACATAATGACTTTACCTGGTCCAATATTTGGACCAAAACAAGAGAGATTCATAAGACTTGCATTCGGCAATTTACAAGGAAAGGCTCAAATATTGCAGCTTGTTGAAAGACTTAAGGGGTGATATACCTATCAGTGCTAATATCATTAATAAATATCAAAAAAGGGGGGGGAGATGCCTTCAGTAGTAATTTTGGGAGCTCAGTGGGGAGATGAAGGGAAAGGGAAAATAGTCGACCATTATGCAAGTATTGCAGATATGGTGGTCAGATATCATGGTGGTGCAAATGCAGGGCACACTTTGGTCATCGACGGAAATAAAATAGTAATGCATCTTGTTCCTGCTGGAATAACAAGGGCGAACAAAATGTGCATAATGTCCGATAACGTCGTTATTGAGCCTAATACATTAATAAAAGAGATACAGCTGGTAAAGGATGCAGGCTACGATATAAGTCCTAATAGATTCAAGATCAGCGAACGTGCTCATGTTACCATGCCGTATCATTTGATGATAGACCAGCTAAGGGAAATCAAGCATGCCAGAGCTAAAATAGGTACTACCGGAAGGGGCATCGGACCAACTTACGAGGATAAGGTTGCTCGTCGTGGGATAAGGATGGGAGATCTTGTAAGGCCTACGATACTTAAAGATAGACTAGAACTTATTTTGGAAGACAGAAATTATTACGTTACACACTATTTGGAAGAAAAACCTTTTGAACTTAATAAAGTTTACGATGATGCTGTTAGAATAGGAGAAACACTTGCTCCTTATATAACAGATACCTCAAAACTTGTTTATGAAGCTTGCAAGGCAAATAAAAAAGTTCTTTTCGAAGGCGCACAGGGAGTAATGTTAGACCTTGATGGTGGAACTTATCCTTATGTTACTTCTTCCAACACAACTCCGGGTGCGGCTGCAATGAGCGCAGGGGTTTCTCCAATGTTCATAAAGAACGTCGTTGGAGTATTAAAGGCATACAGCACAAGAGTTGGAGAAGGTCCTTTTCCAACAGAACTTATGGACGACACTGGTGAACTTTTACGATTCCAGGGTGGCGAATATGGTGCAACAACAGGACGTCCTCGTCGCTGTGGTTGGCTTGACATGGTCTGCCTAAGATACGTTGCGCGCTATGCCGGCCTTACCTCCTTTGTACTTACAAAACTTGATATACTTTCTGGTTTTCCAGAGATCAAAGTTGCTGTGGCCTACGAAATTAATGGTAAAAAACATGAAGAACTTCCTTATGATCTTTGCGCTCTGTCCGGAAAAGTAACTCCAATATACAGGACTTTCCCAGGCTGGACCGAGGACCTTAAAAAAGTAAGGAACGTGGATGATCTTCCACATAATGCAAAAGAATATGTTAACTGGATAACCAAAGAAATGGGTGTTCCTTTAGCGCTGTTATCCTTAGGTGCTCAAAGGGGAGAAGGAATACAATCACATGATCCGTTCGAGGTATAAATGAGCCCACAGCAGGATAGCCCGACAAAGTTCGGTGATTATTACCTGATGGACAAGATCGCCATCGGCGGTATGGCCGAAATATGGCGAGGTAAAACAATCGGACTTGAAGGCTTCGAAAGAACTGTTGCACTAAAACTTATTTTGCCTTCGTACACCCAGAACCCAGAATTTAATTCTATGTTCGTAGATGAGGCAAGGATTGCCTCGTCTTTAAATCATAGCAACATAGTCCGTATAACTAACTTTGGTGTTACAGATGGAAGGTACTATCATGAAGAGGAATTCATAGATGGTCGCTCTGTAAGACAGATCTTACAAAAATGCCGTGATAACGAAAAACTTCTACCCATAGATTCTGCCTGCTACATAATAAGCGAAGTCTGCAAAGGGTTGCACTATGCACACACCAAGCACGACCCTGTGACTAACGAAGCCCTTAACATCATACATAGGGATATGAGCCCACAGAACATAATGGTGTCCTTTGAAGGCGAAGTTAAAATAGTTGACTGGGGTATTGCAAAAGCAAAAGGCAAAATGGAAGAGACGCGCGCTGGTGTTCTTAAGGGCAAGTTTGGTTATATGAGTCCGGAACAGTCCGAAGGGGAAGAACTTGACGCAAGAAGCGATATCTTTTCTTTGGGTATAGTTTTTTACGAGGCTATAACAGGGGAAAGATTATTTGTTTCGGATAACGAAATAAATACCTTAAAGAAGATACGTGAAGGCAATATTCCTTTGCCTAGCAAGGTAAACCCTGCAATAGACAGGGAACTTGAAACAATAATACTAAAGACCCTGGCGCGACCCAGGATAGAAAGATATCAATCCTGTTACGACGTGCATGAGGATATAGTAAAATATCTTCATAAAAAATTCCCAGCATACAATTCATTAAAACTTTCAAAGTTCATTAAGGAATTATTCAGCACAGAAATACTTGCAGACAGAAAAAGGATGAGTGAGAAAGAGCAAAGTATGCCCTCCTATTCTCCGCTGAGCTATGGTGTAAGGTCTTATGAGGACAAAACAAGGGTAAGTACTTCCGACCAGTCCTCCTATGAAAAGTTTTCAGATTCAAATCCTGACAGGACTTTGCTGGCGGATTCCGCTTCTAACAAAAAAGACGACAATAATGAACCTACCGTAGCTACAATGTCTGGTGGTTCGATGTCATCCGCTTCCATACATGAGGCAACACAAAGCTCTGCTCCAAGACCCCTAAGACAAAATGCTCCTTCAGAAATAAACTATAATAGGTCCGAGGTAAAAGTAATAGAGGCTGGGAGCAAAAGAAAAGTGTTCGTAAGAGTTGCTCTTGTTGCTATACTCGTGGTACTGATGGGGCTTGTATTTCTTATGCCGAACAGACCAAAGCCTGTGGCTGCAGTACCAGCTCAGCCGGCAGTAACTACACCTTCAGAAACTGGAGTTGCAGTACCAGGAACCGACCAAGCAACTCAGCAACCCACTATAAAAATAGAGTCTGCTCCAGCACCAGCGCCGGTGCAAGAACAAGCAAAAGTTCCGGAAACATCACCACCCACACAGCACCAGACAGCAGAGCAACAACCTGCACCAGAACAAAGGGCAGAGCATGCGCAAACTTATGTTGGCAAAGAAGGCAGCCTTACTCTTTCCAGCGAGCCTGTTAAAGCGGGGGTATTCTTAGATGGGCAGGCAAAAGGGATAACTCCTTTAAAAATAACTGACCTTGAACTCGGTAAAAGGTATGAGCTTTCCTTAAAGGCCAATGGGTTCGAAACGTTAACGAAGTTCTTTACGCTAAGAAGAGAAAGTAACAATCTCAGGTTAACACTTGTACCCACTGACTCCATTGATAAAAGTTTCATAAGCATAGATTCACAGCCTCCTTCACAAGTATATGTTGACGGAAAACTTGCTGCGAACTTTCAATCGGTCTTTATGTATCAGGTGGAACCAGGCAACCATATAGTTAGGTTCATTAACAAAAAATTGGATATAGATTATTCGACGGTGATAAAGGTGGAAAAGGGCGAACATGTTAAAAAGAACATAACGTTGAGGTAAATATGATAGAAAGATACACCCACAAAGAAACCTCCAATATTTGGAGTGATGAATCAAGGTTTGGCCGTTGGCTGGATGTAGAAGTTGCTGCTTGCGAAGCGTTGGCGGAAACAGGAAAGATCCCTGCAGAGGCAGCAAAAAGAATAAAGGCCAAAGCAAAAATAAACCTTCCAAGAATAAAAGAATTGGAAGAAATAACAAAACATGAAGTGGTTGCTTTTGTTAACAGCATTGTAGAACAAATTGGTGTTGATGGTTGTTATTTCCATTTTGGAGTTACATCGTCAGACATAATGGATACATCATTTTCTATGATGTTGAGGGATTCATTAAAGCTGGACTTAAAAGAACTTATTACTTTAATGGAAGAAGTAAAAACAAAAGCAATAAAATTTAAAGACCTCACCTGTGTTGGAAGAACACACGGTATACACGCTGAACCAATGAGCTTTGGTCTAAAATTTGTTCACTGGTATGATGAACTAAAAAGGAACAAAGCGAGATTAGAAAAAGCAATAGAAGAAGTTTCTATTTGCATGATATCCGGTGCTGTTGGAACATATTCCGCACTTGATCCAAAAGTAGAAGAACTTAGCGCAAAAAAACTTGGACTTAGGACCATAGGTATTACAACTCAGGTTATACCAAGAGATATTTACGCCGATGCTTTTAATGTAATTGCTCTTTGCGGCGCAAGTGTTGAGCGTATTGCATTGGAATTAAGACATCTGCAAAGAACAGAAGTCATGGAAGTGATGGAAGAATTCACAAAGGGACAAACAGGGTCTAGCGCGATGCCTCATAAAAGGAACCCGATATCAGCAGAGAACCTTACAGGTTGTTCAAGGGTATTAAGAGGCTACGCCGGTGTTTCTTTAGAGAATATTGCTTTGTGGCACGAAAGGGACATCAGCCATTCTTCTGCTGAAAGAATGATCGCTCCGGACGCAACCGTATTGCTGTCATATATGTTGAAAAGATTAACGGGATTGTTGTCACGCATAAGGGTCGTAGAAAGTGGAGTAGAAAAGAACCTTAATCTTACTCATGGTCTTATATATTCAAGCATAGTTCTTGTTGCTTTAATGGAAAAGGGGATGAAGCGTGACGATGCTTACGTCGTTGTGCAGGAAAACTCCATGAAGCTTTGGGATGCAATAGAAAAGGGAGATACATCTTTAAACTTTATTGATGTGCTTAAAAAAGATTCCAGGATCACAAAATTAATAGGTGAAGAAGGGCTGATAAAGATATTCGATAAAAAGAACGTCTTTAAACACGTCGACCAAATATACAAAAAAGTTTTATAAGGGGGAAGGATGGGGGAACGTAACTTTAAATTCGTAAAAAGCGGAAAGGTAAGGGACATTTATGAATCTATGGCTACAAATGAACTTTTAATAGTGGCTAGCGACAGGATATCTGCATTTGATTGTATACTTCCAACACCGATACCGCAAAAAGGTGTAATGCTTACTCAGATATCAAATTTCTGGTTTGATAGAACATCTCACATAATAAAAAATCACATTCTGGTAAAAAATCCTCAAGGGCTAAATTTAGATATGCCTTATAAGGACCTTCCTGAACGTTCTGTAATAGTAAAAAAGGCAAATGTGCTTCCAATAGAGGCTATAGTAAGAGGTTACATTACTGGCGGAGGCTTAAAAGAGTATCAAAAAAAGGGGAGCATTTGCGGGATCACTCTTGAAAAAGGATTGGTTGAATCACAAAAATTAAAAGAGCCGATTTTTACACCTTCAACAAAAGCGCCTATGGGCGAACACGACCAGAACATTCCTTTTGGAGAAGCTGTAAATCTGCTTGGAAAGGATCTGGCAGAAAAAGTTCGGGATATAAGCTTAAGACTTTATAAATTCGCTTCTGATCATGCAGAAAAGGCCGGCATAATACTGGCAGACACCAAGTTTGAATTTGGAATGTTAGACGGTGAACTAA
>Ga0118677_10008205_pt1 | contig 16840 bp, 18 predicted proteins | sample AliMusrvi5mmetaG_FD_86154 | JGI IMG/M metagenome (GOLD analysis project Ga0118677, IMG submission 86154) | reverse complement strand
GGCGAAATGGGGCGGGCAAGAGCACCCTTTTAAAAATATTGAGTCGGATCACCGAGCCGACCAGCGGACGAGCGATTATACGCGGACGCGTGGCGAGCCTGCTGGAGGTGGGGACGGGCTTTCATCCCGAGTTGACCGGCCGCGAAAATATTTTTTTAAATGGGGCCATTCTGGGTATGCGCAAGGCGGAAATCATCAATAAATTCGACGAAATCGTGGAGTTTGCGGAATTGGACAAATTTGTGGACACACCGGTGAAAAGATATTCTTCTGGGATGTATGTGCGCCTGGCCTTTGCCGTAGCCGCTCATCTAGACCCCGAAATTCTCTTAATCGATGAGGTATTGGCGGTTGGCGATGCGGCCTTCCAAAAGAAATGTTTGGGCAAAATGGGGGAGGTGGCCAAGGAAGGGCGAACCGTTTTATTCGTCAGCCACAACATGGTTGCCGTCCAAGCCATGTGCAACCAGTGTATCTTCCTCAAACACGGCACCGTTACAACGGCCGGTTCATCCCATCAAGTCGTCAACGAATATCTCCAGCAAAACTCATCCGAGCGGTTAATAAGGCGGTGGGATGATGATCCGGTTTTGCGCTCAGAAACCTGGGTATGGCTCAAGGAAGTGCGCATCGCTCCTTTGGATCCCAACGAAAAAACCATTACCTTGCGAACAGCGTTGTCCCTGACAACCGTTTTTCAAAATTTCAAAGAAAACACTCGGCTGCATATTTCAGTCATTGTTTATAGCTTGGATGGGGTATGCATATTCAACACAGGGAGCCAGTCTCAAATCTTTCCCCAAGGCGTTATTACCGGAACCTGCATCATACCGGGCGATTTATTGAATGATGGCCCTTACACGGTACGGGTTATAATCGTTAAAGATGGGTCGATCCTGCTGATTGATAAACCAGACACCGTGATGTTTGAGGTTCATGACTTCGCGCGGGAAGCCGGGGAGTGGTGTGGGAAATGGTTGGGAGCCATTCGGCCCACCTTGGCGTGGAGTGTGGACTGTGTCGCGCCTGAGACGGGAGACCGAACGTGAGTGTTCTTTCGAATCCAAGGGGCGGGGTAATTAATCGATATCGGCAATTAGGCCAAAAGATCCGCGGCGGTATAAAACGGCGATGGAGTGTATTGATTCATCCTCTTTATTGTCCGGTATGTGGGAGTGGTGTTGAGGCCTTCAAACCGATGCCTCTTAAATACACCGAAAATTTCAATCAGCATGGGTTTATCTATCGTTTTGACGGGGGAGAAACCTGCAATAAATCAGCCTATGAGTGCCCGGTCTGCCGGGCTTCAGATCGCGATCGACTCTATGCCCTGTATCTGATGAATTATTTTGATCGGATGGCACCAGGCCGGCGTGCAATCCGAATTCTGGATATTGCGCCTTCGGACGCGTTATCCGATTTTATCCGGAAACAGATTAAAAAAAATCGGTTATTATGTGAATACCGGACCGTGGATCTGGTGCGCGAAGATGTGGATGATCGGGTAGATATCATGAATATGGCGGGCTATCCGGATGCTTCTTTCGATTTCTTTCTCTGTTCGCACGTGCTTGAGCATGTGCCCGATGATAAAAAGGCCATGCGTGAACTGTTAAGGGTGATGCGCCCGGGCGGCGAAGGGATCCTGATGGTGCCCATTGCATTGACGGCGGATCGTATCGATGAAGATCCATCCGTCGTGGATCCCGGTGAACGGTGGCGTCGTTTTGGTCAGGATGACCACGTCCGGCTTTATTCGAAGCACGGTTTTATTGAACGGGTAAAAGAAGCCGGCTTTAGCCTGCGAGAATTTGGAGTGCGTGATTTCGGGAAAAAAAGTTTTCAATCCAGCGGAATAGAACTTAAGAGTATTCTCTACGTGGTCAATAAAAACCATCCAACATCGGATGCGAGCGCTCTCAATTCCTACTCCTTAAGCACAATGACGAAACCCGCGACGCCCGGATCAAAGGCCGGCAAATGAATTCTTCAACTCAGATAGCCAATCGATTGATTGGCGGAATGTTTGGATTGGAGTATCCTTGTGAACCCGGAGGTCCCGATCAGCCGAAATTGCCGCCATTTCTATCCGGCCCTCAAATCAAACTGGCCACTGCCCGGAGTGCATTCAACTTGGTGGCGTCATTTCTTGAGCCTCGAACCGTATGGGTGCCGTCCTACCTTTGTGGAGTCGTACTGGACGCGTTCCCCTCAACCCGGATGAGTCTACGATTTTATGCAGTGGATGAGCATTTGCGGGTGGCGGATGATCAATGGATAAATGAAATCAGTCCCGGAGACCTTGTGGTGTTCATTGACTATTTTGGGTTCAACCAGTGGGAAGCTTGGGGTGCGGGAACTCGGCGCCTATAAGGCCAGCTTTATAATTCCTGCCAACTTTCTAAACAACGATGGTTATTTACTCACTTTATTGATCGTACAAAACGAAAGTAAGGTAGTATATGTAAAGGACAGCATAGCCACATTCACGATTGTGGACGCGGCTGAACGAAGTGCTTCCGATATGGGCCGAGAACCCAGTGTCGTGCAGGTGCCTCTGATATGGAACACAGATGTGATCGTCGAATAAAACCATCGTTTTAGACCCAAATTACAACCAACTAAGACGAACCGCCGAAAACGCGCGGAAGAGCCCATGAAACTGGCTATCATGCAACCTTATTTATTCCCGTATATTGGATATTTTCAATTGATCAATGCGGTTGATGTTTTTGTTGTATATGATGACGTGGCATTCATCAATCGAGGGTGGGTGAATCGTAATCGGATACTGGTTAATAAAACAGCGCATTATTTCACTGTGCCGTTGTCTGGGGCCAGCCAAAATAATTTGATTAACGAAACAGATATTGCCGCCGAACTATACGCCCAATTTCGCAAAAAGTTTTTTGCGACATTGAAAACCTCGTATGGACGTGCTCCTTTTTTTTGCGAAACCGTTAATCTGGTGGAACAGGTCTTTTCTCCAGCAGTCGCAGGCATTACCGATTTGGCCCGACAAGGTCTGGAAGCGGTATGTGCTTATCTCGATATAACAACGAGGATTGTGCCGACTTCAACGATTTACGCGAATACTCAACTTAAAAAGGCCGATCGACTCATTGATATTTGCCGCGCAGAAAGTGCAGAGATCTATATCAATGCAATCGGTGGGTTGGAACTTTACTCTACAGAAGATTTCAAAACAAGGGGTATTGACCTGAAATTCATCAAATCAAAACCTTTCGAATATAGGCAATTCGGGGATGAATTCGTTCCCTGGCTTTCAATCATTGATGTGATGATGTTCAATCCTAAAGATAAGATTATTGAGACGATACAGAATAACTATTATTTGTTGTAGCCTGAGATTAAGGCTTTGCGTAAGCAATGCGCAAGGTCCTTTCACTGTCAACTTGAATTTGGATTGTATGTATCATGACAGCTATATCCCCAAATGTGTTAATAACCTGTGGCGGTAAATGGGTGGGAATCGTGCTCCAGTTGCGGCAGGCCATGCAATCGCATCCCGGGTTTCGAGATCACAAGATTATTGTCGCCTCCAGTGACGCATTGACTCCTGCCGGCTGTTTTGCAGATTATGCGGAACAGGTGCCGTTGATCAAGGCACCCGATTATATTGATCGGTTGTTCGAAGTCTGTTGCCGGCATAGGATCGGCGTTGTTATTCCCCTAATTGACCTCGATCTTGAGCGTCTGGCACCGCACATCGAACGATTTGCGCAGGTGGGCGTAAATATTTTGTGCCCGACGCCGAAGATGGTCGAGTTGTGTTTAAACAAACTTCTTTTTGCCCAATTCTGTCACGATCAAGGAATACCCCATCCGAAATGCTATTCACTGACAGAGCTTCATTCTGTAACATTCCCGGTGTTTTATAAGCGGCAGCGGGGTTTTGGTTCCATCGGATCCGGCCTTTGTTCGTCATTGGAAGAAGCGCAAGCCATATCCGTGAAAACACCGGATACCATCTTTCAGGAACTGATCCAAGCTCCTGAATTCAGTGTTGACGCCTATCTTTCGCGACGAGGTGAATGCATTATTTGTGTTCCCCGAAGCCGGGATAAAGTGGTTGCGGGGGAATCTTACAAAACGCAGACGGTTAATGCCCCCCAAGTGATGAAGCTTGCGCGGCAGATGATTCAGGCCCTGGCTTCCGCCGGATTACGTGGTGCATTAAATGTCCAAATCTTTGGAACAAATCCGCCATGTGTATTAGAAGTTAATACTCGTTTGGGATCGGCCTGTGTGCTGTCCAATATGGCGGTAAAAGGAAGATTATTCGAAGCCCTGTTGGCGGAAGCGGGGAATGAGGTTGCGGAGGGGAACCCGGATGACTATCTAATGGGTTTAAGTCTGACACGGTTTTTAGGCGATGTCTTTCACTGTGGAACCGAAGTCGTGGCAATTTTACCCCATTAATCCCGGACGATGTTGAAAGCTATAATCTTTGACCTAGATGACACCCTCTATGAAGAGCGTGATTATTTTCGAAGCGGGTTCGAAGCCGTTGCCTATGAATTGGAACATCGTGCCGTCGGGAGTACAAAGGAGATAGTGACATTACTGGAATACTTTCACCATGAGGAGTCACGTGAGGGAGTGTTCCAGAAGCTGGCGTCCAAGCTGGGTTTCCCCAGCCCATGGATACCCGACTTGGTATCGATTTTCCGATCGCACAAACCCGTAATTGCGCTTACCCCCGACTCCCGTGAGATTTTGCCTCTTTTGCGGAAAACTTATCGGATCGGATGTGTAACCGATGGGTGGGCTGCCGTGCAACGCCGAAAGATTCAGGCTCTGGATGTTGAAGCCTATCTGGATGTTGTGATTGTGGCTGATGAGTGGGGACGTGAATATTGGAAACCGCATCCTTTTCCTTTGTTGAAATGCTGTGAACAACTAGAAGTTTCAGTCGAAACAGCGATATTTGTTGGCGACAATCCCAGCCGTGACATGCTGGGTGCACATAATGCAAACATGTTGAGCATCCGCATCCGACGTATGAACGGTTATTTTTCGAATACAACCGTAAACCAGCCATCCCTGAGTGCTCATTTTGAAATTCATGATTTGCACGAGTTAAAAAGTGTTTTGGAAACAATCGAAAAAGACGGTCTCAAAGAACCCCGATAACCCTACCTTAACTATGTTTACATTAAAATCAGCGGAAGTTTCTGAGAGTTCGCGGAAGATATTTGACCGACTAATTAGTCCTGATAGTGGTCCCAATTTTGTGCTGGGACGAAATAAGTATGCGCAAAGCGTGGCGGAAGTCCTGAAGGTTGACGGGTTTATCGACGATTATACGGAAGAACGTGAGTATCTGGGGAAACCCTTGTTGCGAATGTCAGAGTTACCTAAGAATTGTATCGTAATTTCGTGCGTGGTCGATGCCAGTCCACTAGTTGCTCGAAAACGGCTGGGAAATGCTGGCATTAACGCTGTGATAGACTATTTTGCCTTGCAACGACTATTACCTGGCCAAATCCGTTCTGTTGACTACAGTGAATACAATAAAGAAGACTTAATTAATAATCGATCGAAATATGAATGGATTTATGGACGACTGGCTGATAAAACCTCGCAGCAAGTTCTTCAAAAGGTTTCGCAATTTCGTTATTCATGGAATCTCGATTGTATGGAAGGATTCCAATTAGCTGTGGATCGTCAATATTTCGATGATTTTGTGCCGTTGGTTCCGCAACCCGTCTTTGTAGATGGAGGAGGGTTTGACGGCCAGACTACGAGGCGGTTTGCGCAACGATATCCCGACTACCGGAGGATTTACTACTTTGAACCTTGCCAGAAGATGGAAAAAATCTCCCGCGAAAAACTTTCCGATCTTAATTCGGTAATGATCATCCCCAAAGGCCTTTCCTGCCAGAATGGTTGGGTCCAATTTGATGCCAGTTCAGGACCAGCGAGCAAAATATCAGAACAAGGAAATGAGAAAATTGAAGTCGTTCGATTGGACGATGAAGTGACAGAGCCGGTAACCTTTATCAAACTTGACATCGAAGGCGCCGAGTTCGATGCGATCGCGGGAGCGCAAAAACATATCGCGTCAGATAGTCCCATCCTGGCCGTTTGTGTGTATCACGATCAACGGGATTTCTGGCGAATTCCAGAGCGCGTCTTACAATACAATCCGGCCTACAAGGTTTATCTTCGACATTACACCGAAGGAATTCTGGAAACCGTAATGTATTTCATTCCTTCGTCATCAACCTAACCCACACTCTGACGATTATGAATTCCACCAAAAAACTCATGTGCCTGGGTGGCACCCCGGTTTTTGCCGAACCGCTCCACGTTGGGCGACCGAACATTGCCAATCGCGAGCGTTTCCTGGAACGGACGGGCCAGATGCTGGATCGCCGATGGTTGACCAACAATGGCCCCCTGGTGCAGGAATTCGAACGTCAAATCGCCGAGTTACTAAACGTGGAGCACTGCATTTGTGTCTGCAATGCCACAATTGGGCTTGAAATTGCAATTCGCGCAGCCAATCTTCAGGGCGAGGTGATTGTTCCTTCCTATACCTTCATCGCAACCGCGCACGCGTTGCAATGGCAGGAAATCACTCCGGTGTTTGCGGACATGGATCCCGCGACTCATAATTTGGATCCGGCCCGGATTGAGCGTCACATTACGCCTCGCACTACGGCAATTCTTGCAACCCATGTTTGGGGACGGCCCAGTGCCGTGGAGGCCTTGGCAGAGATTGCTCAACGGCGCGGATTGAAACTAATGTTTGATGCCGCCCATGCCTTTGGCTGTTCCCATCAGGGTCGGATGACCGGCGGGTTTGGCCTGGCGGAAGTTTTTAGTTTCCATGCCACCAAGTTCCTTAATTCATTCGAAGGCGGAGCCATCACTACTAACGACAAAACGTTGGCGACGAAGATCCGGCTGATGACAAATTTCGGATTTTCGGGATACGATAACGTCATCCATTTGGGAACCAACGGGAAAATGACCGAGGTTTGCGCTGCCATGGGGTTGACGAATCTCGAAGGCATGGCAGACCTGGTGGCTGTAAATCGTCGTAACTATCTGGCTTACCTTGAGGGACTGGCGGGCCTGCCAGGGGTGTCCGTGATCGATTACAATTCACAAGAACAAAACAACTTTCAGTATATCGTAGTTGAGGTAAATCCGGATGGGTCTTCTTTAAATCGGGATGAATTAGTTGCCGTTCTTCACGATGAGAAGGTGTTGGCCCGGAAATATTTCTGGCCCGGGTGCCACCGAATGGAACCCTATCGTTCGTTGTATCCATATGCGGGACATCTGCTTCCCGAAACCGAGCGCATGGCTGAACAGATCGTGGTTCTGCCGACCGGTACAGCCATGACGGTGAAGGATATCGGAAAAGTCTGTGGGATTATGCGGGCAGCGTTTGCACAGGCGCCGGCGATCAGGAAAGCGCTGTCGGAGCGAGTGAAGATTGTGTAGCCGCGTTCTATGCCGACTCTAAGAGTCCGCTCATAGAGCGGGGCTATAACGATGAAAAGAGGTCCCACGCAAAGGTCGCGGGAGCGAGAAGAAAGATCGCGAGACGAAACCCGCCGGGGGACAACGGATTGCCCCGCGTGACCGTTGTCCCAGTAAAGAGAAAAGCGCAAGACCGCCGCGAGAGGAACCCGCCGGTTTTGGGGCGGGCTCGTCCCGTAGTGATCTGACCCTTTGCGAACTCCGCGGCTTTGCGTGAGAAATTACGGCGAACAGGCTCGAAATGACACTCAACCAGACAGCGTCCGGCGGTAGGCCCAAAGTCAGCATCTGCATGGTTACGTATAACCATGAAAAATACATCAAGCAGGCCATCGAAAGCGCATTAGCACAAAAAACAAATTTTGATTATGAGTTGGTTATCGGTGAGGATTGTTCGCCGGACGGCACACGTAAAATCATTTCGGAGTTCCAGCGTCGATATCCAAAGCAAATACGCATTATATCGCAACCTGTCAATATAGGATTATATTTAAATCTAATAAATACACTGCGCTCATGCCAGGGTCGATATATTGCGGGTTTAGAAGGCGATGATTATTGGACTTCCCCGAATAAATTGCAAAAACAGGTTGATTATCTGGATAAACATCCGGAATGCTCGTTATGCTTACATAAGGCATCAATTGAGCGGGATGGAAGCATAACGGAGCACAAAAGAGCCCAAATTCAAGGAAAAGACAAACAATATTCTTTTAATGATATCGTGACGAACAATTTTATTGATTCGGCGACAGTTGTATTTAGAGCTTCAGTTCTTAACGGTTATCCCCCAAAATGGATGAAACAACTCGCGATGGGCGACTGGCCGTTATGGGTTCTTTGTGCGAAAGAAGGTAAGTTAGGTTATATCGATGAGAACATGGCCACGTATCGAATTCACGCGGGAGGGGCATGGTCGGGACAATCGATTATCCGGCAAGCGCAACAAACCCTACAAGCGTTGACCCTATTTAAAAAGATATATCAAATAAAAACCCCAACCTTTGAAGCAAGTTTTGCGAATTGGAAGCGTCACCTGATCGAGCTTCGGCTACACCGCGAGGACTATTTCCATGCGGCTAATGATGCCTGGTGCTTAGTGCCTTATGCGGTGGTTCACTCGATGTCAACATTGGCGTTTGCATTTAAAGTCATGTTGCGAGGGTATTGCCCGCCGGTCTGGCTAATGCTCAATCGAATCAAAAAAAGTCGCCGACAACAATAGGCAACCCGTGCTCGATCTTTCCGTAATCCTGTGTACCTATAATCGCGCTGAAAGCTTGAGAAAAACTCTAAATAGCTTTTCATCGGTGACGGTTGATTCGTCTATACGTTGGGAACTTATCGTAGTTGACAATAACTCCACGGACCCTACCCCGGAGATATGTGAACAGTTCAAAGTCCGCACTCCGTTGACTTACTGTTTTGAGCCTAAGCAAGGCTTAAGTTGCGCACGAAATCGGGGGATTGAAGAGGCTCAGGGAAAGCTGATCGTGTTCACGGATGACGATGTGGATGTTGATCCGAATTGGATGAATGCCTTGTGTGCAGGAGCCCAGCGATACCCAGAGGCCGGCTTCTTTGGCGGTCCCATCTATGCCAAATGGGAGTCACCGCCGCCCGCCTGGCTTGCGCGCCATGCCTCGGACCTTCTGTGCGGGCTTGCGGTTCAGTATGATCGGGGAAAAGACGATCCGTTTCTGAAAGAGGGGGAGGCTTCTTTCATCGGAGCAAATATGATGTTTCGGAAACAAGTATTCGAAGCGGGGATCCGATTTCGAGAAGACATCGGGCGAAAAGGAGGGGATCTGACCGGACTGGAAGATACGGTCTTCATTGGCTCCCTCCTGAAGGCCGGTTATCGAGGTGTTTTTATACCCGAGGCCAAAATATTTCACCGAAATCCTAAAGAACGAATGACCGAACAATATTTGCGTAAATGGTACATCGGCGCAGGGCGGGGATTATATCGGGTTAACCCCGTCCGCTACAATCAGTATCTTTTTTTCGGAACCCCCCGGTTTCTTTGGCGGAAACTCATTTTTGCCGCCCTGCAATATATTCTAACCCGTTGGTTATGCCTTTCGAAGCTATGGGTTCCCGCAGAATGTGAAATGGCACTCACTTGGGGCAAGATCCTTGAATATCGCGAAGACCGTGGGACAGATCAGCGAAATCACACAGGCTAAACCCGGGGCGAGGGAAATACAGGCAAAATGCTGAGATCATGATGCGCAAAACAAAAGTGTCAATATGAAGTTCTTATTTGTAGGACAGGGATATCCGCAGGTTGAAGGCACGACATCGGGATCCGGAGTGGGAACGTATGTGTATGAAATCTGTCAGGGATTGCTGGCCCGGGGGCATTCCTGCGACGTCATTGTCTGGCAGGAGGGTCCGGGATCTCCGCCCTCTCGGCAAAACATCGAGGGAGTAACGGTCCATCTCTTGACGCATTCGTATTGGCCCATCATCGAAAAACTAGCTCCAGAGTCCCGGGAAGTCAGTACCCTACGCCATTTAGTTCAACGATTGAATGCCGACCAAGCCTATGATTGGATTGAGATACAGAGCGAAGAAGGTATTGCGATTGGGTGCCAAAAAGATTTTCCCCAACAAGTGATATTGCGTGTGCATACAACCTTGGCGCAAATGATCCAGTTTAAGCAAATCCCGATTGGGTGGCGAGAACGCTATCGGTTGCATCGTGAACGCCGCTCATTCACAATCGCACGGTGGGTGGTCACCCATTCTCATGCACATGCGGAATCATTACGAAAAGACTATCAGATTCAAGGTGAAATTTATGTGGTACCCCATGGAATCGGGATCCCGACGTCCTATTCGTTATCTAAAGCGATTCCCACCAAAAAACCGACGGTACTCATTATCGGTACAGCCGATTTACGAAAAGGAATCGACCGGGTTCGCCCCGTGATGGAGGCTTTTGCCCAAACTGGAGAAGAGGTCTGTTTTCGCGTGATCACCAGCAATCCCCAGAAAACCGCTCGGCTGTTAAGCGCCGATCAAGGGTGGCCTAGGGGGATCGAGGTGCAGATAGACTCGGGACTTTCGCCAGAAGAAATGGAATGGGCGTATCGGAGTGCGGATGTGGTATTTCATCCTGCCCGCTATGAATCTTTCGGTTTGACCTGCATTGAGCCGGCCCGATATGGCACGCCATTGGTAGCAACAAACGTAGGTATCGTTCCGGACCTGCTGACTGGCGAATTAACCCGTTACATTGTCGATGGGGATCGGCCAAACGAGTGCGCCAAGGCGTTGGAAAATGCGATTGCTGATCGGGAAAAGTTAGGGACTCTCTTGCGGGCTCGTTACGAGGCGGAATTCACCCGGGATCGGATGATCGATAACTATTTGAGTATTCTGCATTCATTCGCTTCCCGATGAGTAGTCCCATCAAAGAGTTGGATGGAATACGAGGAATCGCCATCCCCATGGTGCTGGTTTGGCATTCTATCACCATCGCACCCAAGCCTCCAAATCCCCGGCTGGTTTGCGTATTATAATTGTATCAGCTGGGTTTTTTTATTGGCGACATCATGTTATACGAACACATCTAGTGGACTACCGCAGTATCACGCGATGACAGCCGAGGGAGACAAGTCCATGTGAATCCGCGTCCTGTATCTTCTCGGCCTAATTCGATCCGATAAACTTCGTGATGAAATCGGCGATATCAGCTACTGCAAATTAGAATTTGATGCCAGTTTGCATCTATATTTTGGACGGGTGCGGTCGTCACGAAAGAAGATAGGCATGAAACAGATCATTGAAGATAGTTACCGGATACGTTTTTCCCCGGAAGAACGCAAATTAAAACAACAGTTGTGGGCTGTTTTGATAGATAAGTTTCTGAAGCAATATATCGGAAGCCGAGATGTGGTTTTAGATGTTGCCGGGGGGCTTGGAGAATTTATCAGTCACATTAAATGCGGGCGCAAGATCATCGTGGATATCAACCCTGAAACTCGACAGTTCGTCGCCGATAATGTCGAAGTGTTTACCTGTCCGGCAGATCGGATGGTTGGAATTGCCGACGGCAGTGTCGATACCGTCATGGTATCGAACTGTTTGGAGCATCTCGGTTCCACCGAAGAGCTTTTGCGCGTAATCCGGGAACTAAAACGCGTTATAAAACCGGGAGGAAAAGTTATGATTATTCAGCCAAATATTCGATTCGCATATCGCGAGTACTGGGATTTCCTGGACCATCACCTCGCTTTATCGGATCGAAGTCTTACGGAGGCATTCAGACTATTTGGTTTCGAAATCAAAAGAAACATTCCGGCATTCCTTCCATTCACGACAAAACGGACATGTTTTGCTCGACCTTGGCTCCTTAGTCTATATCTGGATTTTCCTATGTTATGGCAATTGTTTGGAAAACAACTTTTCCTAATGATGGAAAAACCACGATGAAACTTTCTGTTGTCATGCCAGCACATAACGAAGAGGATTGCCTGGATCCGACGGTGCGGAATATTGTCCGTTGCCTGGAATCCGAGCATATCCCCTATGAGATTTTGGTTGTGAATGACCATAGTAATGACGCGACAGGCAAGGTCTTAGACATATTACGTGCTGAATATGCGGCTGTTCGACGTATGGATAATCCCGGACCCGCCGGGTATGGTTTTGCCGTGCGAGCCGGGTTGGATAACTTCGAGGGGGACATGGCTGCGGTTGTAATGGCCGACGGGTCCGATCGTCCTGAGGATGTTGTCAAGTATTACCGGGAAATTGAACAAGGGTATGATTGTGCATTTGGATCACGATTCATGAAGGGGAGTCAGGTGCACGGATATCCATTTCATAAATTGATACTTAACCGGATGGCCAACTTATTTGTGATGATACTTTTTGGAATCCGATACAACGATATAACCAATGCTTTCAAATGCTATCGACGATCAGTGGTGGACGGGATTCGCCCGATACTGTCCAACCATTTTAATCTGACCGTTGAACTGCCGCTCAAGGCAATAACCCGGGGCTTTTCTTATTCCGTGATTCCCATCAGCTGGAATGGCCGTGAGGCCGGAGTATCCAAACTCAAGATCAAAGAGATGGGTAGTCGATACCTTTTTATTGTTTTATATGTCTTCCTGGAAAAAATGCTTTCCCGAGGTGATTACTCAAGAAGGACTCATTCATGAATACAAGCATACCACAACCCGATCGACAAGTGAAATCACCTTGCACTTGGCCGGAAGTTCTTAAGTCTATAGCGCGGTGGCTTGCCATCCCAGCCGTTGCCAGGACGGGGCTGCTCCTTCTGGCCCTGGGTTTTATTGTATATGCCATTGTTATTATGCTCATGAGAACCTGTCTTCCTGCACAGTTGGATGTCTTTGAAGGAAAACTGCTCAGTCAGGCATGGGAAGCCGCAAGTGGCCATAAAATGTACAGGGATCCGATTCTATATGGTGCGGCCACGATGTACTCGCCCATTTATCCCCTGCTACTCGCCGGTCTACTCAAGTTCGTTTCGCCAGCATTTTTTTGGGGGCGCTTTATCAGTTTCATCGCGACCTGTGCAACAGCCTGTATTTTTGTGATTTTCTTTGTCAAACGAACGGCTCGGGGAGGGACGGTGGCCTTGCTGGTTGCCGCCATGTTTGCAAGTGTTGCCTGGCAAACGGATTGGTTCGGGTCCGCATTGAAATGCGACGCTCTTAGCCTATTATTTTGTGTTGTGGCTTTGGTGCTTCTACTAAGACCCGGTAAAATCGTCGTGTTGATATCCGGTGCTCTTTTGTGCATCGCGTTTTTTACAAAGCAGACCGCGGTAATAGCGTTGCCTGGAGCTTTGATTTTTGTATTGATCAACAGGAGGACAGACTTGCTCCTATTCATCCTCTCGCTGGGATTAAGCGTTTTATTGGTATACCCGATTATGAAATGGATTACTGGGGACTACATGGCGTTCTATGTATTTGGGCGTACCCTCAGCCAAGCTGAGAGCCACATACAAATTTCAAGGGTCATGAAAAATCTATTTGCGATAAGAGAAATGCCCTTAACGTTGTGTGGGGCCGTATTGGCATTGGTCTGGCTCCCACGTTTGTGGCCCTGTGCCGCTTACCGGATGGTGTGCGTTTCCCTTCCTTTTCTTATGGTCGGCAGCTGGATTACGGCGTCGGCGCGTGGCGCCGGACCCAATAGCCTGATGCCGGGATTTTACGGTCTGGTATTCCTTAGCGGGTTCGCGATTGAAGGTCTATTGTCGTGGAGAAGAGGTGAGACGCGTTCGTGCGTTTTGATATTTATAATGTTGATTTTTCAATTCGATTCCATGTGGCCTTATCATCTGAACAAGGCCAAAGGAGATTTCGACCAACATTTCATCAAATTGGTAGACTATCTTAAGTCTAAACAGGGGAAAATGTATTCTCCGACCGATAATGTTATTACGCTACTGGCTGGACGTCCCGCGTACGATGATCGGGCGGTTGCCCGCGAAATCACATGGCATTGGCAAAGCGATGCAGGTCTAAAACGCATCGAAGCCCAAATGAACTCACAGGAATACGATTGGCTGATCTGTTCGGTATCGAAAAACGATTTCGCCCTTCTAACCCCTGAAACCCAAAAAAATTATGTGATGATGAAGGATTTTGAAGAGTGGGTGGTATATGGCAAAAAATCAGTCCACACTGTTACCCCGTGACTGAGACTGAATATTTACAAGCAATTGCATGAATAACCATGAATATTAATCTCTGGCAGAAATGGTTTCCGCATAAAATTTCGGTGGAGGAATGGATTCCCCGACTGACGGCATATTATGTGCAAAACTCGCGGTATCATGCGATGACGGCGGGAGGCGACAAAACGACACATCCCCATGCTCGATTGCTTTTAGCCTTGATACGGGCTGGCGATTTCTATGCCGAAGTTGGATGCGGGGGCGGAGCGGTTTTGCAAAAAGTTGCTCAATGCGCGAGGGTGGTTGGGATGGATCTTTCCTATCTGGCGTTGAATCAATCGCAACAGAACCTGGCGAAAGCGATCCCTCTGATCTGCGCAAAAGGAAATTCCATCCCCTTTCGCGATGACATTTTTGATGGCGTCTATTCCTTTGAAGTACTTGAACATGTTCCCGATCCCTTGAAGGTAGTTCAGGAAATGATCCGGATCGTCAAACCCGGTGGATTCGTTTTTCTGTCATTTCCCCATCGGTTTTCCCTGGATTTACATCTGAACAAAAAACTTTCCGTGCGAATGATCGAATGGTTGCTGGCCGGAGCTCGCTTCTGCCTCGAGTATCGGCAATCCCAATCTTTTCGGTCGGTCATGCCTGATCTGGCCGATCCGCCTTATCCCGATTGCGACATGATTAGTGCGGTGAATCCTTTTGGCATGTGTAAGGCGATTCAAGAGGCCGGATGCCGTCTCGACTTCTGTGATTCAACTTACATGTGCGCCCATCGAGAAGGTGCACATCTCCCCTTATCGTTTCAGCGGAATACGATCCGGCCGTTTGTTCGGCATTTCGGCGACCATTACCTGATTATGGCACATAAAATTTAATGTTAGGTGTAGAGTCGCCCACGTCAAAAAATCGCCATCATCGACTTAAGCGTGTCATAAACATGCACTATAAAAATAAATGGATTACACCGGCTCTGATTGAGGAACTCCATGCGCTCTCGGGTTCTCTATTAGATGTCGGAGGTGGCGCCGCACCTTATTATCGGGCCTCACATATCCTCGATCTTCAGCCGTTCGCAGCTGATCGGTTGGCTCAAAACGTTTGGGGAATGTCACCAGGGACAAACCGGTCGTCCCCGCGCTGGTCGCCTGAACAGTACACCTCGCTCGATTTGTGTGAGGAACAAACCTGGCCATTTCTCGATGGTCAATTTGATTGGGGATTATGCAGCCATTGTCTGGAAGACTTGCGCAATCCCCTTCCGGCTGTTCGAGAACTACAACGAGTCTGCCGCCAGGTGATAATTGTGACTCCCTCGCGGTTGCTGGAGCAAACCCGGGGAATCGATCATCCGCTATTTAGTGGATTCTTCCATCATCCCTGGATGGTGTACCAACAAGGGAATCAACTTCGTTTTCGCCGCAAAACATCTCTGGTCGAGCTGCCGGGTTGCCACCTGAATTGTCCATGGAATAAAACGCTGACATTGGAAGCCGGAATTTCGGTATTTCGCGGATCTGGGTTGATTCCAATTGAGGAGGCATTTTGGAATGAAACCGAGGAAACGGCTGAGTACCGTTCATTTCTTAAGCCCTATCAGGCTTGCAAAAAGACGCTTTTTGTGACCGACCTTACTCGCTGTAACTGGCGATTCAAGATCTGGTGGATCAAGCAGTTGATTTCAGGTAAATGAAATAATAAAACCATGAGAATTGCCGTTGCCAGTTCGGGTTTGGGGCATATCGCTCGAGGTATCGAAACCTGTGCGCTATTACTCGCCGAATCCTTGAATAACGAGGCTAAATATACCCCTGGGCTCAGCATCACTCTTTTTCATGCGACCCGGCCGATCCAGCCCATTTCCTTACCCAATGCGGTCGCCCTTCCCGGTTTCAAGAGAGGGACTTGGGCGAATCGATGGATGACTTGTTTGTGTGCCCGTCTCGGAGGGTGGCGTTATGGATTCGGATCAAGTTACGAGACAGAGCAGACCACGTTTGCGCCGGGCCTGATCCGTGCCCTGCGCGTGGGCCGGTACGATATCGTTCACCTCCAGGATCCCGGGTTGGCCTGGCTCCTCGAAAAGGCACGACGTAGAGGCCGACACCCGGCCCAGGTCATCCTGGCGCATGGCACGGAGGAATCCCCGGAATTTCTCAAACGATTCCCTTTTTTACAAGAGTTGACGCCCGTGCGAGCGGACCGATCAAGGTCCAGCATCTCACCCGGAACGCACCTCTGGATGATCCCGAATTTTGTCGATACGCATCGGTTTGTGCTTGCAAAATCGGAAGCTTCGAGGCGGGACCTGCGGGCGCGCTTAAATCTGGCTCCGGAGACGCGAATCATCGGTTGTGTCGCCGCTTTGAAAGCGACTCATAAACGACTGGATTATTTGATTGATGAATTTACGAGCTGGCTGTCCACCGTGCCGAATTCGGCCTATTACGCCTTGGTTCTCCTGGGGGCGACGACTTCGGAGACGCCCGTTTTACGGGACCAGATTGAGCGGTCTCCGGCCCGAGCGCAGATTCGGATGCTGGCGGATCTGCCTTACGGGGAGATGCCGAACTATTATGTCGGGTTTGATCTGCATGTATTGTGTTCACTTAAATAAATGTTCGGCATCTCCCCGTAAGG
>Ga0118677_10008204_pt1 | contig 16842 bp, 3 predicted proteins | sample AliMusrvi5mmetaG_FD_86154 | JGI IMG/M metagenome (GOLD analysis project Ga0118677, IMG submission 86154) | reverse complement strand
CGCCGTGCCCGCTCACCCGGAAGGTGAATTTCCTATCTGCTATTTTCAATCCAATTCTTTCAGTGAAATCAGTATAATCAGTATAATCAGTGGAAACTGCCGCACGGCCGACCGATTCCATATTCCCATTTAAGATAATCAGTGGTAACTGCTGCCCGGCGAACCGATTCCATTTTCCCATTTAGGATTAGGGCCAGGCGTTGAATTGGCGGTGAATTGCGGGAAATGACTTGGCACTTTTTTGAGGGCTTGGTTGGGATTCAACGAAACGCAGAGGCGCTGAGGTCGCGGAGGGATTCGCGGAGGGATTCGCGGAGGGATTCGCGGAGGATTTTGATGGAGATCGCCACCGGGCCGTCAGTCCCCAGGAGGGTATTAGCCTAGGAAGGGAAACGGGAACCACTGATTTCAGATTATACTGATTTTGAATTCCCTAACCCACCACCCAAGCGTCGGAAGCGCTGACCTGGCGCGGGTGCGCAAGGGGATCGCCCCGGCGTCGCGGCGTCGCGGCCAAGACTGTCCGTTTTGCGCTCTTTGATAGGAAAACAGGCTTCCAGCCTGTGAGGGAAGACAGCGCGGCCCGCCTGTCCGCCACTGAACCGACAGGCTGGAAGCCCGTCGGCCAAGACAGGCAGGATGCCCAATACTGTCCCGGCAGAAGGCGGTGGTCCAAATCGAGACCGCCCTGCGCAACGATTCCAACCAGGCGGTGAAAGGCACGCTGGTGACGCGCGTGTTGGACAAGGCGGGCAAGGCCGTGGCAGTAGTGAAAGAAGAGGTTTCCATGGACGCTCAAGGCGAGGTGATGCTTACGCAAAAGACCGCAGCGATACCCAACCCCAAGCTCTGGTCCCCTGATAGTCCGTATCTCCACACGGTCGGGACCACGGTGATGATAGGCAATCGGGCGACGGATCAGGTCCAGTTCTGAACCCAGGAGGTGAACTTCCTAACTGCCATTTCCAATCCAATTCTTTCAGTGAAATCAGTATAATCAGTATGATCAGTGGTAACTGCCGCCCGGCGAACCGATTCCATTTTCCCATTTGCCACCCCCGGCTCCCTTCTCAGCACCAGAACCCGGCGCGGCGCTGGGTGTGGATTCGGGAGTAACTTTGGTATGGAGGCTCCGGGCAGAATGCCCGGGCCATGTGGCGCGGGCATTCTGCCCGCCGCCTGTAACAGCCAAGTTAGTCGGGAGGTCGCTCTTCTGGAGCTTAACCCGCAACCTGTCCCACGTTAGAACAGCTTGAAAAGAAAATAATTCGCGGAAATTCAAAAATATCCTTGCCACCCCCCCCGGATCTTTGGTTTGAGTCTGGAGTTAGATTCATAAAACCGCTCACGCCCGCTAGCCAATCCAATCCAATCCAAGCCAATCCACCCGATGAAACCTACCGCATTCTTCCGCCTTGTCCGCACCGGTTCACCCGCCGCCTTCATCCTTGCCACCGCCATCGCCGCGCTCCTCTCCGCGCCTGCCGTCCGCGCCACCGATTTCGCCTGGGATCCTAACGAAAATCAATTGGGCGGCCTCGGTTCGTGGATCAACACCGGCCTTCCCCTGAACTGGGACAGCGGCTTCCAGGTGCCCGACGTCACGCCCAATGTGGCGTGGGTCGATGGCGCGACGAACAACGCCTATTTCACCGGCACCGGCGACGTGGTGACGCTGGGCACCAGCATCAACGCGGGCAAACTCAACTTCAGCACCACCGGCTACCAGATCACCCTGGGCGGCAACTCCCTCACCCTCAACGCCGCCAACACCGGCATTGCCGGCACCATCAATCTGAATGGCACCGGCAACCTCAATCTCAAGAACGACGGTGACGGCACGGGTTCCCTGCAAAACATCAATTTCCTGGAAAACGTCGCTGTCACCAACAGCGACACGATCACTGTGGGCAAACTCGGAGCTCCCTTCACCAACGCTGCCAACAAGACCCTCCAATTGGGCAGTTTGGCCATCGGCGCCAATACCCTGACGGTCACCAACAGTAATGGCTTCGGCCTGGAGTTCGTCGGTCCCACGTTTCTAACCGACGCGCCCACTTTCAGCGTCGCCAACGCCAGCGCCTCCAATGTCGTCCAGGGCCTGACTCTAACTGGCCCGGTGACCGGCGCGTACGGCCTGACCAAGACCGGGGCCGGCACCCTCGTGCTGGGTAGCGCCTTCAACACCTTCGGTGCCGTTGTCGGGGGGTCGATTATCAATGTCACGGACGGCATCCTCCAAGTCTCGTCCAACGGCGCGCTGGGCAACGGCGGCAACGTGGTGAACCTCAATACCAACAGCGCCACCAAGGGTCTGCGCCTTGCGGGCGGAACGGCCGCCATCCCGTCCCTCTACACGCTTGCCGGCCGCACGATCAACCTCAACGGCACCGCCAGCGGCATCGACGTCACCCAAAACACCACCGCGACGCTCGACACGGCCTTCACCTCCAGTGCCCCCACCAACACCCTGCAAAAGAACGACAACGGCGTGCTTGCGTTCGCCGCCGGGGTGAACAACAGCGCCCTCACCGGTGCCTGGACCATCAGCGCCGGGGCGATGCAAATCGCCGGGGCCAACAACCTGAATGACGTCACGGGGAATCTAACGGTATCCGCCAGCGGCGCGGCCCTGCAATTGACCAACGGGATCAGTTACGGCAAAACCACCGGCACCTTCACCCTCAACGGCAGCGGCATCAACAGCATGGGGGCGCTGGAGAACTTCAGCGGCACCAACACCGTTTCCAGCCCCATCACCTTGGGCTCCGCCGCCACCATCGGCGCGGACAACGGCTCGACTTTGAACATCACCGGCGGGATTACGGCCGGGTCGGCTTTGGCGCTTACTTTCAATGCCGCGGGCACCGGCAACATCAACATCAACACCATCCCGATCAATGCCACCGCCACCTCCGTCACCCCGATCACCAAGATCGGCGACGGCACGCTCACCTTCGGCGTGGACAGTTCGTCGGTCGTGGCGCCGATCAATGTCAACGCGGGCACCTTCACCATCAGCACCGGAAAATTGGGCGGCAACGCGAACGCGGTTTCGCTTTACACCGGCAGCACGCTCAATCTAGGCAGCACCACCGCCAACCGTCTCGGCGGCAGGCCTCTCTACATGTCCGGCGGCACCTTGAACGTGAACGGAGCGGCGGCTGAAACCACCGGCGCGCTGACCTTGGAATACGGCCAGAGCGTCTTCAACAACACCAGCGGTTCAACCTTGGCCTTCGGCGCCCTTACGCGCGGCGGGAACGGCACGGCCTTGTTCAAAGGCGGGTCCACGATCAACTTCAGCGCCACGCCCACCTTCACCGGCCAGGGCGGCGGCAATAACACCACCAACAAGGCGATCCTGCCGTGGGCCATCTTCGATGCGGGCGCCGGTTCGGGCACAAGTTTCGCCACCACCGATTCGGCGGGAACCACGGTGCGGGCGCTGGCTGCCACCGAGGTTCTCGGTGATCTCTGGACCGCCAACGCGAACGTCGTGCTGGCCGCCAACCCGGCCGCGACCAACACGATGACGATCAATTCGCTCACGTTCAACAGCGGCTCCAACGCGGTGACCATCAATTCGCCCACTCTGGCTGTTCCGACGGTTCAGACCCTGACCCTCAGCAGCGGCGGCATCCTCGCCAAGACCTCCGCCACCATCAGCGGCGGCACTCTGGGCACCCTTGGCAACGTATTCACGACGGCAGGCAGCACGCTCACCATCAGCAGCCAGATCAACACCGGCATCACCAAAGCGGGGGCCGGAACGCTCGTGCTCAGCAATACGTCCGTGGCGTTCCCGGGATACAGCGGCAACACCGGCAGCAACACCTACATCAACGAGGGCACGGTCAAACTCGGGGCCAACAACGCGCTGGGCGCCAATGGGGGCTCATGGTTGACGGTCGAGTCCGGCGCCACGCTCGACCTGAACGGCAAATTGCAATCGGTCGGCCCGCTGATGGACCGGTTCTACAATGCCACGCAGTCGGGGATCGTCAGCGGCACCATCACCTCAAGCACGGGCAACGGGAGTCTGCTGATCGGCACCACCAACCCCGGCGGCACGAACTACTTCCGCTTTGGCGGCAGCATCCAAGGGGCAAATGTCGGCGTGCAGTTCCGAGGCAGCAATTACGGCAATGAGGAAGAATGGCTTGCCGGCAACAACACCTATGGCGGACCCACACAGATCTGCGGGGGGAGCAGTACGGTGTTTCTTATCGACAACGGACGTCTCAGCGGCACGGGGTCAATCGCGATCAACGGCGGCAACACGCTGCAGATCGACAATACCGGCCTGTCCAACAACAACGACCGCGTGAACGACTCCGCCCCGATCACCATGAACAGCGGTGGCATCACCTATAACGGGCGCTCCCAGACGGCCTCGACGGAAACCCTCGGCGCGGTCACGTTGAACTCGGGCGTGTCTTCCATCGCCGTGAATGCGGGCGGCACCGGGGTGAACTCTGCCGACTTGACGTTGGCCAGCGTCACCCGCACCGCCGGTTCCGGCGCCACGGTCAATTTCCTCCTCGGTAACAACGGCGGCGTTGTTGGCAGTTCAACCGGGCGCGTCAATGTGACCAATCCGGCCACGCTTACCGCTGGCATTGTCAACAACATCATCCCGTGGATGGCGGTCAATGGTCAGCTTGGCACCTATGTCCCGTATAGCACCGCCAACGGCGTCAGCAGCGGCGGCGTCGGCGTGCTGGGAACGGTCGGATACCCCGCCTTTGACAGCGGCACTTCCAGCTTTGCCAACGTGAACCAGCCGACGTGGAACGCATCCTACGGCGGCACCGTCACCATTACAGGCACGGTCACGCTGAACAGCTTGCAGACGGGCGGGAACCTGTCCTTCACCAATCCAACCGACACAATCAACGTGGCTTCTGGCGGCTTGATGGTGAATCAAGGAAGCAATACCATCGGGTCGGTGGCGGCCCCCGGGCAAATCACCGCCGGCGGCACGAGCGCCGGCACCACCGATCTCTTCCTGTGGAGCGGATCCAGCAACAACAACACCAATCTCCTTTACTCCAGCATCATCGATAATCCTAATGGTCGCGTGAGACTCGTGCTTAACATGCGCGGGGACGGCAACCGCTATCTTCAGATGTTCAACGCCAATAGCTATACCGGCGGTACGGTCCTGAACACAAGCTTGACTCTCAATGCGACCACCCCCGGTAGTATCCTCATTCCCAATGACGCCACGCTATTGACCGGCCTGGTCATCAACAACTCGATCGTGACCATGAACAATGTCGCGGGCCAGATCGGCTCCGGCAACGCGATCACGATGAATGACAACTCGACCTTGACCCTGTTCGGCAACAACAGCTTGCAGAGTTTGACCTTCAACAACAATTCCGGCAACAACCCGACGGTCAACACCGGCGGCACGATGACCCTCACCAATGCCGCCGCCATCACCACGACGTCGAGCGTTCCCTCGGCGGTGACGATCAACGGTCTGGTTAGCCTGCCCAGCGGCAGCACGCTCTCCGTGGGCGCGGCCACCTTCAACGGCACGGTCATCAATCCGCTCGCGGCGGACGTGATCTTTAACGGCGTCAGCGGCGGTGGCGGGTCGATGACCAAGTCCGGCACGGGTGTCGTCCAGTTCAATGCGATCGGTGCCCTCAGCGGCGCGCTGGATGTCACCGGCGGCGGCCTGCAAAGCGGCGGGACCAATGGCGGCTCCAGGCTGGCGGATGTGACCTTGGAAAATGGCACTTGGATCAACCTCAACGGCAATGACGCTTTGTTCGGTTCGCTCGCCGGTACCAGCACGTCGCTGGTGACCAACACCGGCGCGGTCAAGACCCTCACGGTCGGAAGCACCAATGCCAGTTCCGTTTTTGCTGGCTCGTTCCAGCGTTTCAACGACGCCACGGTCGTCGCGATCAACCTGACCAAGATCGGCAGCGGGACGATGTCCCTGACGGGTGGCGCATCCAGCACCGCCAGCGGAGCCCTGACGATCAACAGTTCCGGCGGCGGCGGCGTGACTTTCAGCGGCAACGGCGTGAACCCCTTCCGCAATGCCGCAGTGGCCGTCAACATGGACAGCGCGCTCAATCTCGACAACACCACTCCCGTTGCCAACCGCCTCACGGGCATCAGCACTGGCAGCGGTGTCACGCTTTCCGGCGGCACGCTCAATGTCACCGGCGGCAACGCCGATGAGGCACTCAGTGTCTTGACCGTCAACGCGGGTTTGAGCACCATCACCACCGGTGCCAACACCCTGAGTCTCAAGTCATACACCCGCGGCACCGGCGGCGTGTTGAATATCGGAAGCTCGACCGTGAAATTCCTCACGACGGCTCCGGCGACGGCCTGGCAGACCATGCAGGGTGTGTTCGTGGGCAACGACTTTGCCACGGTTGCCGGTTTCGGCCCGGTCTCGGCCTTAGCCACCTACTTCAACATCGACTTGGGCACGTCGGGCTCGGGCGGGGACGCCGTCAAGCCCACGGGCACGCAGACCAATCTGACCGCCAGCAGGGGCATCGGTTCCCTGAATCTCACGCTTCAGGGTGGCATTGCCGAGGGCGTGACCATCAACCGCCTGCAGACGCTGTCGCTTAATGCCGGCGCCGTGATCAACAACGGTGGCGGCAATATCACCGGCGGCTTCCTCACCGGAGCCAACAACTTCGAGTTGATCTTCAACACTGCCACCGCAATGACAATCGGGAGCACGATTATCAACAACAACGGCACGGCTCTGACCAAACTCGGCGCGGGCACCCTCACCCTCGGCTCAGCCAATAACTACACCGGCCAGACCACCGTCGATCAGGGCACTCTGACCCTTGCCGGCGGCAACAACACGCTGGCCTACGGCAACGCCATGGTGGTCAACAAGGGCGCCACCCTCGACCTGGGTGCCAACAACCAGTATGTCGGCGCGCTCTCCAGCGCCGGCACCGTCGAAAACACCGGCGGCAACATCATCGGCACCGGCACGCTGACCGCGAACACCGGCAACAACACCTTCGCCGGGAACCTCGGTGGTTCCGGCGGCTCCGCCCTCAACCTCGTCAAGGTCGGCGGCAGCACCCTGACCCTGGTCAGCGGCAACTCCACCACCGGCACGGTTTCGGTGATCGGCGGCAACCTCACCCTCAAGGACGGCGGCGCCTTGTCCGCGACGCCGACGATCAACGTCATCAACAGCACCCTCACCCTCGACAATACCGGCTTCAAGGATTCTGGCGACCGGCTGAATAACAGCGCAGCCATCAACCTCACCGGTGCCTTTATTCAGTTTAACGGAGCCCCGTCCGTGGCTTCCACGGAAACCCTCGGCGCGGTCAACCTCTCGTCCGGTAACTCCCGGTTCACCATCAGCACCTTCGTGGCACCCAATGGTGTGAACGCGGGCGGGGCGGACCTGACGATCGGCAGCCTGAGCCAGACCGCCGGTTCCGCCGCCTCCGTTTATTTTAATCCCAGTGGCCCTAGCAACAACGGCGTGTATGGGCAAGCCGGCCTGGCCAACCCACGCATCAATATCACGACAGCCCCGACCCTGACCAACAACATCATCGGTCCGTGGGCCGTGGTCATGCAAACCGGCAACAACAACAACGGCTTTAACGGTTTTGCCAGCTACATCCCTTACACCACCGCCGGTGGCGTCACCAAGGGCGGCCTTGGGAGCTTGGGCGATCCGGGATATGCAGCCTACGACAGCACGGCCACCATGACCAACGTGAACCAGCCCACCTGGAACGTGAAGACTACTGGGATTATCACTGGAATCAATACGGTCTATTCCTTGGTTGACAACAACCCGACTTTCAGCGCGGCGAACGACATGGTCAATCTGGTTTCCGGCGGCTGGATCATCGGTAACGGTGGCACGCCGATTGGCGCGTCGGTGGACTTCGGAAAAATCACCGCGGGGGGAACCAACACCGTCGGCATCAACGATCTCTATCTCTATAACTTTACCAATAGCCGGACGCTCAATTCCCGGGTCGTGGACAACCCCAGCGGGGGCGCGGTTCGGCTGGTGCTTACGACCGGCGACGGCAATGTCATGACCATGGTCAATAACCTTAACAGCTACACCGGCGGCACTGTCGTGAATTCAACCACCACGACGCTGGGTGCCTCCGCCGCCGGGAACGTCATTCCGGCGGGTGGCTTGACCATCAACAACAGCGCTGTCACCGAAACGACCGCCGCAGGCCAGATCAACCCGACGAACGTCGTCACCCTCAACGGCTCATCCAGCCTGACCCTTTTCGGCAATAACACTCTGGCCGGCCTCGTCTTCAACAGCATCGGCGGCTCGGGCACACCGACTGTCACCCCCACCGGCACCATGACCATCACCGGCGATATTTCCTCGACGCCGAGCAACGCGGCCGTGACCCCGATCATCAGCGCCGGCACCCTCGACCTTAACCTCACCATCGCGCACAACATCTCGGTGAGCGCACTGAGCGAAGGCACGACCGTGAACAACATTGCCCAGATCAATGGCTTGAACATCACCTCGGTGATCCAGAACGGCGGCTTCTCCAAGACCGGCGCGGGTGTCCTGCAACTCTCGGGTGCCAATATCTTCACCGGCGGCCTGACGATCAAGAATGGCACGGTGGTGGCCAATGTCAGCAATGTCGGCACCGCCAGCGGCGCGGCCGGGCCTTCGGGCACCGCGATCACCTTGGGCGACACCGGCGGCAGCAATCCCGCCAGCCTGCTGGCCAATGGTGGAATCACCGTCTCCAATGCGATCAATCTGGGGACCACCAGCGGCACGCTGACCATCGGCAACAACGCCGGCCAGGCGAGCACGGCGACCTTCAGCGGCAACATTGCGTTGGGCATCAATAACCTGACGATCAGCTCGATTGGCAGTATGAATGCGAATAATGCCGTCGCCTCGACAGTCGTGAGCGGTGTTATCGGCGGCACCGGCAATCTCACCAAGACCGGCACCGCCAACCTCACGCTCTCGAATATTGCCAGCACCTACAGCGGCACGACCACGATCAGCAACGGCATCCTCAACGCCGCCAAGCTGGCCAATGTCGGCTTGCCCAGCTCCATCGGCCAAGGTTCTGTGACCCCAGGTTCGGCGGCGGACCTGGTGCTTGACGGCGGCGGGTTGCAATTCAACGGCACGGCGGCGGCCAGCACCGACCGGTCCTACACATTGACGACCAATGGCGGTATCTTCGATGCCTCTGGATCGACCGCCGGCACCCTGACGCTCAGCGGCAACATGACCGCCTCCGGTTCGTCCGGTAGCCAGGCGCTCACGCTGGCGGGTTCCGGCACCGGCACGGCCGGCGGCGGCACCATCAGCGGCATCATCAACAACGGCACCGGCACCAACGTCACCGCACTCAACAAGATCGGCGGCGGCGACTGGACACTGTCCGGCGCGAACACTTACAGCGGCACCACCACCGTCACCGCGGGCAAGCTGATCCTCAGCGGGGTCGGCACGCTGGGCGGCGGCTCGGCGCCTTTGGTCATGGGCGGCGGCACGCTCGATCTGGGCGGGTTAACCCGCACCGTCGGTGCGGTGAACTTCGCGGCCCAGTCCACGCTCCAAAACGGCAGTATCACCGGCACTTCCTACGCCGCCACCAACCCATTCGGCGTGGTTGGCACCAACACCACCGTCACCGTCTCGGCCAACCTGCTGGGCGGTGCGGGTGTCACCCTCACCAAGTCCGGCGATGGTATCCTGAACCTCTCCGGGACGAATGCTTATGGCGGCGGCACGACCGTCAGTTCGGGCATCCTGACCTACCTGAACACCAACGCCAAGCCCACCTCGCCCCTCTTGGGTAACACCACCGTCGCCAGCGGGGCCACCCTGGGTCTTGGCGTCAATACTTCGGGGAGCTATTTTACTTCCGCGAACGTGGACAGCCTGTTTGCCAATACCTGGTCGGGTGTCAGCATGGACGCGAGCGCCATCGTCGGCATCGACACCAGCGCGACAAACTTCACCTATTCCACGGTCGTGGGCACGACCACGAAGGGTCTCAACAAGCTCGGCGGCAATACCCTCACCCTCACCGCCAACAACAGCGGCATGTCGGGTCCGGTGACCATCACCAGCGGCACGCTTGCGATCACCAACGCCGGAGCGCTGGGAACCGGCACCCTGACCATCCAGGGCGGCACCGCCCTCAGCAACACCCTTGGTTCAGAGATCATCAACAGCGGCAACAACGCCCAGGTCTGGAACGGCAGCTTCAGCGTTGGCGGTAAATTGAATCTGGGCACCGGTGCGGTCACGATGAATGCCTCGCCTACGGTGGCTAACACCAACCAAAGCACGCCTTCACTGACAGTGCAGGTTGGCGGCGGCAGCTACCTGACCGTCGGCGGCCCGATCAGCAGCAACGGCGTATTTACCCTGACCAAGCAGTTTGCCGGCGTGTTGGATCTCTCCGGAGTCAACACCTACGGCGGTGGGACATCCTTCAATAATTCGGGCGGAGGCGGTATTCTGCGCATCTCCGGCACCGGCAAGATCGGTCCGGGTACGGTCAATGTGCCCACCATCAGTATTTTGGACATCACCAGTTCCGCCGTCCAAACCGTGAGCACCGTGACTGTGAACGGTGGTTGGATTACCGGGGGAACCTTCAATTCCCTGGCCGACAGCGTCAGCGCCTATTCCGGCAACGGCTACATCACATCGAATTTGCAAGGCACTAATGCCGGTCTTACCGCGAACAGTTCCTTGGGCCTCTACCTGTCCGGCACCAATACCTACGGCAACGTCGGCTTTGCCGGCATCAATCCCTACGGCATCGGCACCACGATCGCTGGCGGAATGCTGGTGCCTCTCACGCCCGCCGCCCTACCCAACTCCGGCGCTTCCGGCATCATCACGGTGAATAACGCCGCCGGTTTGCTTGCGCTGAGAACTGGCACGGGCCAGTGGACCGCGACCGATATCACCAATCTCCTGAACAACCCGGGCTTCACCTTCACGGCCGCCGGGGCACTGGGACTTGACACCACCAGCGGCAACTTCAGCTACACCGCCATTCCCGACAAGGGCCTCCCCCTGGGTACGCTTGCGGGCCTGACTAAACTCGGGCCGAACACCTTGACGCTTTCCGGCGCCAGCACGTACCCCGGAACGACCACCATCAACCGCGGCACAGTCAAGATTGATGCCGGGGCCGGTGGGTCGCTCTACGCCACCGCGCCGTATTTCTCCGCGCTGACCTTCACCGGCACGGGCACGTTCAACTACGACAACACCACCGCAGGCGGGGCCAAGGCACAAACTCTTGGCGCCCTGACCTTCAGTGCCGGGGACGGTACCGTCCAGCTCACGCGGACCGCCGGACAGACCGTCGGGTTGACGTTCACTTCGCTGGCTGCCCGCACCGCCGGTGCCACCGCGAACTTTGTCCTCACCGACTCCTTCGGTGGCGGTGTGAATGGCACGGACCTCAAGGTTGCGTTCACCGCCGCGCCGACCGCCAGTGCGCTCATCAGCCAGGGTACCTTTTTCAACGGCTCCAGCTACGCCGCCTACGACTCACCAGGAGGGTTCGTGCGGGCGATGAACTACACCACCGACAATGGCGGTGCCGCTGCCAGCGTGGGAGGCTCCTTCGCGACCTTTACCGCCGCCGACGCCAACGGCAAGCAGGTTGACCTCGGCACCGCCGGCAGCATTAGCGCGGCCGGCACCGAAAGCATCAACACCCTGCGCATCGGTCTCAATGGAGCGAACGCCGTGACACTGGCGGGTGGGAGTACCTTGACCATCGCCACCGGCGGCATCCTCAAGACCGGCGGTAATGCAACCACCATCAGCGGCGGTACCGGCATCTCCAGCGGCAGCTCCGAATTGGTGATCCGCACCGACACCGCCAATGACTCGCTCACCATCGGCTCGCCGATTCTGCTCAACACGGTGACCAAGACGGGGGCGGGCACCCTGACCCTCACCGGCACCAACACCTTCACCGCCTTGCGGCTCAACCAGGGCCAGCTCAATATCAACAGCAACACCGCTTTTGGTGCCGGCTCCTCGTTAGTCATCAACGAAGGGACCACGCTGGACAATACCACCACCGGAGCGGTTACCCTGACCAACAACCCGGGTATAACCATCAACGGCAGTTTCACCTATCTGGGAAGCGCCGGCTTCGATTTGAACATGGCCAACTCCAACAGCGGCGGCTTCAACTTTGTCAATGATACGACGGTCACGGTCGCTGCCGCTACTTTGAGCATGAAGAGTGTGGGGACAGGTACGAACGCCACCGTCACCAAAAATGGCGCTGGCACGTTGGTCTGGGGTGGTAACGGCACCCTGAACATCCGAGGCCCGCTCGTCGTCAACAACGGCGTGGTGTCCAATGACAACCAGGGGCAAGACTATCAAACCATCGGCACCGGGTTGGTCTATCTTGGCGACACCACACCGTCGAACTCGAATCCCGCGACGATCAACATGACCAACGGTACTTCCGACATGAATCCCATCATTGTGCGGGCCGGATCCACTGCGACCATCGCCATCACCAATGAGAATGGCGACCACAAGTTTACCGGCCCGATCACCCTGAACAACAACCTGACGCTCTCCCATATCGTCACCGGAGGTACCCTCGGCATCTATGGTGCGATCACCGGCACCGGTGGCATCAACATCGGCAACACGGGCAGCATCACGGTTTCGGGCGTGTCGAAATCCCTCGTCAACGTGGGCACCGTGTTCCTGGATCCCCCCAACACCTACTCCGGCGACACCAACGTCAACTCCGGCACGCTCAAGCTCGGGGCGGTCAACGCGCTTCCCTACGGCAGCGGCAAGGGCAACGTGATCATGGCAAGCGCGACCACCTTGGACTTGAATCAGAACAACACCGCGATCAATGGTCTGACCGGACTCGGAACGATCGATACCACCGTGGCCGGCACGCCGACCTTGTCGGTGGGTAACAACAATCAGGCCGGAAGCTTCGGCGGCACCATCAAGAACACCCAAGGCACCTTGGCCCTGACCAAGACCGGCAGCAATGTGCTGACCCTCTCCGGGACCAACACATACGGCGGTGCCACCACCGTGAATGGCGGCACGCTGCTGATCAACGGTGCCAACACCGGCACCGGCGCGGTCAATGTGGGTGTCAATGGCACCCTGGGCGGAACCGGCACGATCACCGGTCCGGTGAATGTTACCGGCACCCTCGCGCCGGGCGGTGCCTCCATCGGCGTGCTGACCTCGGGCGATTTGACTTTTGCGGACAATTCGAAGTTCCAATACCAGGTCAACTCCAGCGTGCCACACGCCACTGGCGCCGACCTCCAAATCGTCAACGGAGTTCTGAATTTCGGCAGTTCGGTCGCATTGCAATTGAGCGATCTTGGTACAGGTTCCTTCACCACGGGGACCGTGTTCTCTTTGATCAACTATTCGGGAGCATGGAACAACGGACACTTGACCTATGGCGCCACCACCCTGGGTGAAGACGCAACCTTCAGCTTCGCCGGCAAAACCTGGTCTATCGACTACGACGCGACCACCAAGGGTGAAAACGTCGCCGCCGCAGAGGCTGGCCATTACGTCAATATCACCGCTGCCAGCGCATCGGCCTACCAAACCTGGATCACTCCTTATTATTCCGGCGCTGCCGCGGATCCGGGCGCGGATCCCGATAAGGACGGCATCACGAACGTCACCGAGTTCGCATTTGACACGCTGCCCAACAGCGGCGCGTCGGGCCCTGCGGCCCTTGCGTATTCGCCTGGCATGATTCACGGTCAGCCCATTCTGGCGAAGATCTTAGGGGTAAACAATGCGGTGTTTGACCGCCGCCGCACCTATCTGACCGACAACCTGACCTACACGGTGCAGTTCAGTGCGGACCTGGTCAACTGGGAGACGAGTGGCGTCACACCGAGTGCGATCGGCGCTTGGGATGCCACCATCGAAGTGGTTAGCGTGGCCTACCCGCCGACCATTTTCAGTGGCACGCAGGTTCCGAAATTCTTCCGCGTTCTGGTCACCTTGGCCGAGTAAGCGTTCTGGAACGCTTGAAAGAGCAAACATGTTTTAGTTAGGTCAAGTTTTTCTACGCCAACGGCGTTAAGTCCGCCAAGGGTTGTCGTCGCCAGACGGCTACCCTGGGACGATGCCGCAACGGGAAATTGAACCGCAACGCGGTTCTGTCCAGCGCAAGACGAGGGCGTCGGAGAAAAGAATCCGACATCCCCCCGGCCACCGTCGCCGAAAAGACAGAACCACGTTGTGGTTCATTTGATGTGGTCGGATGAACCCAGGGTAGGCTCTGCGAGCCAACCCTTGGGCTGATTGACACAATCCCTTTGGGATAGAAAGCATCTCGAAATACCGCCAAATTCAGACATCCTGAGCCAGGCATTGAATTGTCGAGGAATTGGCGATGAATTGCGGAAAATGACTTGGCACTTTTTTTGAGGGCTTGGTTGGGATTCAACGAAACGCAGAGGCGCTGAGGTCGCGGAGGGATTCGCGGAGGATTTTGATGGAGATTGCCGCTGGACCGGCAGTCCCCAGGAGGGTATTAGCCTAGGAAGGGAAACGGGAACCACTGATTTCACCCTAAATCCGGGAATGGAAACCACTGATTACACTGATTATACTGATTTGGAATACGTTATGTCGCCGTATCCGATCACCCAAAAGGTGAACGTCCTAACTGCTATTTCCAATCCAATTCTTTCAGGGAAATCAGTTAAAATCAGTGTAATCAGTCGTAACTGCTGCCTGGCGGACCGATTCCATTTCCCCATTTAGGATGAACGAATTGATCGCAAGTCGGCCCTGTGAACCGGCGCCCTCATCAGTGCTTTGAGACCGGCATATTTGATACTGAACGATCTCATGGCAGTCCCCCAAACTCCGCATATTTCGCTTGCCACTCGTGGTTACGCTTGCAATATGTCGCTTCGAACCATGAGGAAGGGAATGTTCGGCTAGCCACCATTCCCATTCCAAGCATCTCACTCCCATGTCACGATCATCCCACATTCTCGCCGCCGCGCTCGCCCTATGGGCGGCCATGCCGACCGCCATCGCCAGCCTCGCCGATCTCACCCGCCGCTACACCCGCGATGATCAATTGCTAGACGGGGCCCTCCGCTACGAACGCAACCAGGCCGACACCTGCCAGCGGGTCTGGGTGCTCGAAACCGGCGAGTTGGTGAAAGCCGCTACCACCACCAAGACCGCGGAATCCGAGACGACCGACGAGTTCTCCCTAACCGCCGATGGTGATGTCTATTTCATCTTCCACCAGGTCCGCGCCCGGCAGGCGGATGGCGGCACCCGGATCACCGAGGAACGCGTTTATTTCGAAGAGTTCCAGGCCATCCAATTCTCCCACCGCACGGCGGATGTTCCGGCCGGAGCCGCTGCGGAGATTCCGGCAAAAACACCGTCTATTAAGCGGAATCTAGAGAAACTCACCGATGAGCAGCGCTCCAATGAGGCGGCCAATAAGAAGTCAAAGGTAATCATCGCTGTGGTGCGCGACCCGAAGTTTCTGGTCCATGATCCCGCCAAGGACGCGCCTGCCGATTGGCAGCGGATCAAGTTGGTCGAAGGCACGCTCTCGCCCGATGGCCGGCATGCTCTCGCCTGGGCTCCAGCAAAGAAGGATTTCGTCTGGAGCAAATATCTGGCGGAAGAGTCCACCGATGACTACTGGGTGGAACCCGAGGCGGAACCCGTGGTGAATTTTATCGCCGACCTCAAGACCCACGGCATCGCCGGCAAGACCCCAGGCGTCCATTTCGGAGTGAAACAGAACTACAACCATTACGAATGCATCATGGCGTGGTCGCCCGACTCACGCATCTTCATTGAACTTAACACCAGAAAATGGGACTACGCCGTCTGTTGTATCGGCCGCGTGACCGACGGAAAGCTCGCTGCCGTGCAGGATCTCGGGGCCGCCGTGGGGACCCGTGCGAAGGAATATCTCAAAACCACCAAACACAAGGGCTACCGCAAGCACGCCAAGGAAATGGTCGTCGCGCTTGCGGAGCCGAAAATCGAAAACGACGGCACCGGATCTATCAAAGCGATCTTCCAGGTGCCCAAGTCTGAGGAAGATGACGCTTGCGCCACTCTCCGGGTCCGCTTCCGCCTGACTGCGGGCAAAAACCAACTGGAAATGGTCGGGGCCGAGCTTTTGAAGGATGACTGATCTAACGAGGAACGCGGACGATGGCAGACGAAATTCCCGAAGAAAAGAAGGCGGTTGAAGAACACTTCCAGAAAAGGCTTGGCCTGACGATGGCCACGATCGCGACGATATTCTCGATCATCGGCTGGGCCACCGGCAAGTATTCATCGGCCAAATCAGGGGCTGAGCAGAAGGTCGCCTACATGCACGATTGGTACAATGCCAAAGGCATCAAACAAAGTCTGGCGGAGGGCCAGCGCGATTTATTGAAGGCCTTGGTGGAGTCCGGGACCATCTCCGGCGACAAAGTGGCCACGCTCCAGGAGAACATCGATGCCACCAATAAGAATATCGCCCGCTATAAGAAGGAAAAAAATGAAATGACGCTAGGGTCGAAAGCAGTGAGCAAGGAAAACTGGGCCCAGGACATCGACGGCAAGCTGGGGTTGATCGAAGGAACGAAGGAACTCGAGGGCAAGGCGGCCGGCCTGGCACCCGCCCTGAGTCGTTTTCAAATGTCCTATCTGTTCTTTCAGTTGAGCTTGTTTGCCGGGTCGGTCAGCCTGATGAGCAACAACCTGAAAATGAAGCGCATCCTATACTGGATTCTGATCATCCTCGGCGCGGTCGGGACCGG